>Ga0209345_10004127_pt1 | contig 14248 bp, 10 predicted proteins | sample Cruoilmetagenom7_FD_187294 | JGI IMG/M metagenome (GOLD analysis project Ga0209345, IMG submission 187294) | Oil polluted marine microbial communities from Coal Oil Point, Santa Barbara, California, USA - Sample 7 (SPAdes) (version 2) | ecosystem: Environmental > Aquatic > Marine > Oil seeps ... | reverse complement strand
CCTGGCCAGCATAGACAGGATCAGGCCAGTGCTTGAAAATGCGGCATACGACGATATCAGAAAATTTGATAATTTGCAGGCGGATTAGTGAAATCAGACACTGATGTATCGAAAAACGCTGATACTATTTTGTACACTTTTACTTTGCTTAACAGCGTGTCAGGTTGATCCTGTGGACTATCCAGATGTGGATCCGGTGATTACTTATAATGAAGGGGATTATAATCACTGTTTCGATAGCCTGGTAGCTGAACTGGGGTACAGGAAAGAGTTGCCAGAGGGATATGAACTACAGACCCTGCTCGCACTGAGGCATTATCCTGAACTAACCAATACTCATATTCAATTTATTGTTAAAAAAGCGTTTATCCCTCTAGCATCCAGGCCCTCCTCTATTTCCTTGCTCAGACAGCGTGATAAAAGAATCTACCGGGTGATCATCTCTGATCGGAGCCTGCCACAGATGGAGGCGATATTACTTAAGAATCTGCCTTTCAACGCACAGGTGGCAATTATTGGCCACGAGCTTGCTCATGCAGTGGATTATGAGACTATGAACAGCCACCAGTTATCGATTGTTGGCTTACTGTATTTTTGTGGATCATTCAGGGCCTCTATGGAAAAGGGAACGGATAGGCGTACGATTGATCATGGACTTGGATGGCAGTTACTGGAATATGCAGAGTATGTAAGAAATGTCTCTGGATCGAATGACAGACAGATTGACTTTATGGATAAGTTCTATATGAATCCTCAGGAAATCAGAGCCTTGATGGACCAATCTGAATTATACCAAAAGACTAGTAAAATAAATTAATATCTTGGGATTTAACTCCAATAAACCTAAAGCGTCATGATGAAAAAGACAAATAGCAGGATGAATATTTTGTTTACGATATTTTTTTTACTCATTTCATCCATTTCGGGTTTAGAAGGCCAATCAGTTGAAGGCATTAAAGGGATCTGGCTTGGCACCCTTAAAGTGGGTGAGATGGAGATGAGAATTGCCCTAACTTTCTCGGAATCTGAAGATGGCACTCTCAGTGCATCAATGAATAGCATCGATCAGAGCAGCGGGGAAATCCCCATGGAAAAAGTAATCTTGAAAGAAGATAGCCTGCTGGTGCAACATTCAGGAATTGGAATCGAATTTGAAGGAGTAGTCGATCTGACAGCAAATACTTTTGACTCTGAATTCAGGCAAGGACCTGGCAAATTTCCAATATTGTTCAATAAAGTAGAGAGTTTGCCTATTGCAGCGAGACCCCAGGAACCGAAAGAACCATATCCATATAAGGAAGAGCAGGTTGAATATGAGCATAAAGCAGCAGACATTAAGATTGCTGGAACCCTCACCTATCCAGATTCCGGGGGACCCTTTCCAGCTGTCATCCTACTTTCCGGATCTGGTCCCCAAAACCGGAATGAAGAAATTTTCGGGCACAAACCTTTCATGGTACTGGCTGATTACCTGACCCGGAACGGGATAGCTGTATTAAGATCAGATGATCGCGGTGTGGGAGGCACAACTGGTAGTTTTAAAGGCTCAACCACAGGGGATTTTTCCGATGATGCATTGGCAGGAGTTGCCTATTTGAACGGAAGGGATGAAATAAATCCCGAGTGGATTGGGTTGGCCGGGCATAGTGAGGGAGGCATGATGGCTCCTATTGCCGCCTCAAAATCCAGCGATATTGGCTTCATTGTGATGATGGCTGGTCCCGGATTAGCTTTTAGTGATATAATCCTGTTCCAGAAAGAAATCAGATGGAAGAAAATGGGAGTCAGTGATGAAGATATAGAACTAAACCGGTCCTGGCATAATAAGGTCTCGAAGATTACATCAATGAATATTGAAAATGAAGGGGTCAGGGGAAAAGTTATGCTACATTATAAAAGTCTGAGCGATGACGAAAAAGGACGTTTAAATAAGACGCCGGAAAGTGTAGAGGGTGAAATTAATCATCTTACCGATCCCTGGTGGCGGTATGCAACAAAATATGATGCCCAAGCTACACTCATGAAGGTAAAATGCCCAGTACTGGCCATCAATGGCAGTAAGGATATGCAGGTGATTGCAAAAGAGAATCTTGCTGCCATAGGAGGGGCCCTTCAATCCGGAGGAAACAATAATTATCTTATCAAAGAACTTGAAGGTTTAAATCATTTGTTCCAGACTGCTGACACTGGTGATGAAGCCGAATACATCAAGATTGAAGAGACCTTTTCTCCAGATGCAATGAAACTTATTGCCGACTGGATTCTGCAGCAGATTGAGATGGAATAAATTTATCATATTCGAAAGGGCAGTGCGGTTCAAGAATTTTGTTGTATACCACATCATTGAAATATTGTCTTGCCTCACTGGTCCATTGTTCGTCACCAAATAATGATTTATAGTAAGGTTTAATCGCCTCTAATGCTGCAAACCAGTCTTCTGATCTTTCAGCGTTGATTTCGGTTACCAGGTCAAGACAGATTGTGGTGTAAACTGCACGTGCCATCTGAATAGAGTCGCCTGTTAGTTCGTTCTGAATTACCGGCCATAATTGTAAACGCAACTCTTCTATCCTGTCCAAAGGATTGGGTAGGTTTTCAATATTGGCTGGTTCCTCAAGGTTGATGCGAAAACCTGGTTCACCATTTATTTCAATAATCTTCCCACCATTCTCTTGGATTACAATTTCAGCAATCTGGTAGTGCATATCAGCAAAACCTGTAATGGTTAAGTCGGAAGGTAATCCTGGCCGTCGGTTATTTTTATATTCATCCTTTATAATCCATCCCTGTGCCCTTATCCATTTTTCACCTTTGATGACTCCCAGAATGGTTCCAACCATGGCTGCAACATTGTCCGCATCCCATCCAAAATTGAAAGCATGACGAATGGTTTCCACAAAATCTCCTTCTCCATGCAGAATTGAGGCAATAGTTGCTGCTGTAATAATCCGATAACCATTGGTTCCTCCAGGCCCACCAAATTGTCCGTTCCACCACTCTTCCTTGATGGACGCACGGGTGGCCTGCCAGTCTTCGGGATGAGCCTGATACCATTTTAATACTTTTGAAACTATTTCATGGATCTCACTGTTTTGATCAACAGCGGCTAGTCCGGCTTTGATTACCTCCATATAATCGTTTTCAAAAAAAGCATAAGCAATCATTGCATCGTACAATTGGGTGGTTTGTATGGGTTCTCCATCAACCGCAACGTGTGTGTAATGAGTACCAATTTTAGCAGCAGTCCGTGGCATGCCGGGGGATATTAAAGCAAATTGTTCGCAGAGGAATTGTCCTGAAATGTTAAATGAGGCCCAGGGATTAAATGCAATACGTCCTGAATATGGAGGTAAAATACCGATATCCATAAGATTACGTGCATACCTGTTGGAACACCATATTTTGTCACTGATATTTTCTATCCATAGATCATAAATTTCATCGTATGGCAAAATATGCCGGCCGGATTTCAGCATATGATATATATATACGAATTCAATATCCGTATCATCGTCAGTAAATGCACCATTCGAAAGATCTGGTGTATATTCGGTAACATTTCCAGGCTCATCGGTGTATTTGTTCTCATGCACAAGACCGTTTAAGTTGCCAAAAAACTGTCCTATAATTCCTCCATTTATTTTGTCACGAAGTAATTCACTGGATATTTCACCGGTCTCACCAGAAACACCCTGAGAGAAATTAATGGCGAGAGCGCAAGATAACAATATGGTAATCAGGTGTTTATTCATTTTGCATTAGACATGCGTTTATAAAGTCTTTGGAAGTTGCAGAATATCCAAATTCACTCTCAACCATCCGAATGGCAGCAAACGTCATCCACCTGCCATCAATGGTTTCTTCATATTCATAGGCTGTTGTACAATCACGCAACACCACACAGTTATAATTGAAAGTGTTAGTCATTTCACGAATGGCTCCTGGAATATTTAGTAAACAAAGATCGGCCATGAACCCTGCATAAATCAAAACACTTATGTTCTCTCTCCTGCAAAGCCCGTTTAACTGCCATCCTGTAACAAATACTGATTCATCAGGAAGTGGCTTCAATAATTTGGCAATATCAAACTCCTTTGCATGGGTTTTCCAGACTGGTCCCGGGTAATTTTCTCCATATTCTCTGTTCCAACCCTCCTGGTAAGAAACAGGATCAATGCTTTTTTCAAATGCTACCCGCATCACAGGGTTTTGTAATTCCTTGTCATTCTTGAGTTCCTGGTATTGAGGATATTTTTCAGCATAGGTAGATTGTGCCAAATGAAATACTTTGATCCCAGATTGGCGAGCTGCTTTTAACACCGGATGTATGTTATTTTCGACAATTTTATGGGCATCAGGAACCCAGGCACCCGCTTCACCATCTTTCCAGGTTGTTGTATCATAGATTGGATAGGGACCATCTACTTCACCAAGGTTCCAGGTATGGACAAGTACCAGGCCAATTTTCTCAGGATTGATATTTAAGGTATCCATATGTAATCCTTCTTCTCCGGAGGGTGGCATTCCGGGTCCATATAATTGTGCAATCTGATAATACCGGATCGGTAAATTATATAATTGGCCCGATAGGGTATCTGGAATAAATGAAATAATCAGTAATATCAACCAGGTAATTCCAGTATGTATAGTCTTTATTTTCATAACTTTAGTATTTGAGGATAATACCCTGATAAGACTCCAGAACAGGAATACTTATCTGAACTTCTTCATCTACAATCTTAAATGGAACACTGTTTCCATCGAAATCCCTGATATTATCCGGAATAACGCCAGGGTTGAATGTTAGCTCAATATTCTTGTGAGGAACAATATATCGGATCACTCCTATGCTTTCGTATTTACCCCTTACCAGTGGACTTGTAGTATGATTGATCATTAAGACAGTATAGTGCTTCTTGATGGGGTTATGAAATATTCTTATCTCAATCGGAGGAGGTATATCCGGAGTTTTCAAAATGGCAGGACCACCAAGCCAATGGATCGTTTCTTCGAGCAAACGGGTATATTCCGGAGCATAAACCCTTCTCTGAATTTCATCTGCCTGTGGAGCAAAATAGGCAGTCTTTCCCTTGCCATATTGACGTACAACAGCAAGGGGCCAAAGTGCCTTACCTGGAAAAACGCCTCTCCTGTTGTATTCTTCGGCAGATAATCTTGCATGATCGGGATTGTGAATATCACCAATGACTGTTGCAGCTGGGTCGGGTTTGATGGCTGCAAAATTCCCCCAAAAACTGAAATAACTATCCTTGTTTATTTCTGATGTTACAGCATGATCCTGCCTTGCGCTTGCATAATAAAAGTAACCCCGGTCGATATCACTTACCTTAAGATCAGGATGCCGGGATAAGGTTGCCTGTGAATATGGAGTCCGGATATCAATGAGCTTATAACCTAGCATTTCAGATAGTATTGGTTTCTCTCGTAGACTGCCACTGGCTTCCTTATACCCTGTCATATAGGTAGCTAGTAAACCCATGCCTTGACTTACTGCGTCCTCAATGGCTTCTGAAGTCTTATCGGCAAGGTATGCTGCACTCGGAATGATCAAGACCCGTGTTTGATCCAGGTCACCTTTCTGTATACCTTTCTCAGAAATAATATTAAAAGGGATATGTGCCTCAAACAGAAGTCTGTAGATACCTTCAAAATCTTTCATATATTCAGCCGGATCCTGTAGATATGATGGCAGGGAATGAAGTAGTGTTGCATAATAGACCTCTTCGCCCCTGTCATTCATATCATAGAATTTTTCAATATCTGAAAAGGTCTGGCCAAGTTGCTCTTTTCCCGTGGCATCAAAATCCATGGCGCAAAGATCAAGCACTATAGGAGCTGAATGATTAGCAACACAATCCATTAGCAGCATTTGAGTCCCCTCTACAGGAAAGTGCCTCGCATCATGTTTTACTGAATGTCTCACATTACCCCAGATGGAACCGTTCTCAAAATAAATCTTGGTAATGCGGTGTTTCATTCCCAGGGCCACCAGGTCATCCTTCTGATAAAATTCAGGCATAACGACATCCACAAGATCAATACCCAATCTGGCATGATGGTTTTTAATCCAATTCTGGACGTATATAGTTCCTGGTTGGTTCTTTTCAATTATTTTCCGGATCCCGGCGCAAAATCCTCTGATACTATTCTCCCGGAACTCGTTTAGTAATATTGGGTACCGGGAAGAGGGAATATTATGGTTGAAGGCTAGTACAAATTCATCCTCAACAACTGGCATAGACTTGTTGTACAGGCTCTTGAATTTCTCCTGGCAGCTGGGACAATAACAACTCCCCGGTAATTGATCAAAATATATCCCATCCACATCATAAAGGGTAAGAATTTCTCTCACTTCCTCATAAATCAAATCCCGGTAAGGAGTATTGTAACATATATAATTGAATTGTCGTCCAGGCTGTCCATTTGCCTGGGGACCCTGAACGATCCAACCGGGATGTTCCTCCAGTACCCTTCCTGCTCCCATGGAAGTACCCAGCCACCAGGGAACAAAATAGAGATCGTTCTTTTTGCAAAGGGTGGCCAACTCAGCAATTAGATCCATCTTTCCAATTCTGTCATATTTTGGTGATACCTCGCTATCCCATAATGCATAACCATAGACGGAAACACAGAACGCCAGGGTGTTACAGTTAAGGTCTTTGGTTTTTTGAACCAGGTGTCTAGCATAATCCTTGTCCAGGTCTTCTCCAATCCTGATCCAGTCATAGAATATCCGGGCAGTCTCATACCATGGTTTATTCTCCCCTTTCAAGACCTGAGCAGGGAGAGCACTTAAATTGATAAAAAGGATGATTATGACTGCGAACAGGGGAATCGACCATTGCGTGGGTCCTGAATTTTTTCCCATAATAATGAATTTATGCGATCAAAGTTAAGTGACCCGTTGATTAATTCAAATTTGTTGGTGTCTTGAAATCAAAATTGGTGAATTGAGTGACTATTATACCCCACGAGTTCATTTGAGAGAATAACTGTTTCATCCACTCGGTTTACGCTTTCATCGTTCTTCTTTTTGATGATACGCTCCAGGATCGCAAATTTGAAGCAGATTAGTTAATGTTATTTAACAAAAAACCAAGATCATGAGAACAATTAAATTATTAATCGTCAGCGCCATTGCAGGAATAAGCAGCTTTGCTTTATCCGGGAACGCACTCGCCTTTTTTATAGACCTGGTACCGGTTGATATTCCGGACAAGGCAGTATTTGAATTAGTGGCTCCTAATAACCATTCTGCCCTGATAAATATTACCAATCCTGAGGGTGATATTTTTTACAATGAATCAGTAACCATGAGTGATGCTCTTAAAAGGTATTACGATTTCACCAATCTTAAGGGTGGTATTTATACTTTCTATTCTTCTGAAGAATATAGCACGACAATCAAGAAGATCAGGGTGGAAAGCTCACTAGTAGAGATATTGAGTAAAGAGGTTGAGTATAAACCAGTCTTCAGTGTTAAAGGTAAGCATCTCAATGTCAATTATTTCAACAAGAAAATGGAGGAAATAGAGTTTGTAATCGATGGTAGATATGATAATTTCTACCAGGACAATGAGGGTACTTCAATAAGTTTTAGTAAGCAATTTGATATCAGCAATCTGCCAAGAGGTGAGTACTATGGTTTAATGAATGTAGGTGGGAAACAATATTATCATAAATTCAATATAGATTGAATTTGGCTATTTGCTAATTGATCCTTATATCATCCGGGGATTACCTGCAATGCGGGTAATCCCTTTTTCGATTGGGATAATTACTAGCTCAGTTTTTTCCCTCCGAATTTTCCTTACTGATCTTCTTGTGTTTCTTAATATCCGGGAGGTATTCTTCATAGATATTGTCCATTGCATTGAAGATATTTCTTCTTGCATTCCGGTTTAGCTTGTCCAGTTGTCGTATGACCTCCTTGATTGACTCCCTTTTGGTAGTATCATCATATGGACATGATTTCTCCTGTTTTTTGAATGAGCGCAGGGTGGCATAATAGGTCAGTTCTTTTTCTGGGATGAACAACAACGGCCTGATCAGCCGTATCCGTCCTTCGAACATCGATAATTTCTGTGGCAACGAACTGTAGGAGCCATGGAAGATCATATTTAGCAGGACTGTCTGAATGGCATCATCCTTATGGTGGCCCAGGGCAACCTTGTTGCAGTCCAGTTCCTTCGATAATTCAAAGATCCGTTTCCGCCGGTTCCAGGAGCAGATGAAGCAGGGAGACTTTTTTGGATCAACAGTCAGGTCTACCTCAATTTCTTCCAGGTGAAGCGGGATGTTCAGCTCGTCACAGAACTCCTGCAGATATCCTGTATTCATTTCGTAACCAATATTTGTAGCACTCACATGCACTGCGAATAGCTGGAAATCAAAGGGCAGATGCTTTCTCCTGTCAGCCAGGGCTTCGAGCAATATCATTGAATCTTTCCCCCCGGAGAGTCCAACAAGTACCCTGTCACCCGCCGCAATCAAATGATGTTCATTAAGCATTTTGCCCACCTTTTTGGAAATCTTATCAAATTGCTTTCTGTGCCTTCTATCCTGGTCATTCATGTCATAAAAATATCTATTTTTAATGGCTATTTTAAATAAGCTTCTTCATGAGACACTTCATTCTTGCCATTCTCATATTTATACCTGCATCTCAGACACTTACAGCGAATATTGCCAATGAAGGGGAAATGCAGTCCATTACTGAAAAGGTAACCGGACTGAAAAAGTATGATGGTTTTTTTACTTTTTACTGGTCTGAGGGGGAAGGTAAAATCTTCCTGGAGGTGGACAGGTGGAACATGGATTTCCTGGCGGTAAGTTATCTTTCAAGGGGAATGGGATCGAATGATGTTGGATTAGACCGGGGGAAGATCGGTGCTCAAAAGGTGGTTTCATTCTTCCGCAGCGGGAATAAGGTCCTGCTGATTCAACCTAACCTGGATTTCAGAGCCGAGACCATGGATAGCCTTGAGGTAAGGGCTGTGTCTGAATCTTTTGCTACATCGGTGATCTGGGGATTTACAGTAATGGCTGAGGAGAAGGGGAAGGTGTTGATAGATATTACTGATTACCTGTTAAGTGACCAGAACCATATCCAGGCTGTCCTGAAATTCAGGGGACAGGGATCCTATCGCGTAGATGCTTCCAGGTCTGCCCTGAATATGGACCGGACAAAGAACTTTCCTGACAATACTGAATTCGATATTATTCAAACCTATTCAGGAGATATGGCTGGAAGATTTGTTAGGCAGGTTGTCCCATCACCCGAACATATTACGCTGGGTCAGCATATCTCTTTCGTGAGTTTACCGGATTTAAACGAATATCAACCCAGGGTTTTCATACCTGAGAGCGGTTTTTGGTCACTCCAGTATATGGATATGGCTACGCCTCTGGGGCAACCACTTACTAAAAGATTTATCTACCGGCACAGGTTGGTTAAAAAAGACCCATCAGCGGTCATCAGCGAAGCAATAGAACCTATTGTGTATTACCTCGATCCGGGAACCCCGGAACCCGTGCGAAGTGCCCTGCTGGAGGGTGCATCCTGGTGGAGTGAAGCATTCGAAGCTATTGGATACAAAGATGCATACCAGGTAAGGCTTCTTCCCCCAGAGGCCGATCCTCTGGATATCCGATATAATGTTATCCAGTGGGTGCACAGGTCCACCCGTGGATGGTCATATGGGAGCTCTATTACTGATCCGAGGACTGGCCAGATCCTGAAAGGACACGTCAGCCTTGGTTCCCAGAGGGTCAGGCAGGATTATTTGATTGCTGAAGCCCTGCTTTCCCCTTATGAAGCCGGCCAACTGGTTCCCGGAGATATGCAGGAGATGGCGCTGGCAAGGTTGCGTCAGTTATCCGCTCATGAAGTGGGACATACTCTTGGTTTTCAACACAATTATATCGCATCAGCTGACGGTCTTTCCTCCGTGATGGACTATCCGCATCCCCTTGTAATAATGAGAGATGGCTCTCTGAGCCTGGAGGATGCCTATGACACCGGCATTGGTGAATGGGATAAGGTATTTGTGGCATATGGATACCAAGATTTTCAAGGTATAATGGATGAGGAAGATTCCCTTAAGGTCATTCTGGAAAGGGCAAGATCAGAAGGTCTGAGGTTCTTGTCAGACCAGGATGCCAGGGGTACAGGATCGGCACATCCTTTTACCCATCTCTGGGATAATGCACCGGATGCAGTGGCGGAATTGGAAAGGGTTGTAACTATCAGGCGTCATTTGCTTGAGAAATTTTCTGAAAAGAATATCAGGGAAGGAATACCTTATTCAGAACTTGAAAGGGTATTGGTACCAGCTTATATGTTTCATCGTTACCAGTTGGAAGCTGCTGCCAAAACACTTGGTGGGATGCATTATAATTATGCCCTGCGGGGAGAGGAGCTGAAGCTGGAAATGGTATCTCCTGCTGACCAGCTGGCCTGCCTTGATGCAGTGCTCAAGACAATTGAGGCAGATTTTCTTGCCATCCCGGAAGAGATACTGGAGATTTTACCACCTAAACCTCTCGGATACAGTAGAGACAGAGAACATTTCCAGTCCCGCACTGGCGTTACCTTCGATCCCCTGGCTGCATCAGAAAGTACTGCAGACCAGACCCTTGCCTTGATTTTTAACACTCAGCGTGCTACCAGGATTGTTGAGCACCACGCCAGGGATGCTAAACAACCCGGACTCCAGGATGTGCTGGACAGGATCATCGATGCAAGTTGGCATATTATTTACGTCGATCCATACCTGGCAGAAATACAACGTGCAACAAATTATCTTGTACTGCATCATATGATAATGCTGGCCTCAGACAAATCTGCCATTGGTCAGGTTCGGGCTATTACAGGGTATAAATTAGATGAACTTGAAAAGTGGATCAAATCGCAACTGGCGTATTCCTGGGACATCGAACAGGAAGCACATTATAAACATACACTTAAACAGATTGACCATTTCCACAAACACCCTGAGGAGTTTGAGCATGAGAGTCCCTTGGAACCTCCACCAGGACAGCCTATTGGGGACTGTGGGATATAATCAGAAAGGCACATGAATCTAAAAGAGACAAAACCTTACCTGTGGTTTACGGACCTGATGCTGCACTTCGGAGTAAAGACTGAGAAACTGGAGGAATTCCTGAAGTTTGCCGTTGTTGGAGGATCCGGAGTGATCATTAATATGGGTTGTTTCTTTCTACTGACGAGATATGCCGGACTGAAAATTGAATATGCTTCTCCCATAGCCATCGAAGTTTCAATTTTAACCAATTTCTTCCTGAATAATACCTGGACATTCAGGAAAAGGAATACGAAAGTGGGATTGGTATCCAGGATCTTGAGGTATCATCTTGTAACAGGGTTTGCCGGACTTGTCAACTATGGCATCCTGCTATTATTGGCAAAGGTTTTTGGTATGCACGATATGATCGCTAACCTGATTGGGATTATTATCGGGACTTTTATCAACTTTTTTCTTAACTCCTTTTGGACCTGGCGGATTAAAGAGGAAGATCAATAACTTTAAATTTCGTTGGAAGCCCATTTATGCCCGGCATCAGGATCTCAGAACCAAAGGAGATCGTTAGTAGGTATTCACCAGGATTTTCAGGTACCTTAACCAGCATATTAAGCACTACTTTTTCATCGGGTTCCAGAGATGTCAGAAGGGGTTGCTTTCCAATAAGGTCTATCAATAAATCTCTGTTAGAATCCAAAAATGACTGGTAAAGTAATGGTGGAAGATCACAAGGACAATCAAAGCAAACCTTCTTCGCTGTAGGATTATGTATCTGGATGGGAAGAGAGATCTCCCTTCCTGGTTCAGCCTGGAGCTTCTTTTCCAGGATCTTGATGGATATACGATTATAGGAGCAAAATTTGCCAATGTCATAATACAGAATGTCTTCCAGTACCGTATGAATAATCTTTGTACTATCAATGAGTCCCCACTGATGTAACAAAACCTCTTTGCCTTCCAGCTCTTCTTCAAAGTTGAGTACATCGTATTGATTCTTCCTGTAATGTAATGTATTGCGGGTATGTGCTGTTTTTTTTGTGTAAAACATGTAAACGGATGGGGCCTGGAAACGGTTCAGGAATATGACAGGCCGGTCAGAGGCTACTTCTTCAATCTGTTTGGCCCAGGTATCCTTTTCATGGAAAAGCCTGGTAACATGATCCGGTAAGGGAAGAAAATCAAAAATGAGGTAAGACCTGATAACCAGGATCACCGGGATGCTTGCCAGTCCCAATATCCTGATCCATTTTCGTAAACCTGGGTATCGGTTGAGATTCAACATTGCCAGCACAATCATCGGCGGAAAGGCAGCTGCTGTCCAGTGTGGTTCTACATGCCCCCTGACACTGGACAGGAAGAAAAATCCGAAGAATCCAATAAGATTGAATTTCAGCATTCTTTCATAGGAATCTCTTGCCGGCCTGGCAAATGCCAGAAACAGCAGCAGGATGCCTATAAAGGGACCCGTAACCAATAGTTGGTTACCCAAATATTCCAGTATTTGCCTGGGCTGAAAGGGATCGTTGCGGCTAATAAGGTGGTATTGAAAACTGACAAAATTGTTTTTAAACTGCCAGATAATATGGGGTAAGTACAGAATTACAGCAGTGGCTGCAATTACCCAGAAAGTTTTACGAAGGATAAGTTTCCAGTCCGATAAAATGGTAAAAAAGATGATCAGCAGGGCATGGTATTTACTGTACATCATCAGGGCGATGATCACCCCCAGGCCAAGTGCCTGTATTATCCTGTCCTCCACAAGAAAGCGTTTTAGGACCAGGAAGAACAGGGAGGTGAAAAAAACCAATGGGATGTCAGGTAATGCCAGGAAACCTGCTACGTTCAGATGCATCAGGGTGATGGCAATGATGCAAATAATGAAAGTTCGTGGATCCCTGTTTCCCTTTGGTATCAGTTGATATACAATCAGGATGGTAGCAGCTCCGAGCAGGGAGGGAAAAAGTCTGACACCCAGCTCACCCGGGAAAATCATGGTGCCAAGTTTAATGAGTATGGCAATCATGGGAGGATGGTCAAAATATCCCCAGGCAAGAAATTCACTGTATACCCAGTAATATGCTTCGTCCTCAATTATTTCTGTGAAGTAGGATTGTATTAGATTAATCAGAAACCAGGCAAGGGCAAACCAGGCAATCTTTGTATTCTCTTTCGAAGGCATATTGTCCCTAAAAATAGATTATATTTACGTTCCAACAATTGCCAATGCGAAGAATTCTTCCAATACTTTTTATCACATTAGCCTTCTCTTCCACTTTGAAATCGCAGAGATTTGAGTGGCTTGCCGGTTTTGATGCTTTCCTGGATAACCGGGAGTATTATTCTATACATAATCCCCAGACAATGTTTGGTTCGAGATTCCGGGCCGAGGTGGGAGGAAGTATTGATGGTATTCACAGGCTTAGGGTAGGCATTAACTACTTATACGAATTCGGAACTGCCATTGATGATTCTAAACCCAATCTTACACTCTATTATGAATATCATAACCAGGGAGTAAGGCTTTTTGCCGGGGCATTTCCACGAAGGGACCTGCTACGCTTCCCGCTGGCCCTCTTATCTGACACCTTGCATTATTACAGGCCGAATATTGAGGGATTGTATGCAGGGTATTCGTGGTACTGGGGACAGCAGAATTTTTTCCTGGACTGGACAAGCCGACAGTCGGATACCAGGCATGAGAGATTTATGGCAGGAACATCCGGAAAAATGTTTTTCAGGGATTTTTTCCTGTCAAATTATTTCCTTATGTCTCATTTTGCCGGAGCAGCAGTATATGACCCGGATCATTCAGTGAATGATAATTTGGGATACAATGTAGATGTGGGCGTGGATCTTTCCGGAAGGACTTTTCTGGATTCACTCTGTATCAGCGTCGGTGTTCTGGGTTCACTGGACAGGGTACGTGCCGAAGGGGACGGTTGGCATACGCCGGTAGGGTTCCTTGGACAGGCAACTTTACTCTATAAATTTGCAGGTGTATCGGCTACCTATTATGCTGGCGAGGGACAAACCCTTCTGTATGGGGATCCGTTTTACCGCCTTGACAGATACGGCCGACTGGACCTGCTTCTTATTCCCTTTCGGAAGGGGCCTGTGAAGATGAAAATTGATGTGGGACTACACTTTGCCGGTGGACAGATAGATTACTCCCAGCAACTATG
>Ga0209345_10004126_pt1 | contig 14250 bp, 10 predicted proteins | sample Cruoilmetagenom7_FD_187294 | JGI IMG/M metagenome (GOLD analysis project Ga0209345, IMG submission 187294) | Oil polluted marine microbial communities from Coal Oil Point, Santa Barbara, California, USA - Sample 7 (SPAdes) (version 2) | ecosystem: Environmental > Aquatic > Marine > Oil seeps ... | reverse complement strand
ATACATACCATCTTTTTTGAATCCCTCAATACCAAATATCCATCTGCAATGGCCAGGGGGGCCCAGGCATCATGTCCCTCGAATATCCTTACCTGGTCAAGCTGCAGATACGCCTGGGTGCTTGGCTTGATGATGGTAAGTGTCCCATCATCACTCAACAAGAAGATCTTGCCATCCGCCATCATATAGGGTCCAAGACCAAACCGGTTTTCAGGGCCGCTAGACCAGATGATATCTGTACAATCATCAGGTTGTACACAAACCAGCTGGTTGCGCATTGTGGCAGCATCCTTAGGCAAAACGGCCAGTAAATGATCCTGGAACACTATCGGGGTTTGTTGCTCACAGGCCAATCCTTCCCTCGGTTTATATTCCTGCAATACCTCCACTGTATACGTATTGTTCTCTACCCCAAGTTGAAGGACCATGCTTCCGGCCCCGTAACCGGCGGTCAAGAAAATTTTACCGTCAGGCAGGCATACCGGTGAAGGAGCAACAACTGAATGATTCCATTCGGCAGAACTCCAGAGCACCTTTCCTTCCTCCGGTCCCTCTGCAGCCACTCCCATTACACCACCCACCGCACTGTAAACAAACATCCTCTGTCCTCCGAATGTATAAGGCATGATGGATGAATGGGACATTTTCCAGTCCATCTCGTTCGGGACTTCCCACAGGATCTCACCTGTGGCACAATCAACGGCAATGAGCAGGGACCTCCCCCCTGTGGCCAGGATAGCTTTCCCCTGGTCTATCAAGGGACATTGCCCCGTATACCAGAAAGGTATTTCCGGCATATACTCCTTCTCGATGTCTAATCCCCAGATAAAATCCCCACTTTCCCGCTCCACACACATTACGTGTGCCCGGGGACCGATGGTCAGGATAAAGTCCTCCGTTACAGCAGGTACAGTCCTGGACATACCATGGTTCCTTTTTACATTAACCCCGTACCATCTTCGCCAGTGTTCTTCTCCATCAGCCAGTGAAAAACAGCGCAACATATCAGCACGCTTTTCTTCATCGTAGTCAAGGAGGTACACCGCCCCTTCATATATGGCCGGCCCAGCATGCCCCTCCCCAAGCTCATAAGACCAGAGGATCTCCGGGACCTGTCCGTTAAATCCATCGATCAGTTTTAAGGGTGACCTGGAAATATTGTCAAAATCTTCCCCCCTGAACCTGGGCCATGATTCTGCCAGGCCATTGGCTGTGTTGCCATATCTTTCGAAATGCTCTCCTATATTCACCTCCTCAAGTATAGCATCCCCCTGGACCCGGTTATCGGTCCCCGGCAAACTCTCCGATAACTCAACGGCCGGACTCCTTCCCATCCACCAGAAAATAACCAGGAGTCCCACAGCAATGAGGACAATTACTACAACTGATTTACCTGAGATTTTAGACAACATAAAGGGTCAATTTTCAAAAACGATCAGGCCTTTCTGATCGAATTACAATAATAAGATATTAATTCAGGAGGGACCAATAAATAGGCCTCTCACAAAGGTTATTTGGAATGATTCAAAAAAACGCCGGAGCAAGTATAAGATCAATCTGTCATTCACGGAGATTCTTGTCTGCAAAATCAAGGTATTGCTGCCAGTCGAATTTGGTAACATTATGACCCCCACTACGAATGTGATAACCTATCATCGTATCATTTACGGGGGAATCTATGGCAGGTGAGCCCAATTCAAGCAGGATTGGCTTGTAAAGATTGTATACTGCGGCAGCATGATATCCGGAGAGGTACTCACCACGGGGGTCGGCCCACCGGTCTTCCTCCGCGCTGGCAATATAAACAGGACGGGGAGCCATCAATGCTATCAGCATATGCTGGTCCACCGGCAGATCACTCACCCTGGTGTTATACTTATGAAAATTTTTGCAGAACCAGTGGGGAAACCTGGTGTTGATACGTCCAACTGTCTCACCGAATTCCCTTCTGGAAAGTGCCGCTCCCCCACATCCTGAATTATTGGATACAACCATCGCAAAACGCTCATCGGAAGCACCCGCCCATAGGGATGTTTTTCCCAGGCGTGAGTGCCCCATCACTATCACCCTTGAAGGATCTATGGCATTCCATGATTCCAGGTAATCCATGGCACGGCTGAGTCCCCAGGCCCAGGCTGCAATAGATCCCCATTCATCTTTTTCAGGCATATTCTGCCCGGAAACGTAAAACAGGGGATGTATCCCGTTCTGAAAAGAATCATCGTAATCAGGATCGATGTCCCCATAATAAACGGTAGCCAATCCGTAGCCACGCTCCAGGATCATTTCAAGCGGCCAGCGCGAAGCTCCCATCCCCCGGGCATATTCTTTGGCCTGGTTATCCTTTATTGGGGGAAAATCCCGGTTTCGAACCCAACTCTGGGTAATACGGATCCCGGTATCAGTATCAATGGTATGGTTACCGTTAAAATTTAATCCCATAAAAACGGGAACCGGTCCTTTTGCATCTGCTGGCAGATAAACGAGCAGATCGAAGGACTGTACCTTGCTACTTTTTTCAATAGATATTGATATTTCATACCGTTCGGCCAGTCCATTTAGTGCATTTGGCTCATGACTTAAAATCTCGTGTGATTGCTTAAAGTCACCCTCGGGAACTTTTCCATATACATTTTGCTCAAAAAGGCCCAGCACTTCCGGCCGCCTTTTTTTCTCCCAGTCCCGTGTTGTTTTTACTTCTGAACCTGTCTCACTGGTCAGCAGGTCTGGCAAAACATATTCCGGCACCAGGGTTTCATCATAATTTGCCTCCTGGGCATGCAAGCAAGAAATCAGGGCTATGGCGCCCAAAAACATCATTGGTCCTTTGATCATGATACTTAATATTAATAAAATTAAGGCTTCCGCCTCATTGGGTTGTCATCACATTTCAAATCGCCTGTCACATATTGCAATCCGTCAAGGTAAAACTTCAGCAGCCTGGGATCTTCAAAACTCTGGGCATTATGGGAAGGGGAAACATAGAATACCCTTCCCTTGCCATATCGCTTGATCCATGAGATATAAATGATGGGGTCCTTGATCTCCTCCTTCAGGGAATGCAATGCAGAAGCATCCATGGATAATAGCGGACGGAAATTATAATCAAAATAAGCGTTTTTAAATATATAAGGTTCATCCATATGTATAAAAGGCTGCCCATTAAATCCAGCCAGCAACGGATGGCCAGGCTCCACCAGTTCAGCCCTTACCTCCTGCTGAACCGGATGGTAATCAAAGCTCCCTCCAACCATATTACTGAACTCCTGGGAATTATTCTGCATTACGATTGCGCCATGCAAAACCATGAGTCCCCCACCATTTTTCACAAACATTATCAGGCTTTTTTCCAGCCCGGCCGCCATCTCCACCCTTTCCTCTTCGGTCAGGTCTTTATTTTGACCCAGCTCATCCCAGAAAAGATCCCTCCTTTCACCTGCTGAACAATTATTGTTCAAAATTACCGCATCATATCCCTTTAGATCTTCAAAGACCATTATATCTGTACTTTGATCCATAACGAAAGCACCAGTCTTTTCAGACAGTACTCCCATGATGGCTGTCTTATGGGGTACTGCCCAGTGCTGGAAAGCAGTACTCAGTGTAAATACGAGCACCCTGGGAACATGCTCAGGATTTACCGCAGGCTCATCAGGTGCCAGGTCCCTGATCTTCTCAATCCAGCCCTGATTCAGCTCAAAAGTTTCCACGCTTTGTCCATTGAGGAACTGGCCATGAAGTATCAATGCTGATAAAAGAATCAGCGGTGCAAGGTATCTCATTTTATTGCAGGGCTTTAGTAAGGGCTGCGGTTGTTGTATAGTACTTGGCAATCATATTAGGTACTTCCCAAGCCGGCAATTTCCCCACCTCCAGGTACTCAAGGTACCTGTCTGTCACCTGGCCGAAATGGGCTTCATGCCCTAAGCGGTATGTATCGGGTACATTTACTTGCCATTTCCCATCCCCTGCCGGAACCAGGGAGATACCAGCATACTTTCCCTGCAGTGTCTGGTTCACTGCTGCTTCTGCTGCCGCTCCAATCTCAGCTCCTGAAACGGATTCTATGTAAAGCGTGGGTTTGAAGTTCTCTTCCTCCCCCTGCCTTATAACCAGGTTTGCTTTGCTCCCCCGCATAATGGAGTAATGTGTATCTCCTGTCCCCTCGGGTGCCTGGTAATTCCAGATAACAGATACCTTCGCATGGACACCCCTCAGGCTGTAGGTGAAGGCGCCATTGCAATAAACATTCAACTTACCATCTACGATATCTTTTTCAAGGTATTCCGGAAATTCATCCAAACCAGTAACCTTGCCAAACATCTCCTCATCGATTATGGTGGGCCACCTTTTGGCCTCCAGGATCTCGACCTCATTTTTATAATCAATGACCTCACCTGGAAAACATTCCCACTGGACCAGGTCCACAAGGTGGGTGGACACATCCACAATCCCTTCACCCTGCTGGTCAGTGTCAAATGCCCATGCCGGCCGGATTAGAGGATTCCCTGATACATACTTAAAGTAATGATGAACACTTTCCTTGGTAATGGCAGGATCTTCAACAGTCCCTTTTACCAGGGATCCGAATACCGCTTCAATCCCGGAAATTTCCTTTTGTAAAAGGGTCGTAATTTCAAATCGTTCAGTCATCACATCATAAAGCAGGACACCTTTCTGCTTGGCAACCTGAAATGCCTCGAGAAGCATCGGAAACTCCTCCGGGGTTATGACCATGGGTTTATCTGCGAGCACATGCAGGCTGTTCTTAACGGAAGCCAGTATATATTCCGTTTTTTTCTGATTGTTACCGGAGATCATCACAACATTGCCTGGCTTTTCCCTTAACATCTTTGCAAAAAAGTCCTCACCGGTATATACTGTTTCTTTCCATGAAGTGGGGTCTTCAGCACGTGTATTAAATCCTTCAATCCTCTTCAGATGAAATTTCACATCATCCCCTTCCGGGGCAAATACATGTACTTCAGGAGAAACCTGTTCATACATCTTCTTTTGTACCAGGGCTGCATGAAAATGCCCGGGATCCAGGGTCATGATCCGGATGGTTTGATCTGAAGTTTCGTTCATCTTGCAGGAATTAGTGGCCAGCATGCATAAGATGGATAGCCATAGCATTGATTTTTTCATTTTTTAATTGATTAGTATTTAACATAATTGGTTCCATAAGGATGTCTCTGGGGCCTGCTCAGTGAAGCATTTGCCTCATCATCATTGATAAATCTTTCTGCTGATGGGTCCCATTCCAGTTTCCTGTCGAGTTTCATGGCAATATGGCTAACAAGGCAAACCGTGCAGGCCCTGTGGCCAATCTCTACAGGGGAGATGGGTTGTTTGCGTGACCTGATGCATTCCAACCAGTTACCGTGTTGTTCACCGCTTTCATAGAGATGTATCTCGCCCTCCTTGATCTCAGAAGTAAGGATGGCCGGATTACTGGCATCCAATGCCTTGCTACTGGCCTCTTTGGAAACAGGATCACTGGCTGTAGCAGTATAATTGCCCCTGGAAACAAAGATCCATCCTTCGCTTCCCTCGTACCGGATCCCATTGGGGAAGCCCCCGCTTGTATACATGGTGATACCGTTCTCGTATGCTGCCTTCACCATAAAATCACCGTGTACATTCCAGAGCCCCGATACAGGAAACTGGGCCACAGCTTCAATATATTTAGGACCTGTAAATTCTGTGTCCATCCCCCATGCAGCAGAATCAAAATGATGTTGTCCCCAGCCGGTGATCATGCCGGCACCGAACTGCTCCCTTCTCAGCCAACCTGGCCTGCTGTAGCCTTCCTGGGGGTGAACACCAATTTCTGTGTATGGGACAAATGGTGTCGATCCGAGCCACATATCATAGTTCAGGGCTTCGGGGACTGTCATCTCTGCCGCTTCCGGTCCAGGGGGATCACCTGGTAAACCCACTTTTACCGTGTGCAGCTTACCTATCCGCCCATTCCGTACCAGCTCTGCAGCAATCCTGAACTGGGGTGAGGACCGTTGCTGGGTCCCGGTCTGTAGAATGACACCCTGCTGGTGCACTATATCACTGAGCTGCCTGCCCTCTTCAATCGTCAATGAGGTGGGTTTTTGCAGGTAAATATCCTTCCCTGCCAGGGCCGCTTCCATGGCAGGCTGGGAATGCCAGTGATCAGGAGTAGAGATGATGACCGCATCAATGTCAGGGTCCGAAAGCATTTCATGGTAATCCTCATACATTTTTACCTTCATGTAATTATCACCCATCTTACCACTATAATATTTTTCGATCAGTTTTTTGCCGTCTGCCATTCGATTCCTGTCCACATCACTAACGGCTACCAGCCTGGCATTTTTATACTTGATAGTCTCCGTGATATCATGTGTGCGGGCTATCCTGCCACATCCGATCTGGCCAATGTTAATTTTATCGCCAGGGGCATTTTTACCGAATACCGAAGCGGGTACAATCGTAGGTACCAGGTAAACGCCAGCTGTACCGGCCATTGTTTTGTGGATAAATGATCTTCTTTTCATAACTTATGGTTGTACTATTTAATCCATTGTATACTGACCGGCTGTGCATAGTTTTTCCAGACAGATTCAGCCGTCTCAGGACTGAGCTCTCCATCGAATACCAGCGCCCGGTATTTTAAAACATAATCTTTTCCCGGGTACAATGTCCATTTTTGATGCCTGATGGGACAGAACTCAAAATAAACATCTCCTCTTTCGTTGGCATCCTCCGGCCAGATCCGCATGGGCTCTGGATGGGCCCGGTTCCCTGGATGGCTGCAAAAAACAATGCCCGAAGGAATGCCGGAGGGGAACCATCCTTCCACTTTGCACCAGCGGGCAGACGTTCCATCTGCATCCTTCCTGGTTTTGCCTTCCGAGGTCAGGATGCTGCTGTTATCCTTGTTCCATGCTGCAGTGGCCCGCCAGCCTATCCCTCCTCCGTAACGGTAGGCCGATAATTCTATGGCAGAATCAAGGGGGTTATTCAGGGTGGAGGTAAAATCAATCAACCAGCAGGTTCTTCCCCCAATTACCACCGGGAAGTTTTTTATATGCCAGCTTTCATTGATGGCCACCTGGTCTGGTCCCCGGGCTTTGAAATTCACATGTTCCTGACTGATGGTAAATCCACTGAACACCTCACCCTCCGTTTTGGAGATCAAGCCGGCGTAGCGCACTGTCCCTTCTCCAAATGCCAGGTTCCAGAAATCCACTGTTTCTCCCCCGACAATGGTCCTGGTCCACGGATTCCATATCCCGTAATGATGGTAATGATCTGAAGGCTGGATCTGGGTTAATATATTGCCTTCAGGAGATCTGAGCGGATGGATAAAACCACTTTTGCCGTAGAGCGGATCAACATTTTCAGGTGCTTCCAAAAAGGCATGCCGATAATCCAACACCTTCTTTCCGTCATAACTCAGGTTGATATTATGCCTATCCATCCCGGAATGGTTCTTAAACGGTTGATCTGGAGAGGCAGGATTCAATTTTATACGAAAAATGACTTCAGTCTCAGGAGGGATCACCTCATCAGGAAGTATCCAGAGAATGGTATTATCACCGGTCTCCAATTGAGATTTTATGGGTATTTTTCCCTGCTCACTTTCCCGAAAAACTTCAACCTGCAAAGAATCCCCGATCACTATCAGATCACCAACAGGCAACCGGACCGGCAAAGGAAGTAATGCCTCTTCAGCAGTCCTTAAAACAAAAGAGTGCGTTTGCGACCGGAGCATGGACATTCCCGGCAGTAAAAACGCCATAATGTATATAATCCTGAAAAATCTCATTTCCACAGCAAGATAATTAATTCATTACAATACATGAATAGATTCGTCAAATTGGATAAATTTGAATATGAAAAAACTTCCACGATGAAACAAACAACTTTTTTCCTTCTCGTCCTCTTCACCATGTCAGGCTGTACTTCATCTCCAAAATCTACCGGCGTCAAACCCAATATCATCTGGATCATGATGGAAGACTGGGGATATGAATTATCCTGTTATGGTGCCAAGGGAGTCCATACCCCGAATATAGACCTCTTCGCTGCAGATGGTATCCGCTATACCAATTCATTCTGTACTGCACCGGTCTGTTCTCCGTCCCGCTCCGCCATGATCACAGGGTTCCACCAGAACTATATCGGGGCCAACCAGCACAGAACCAAGGAACCGGGTTGGGAAAAGAAACAGCTACCGCACGGCATTAAGCCCATTACCCACCTGCTGGAGGAAGCAGGTTATTATACCTGCCTGATGGTAAATAAAAAAACGGACTGTAATTTCCTGACTGACAAGCCTTTATTTTTGGGCACAGACTGGAGTGAAAGAGCCGCTGGCCAGCCCTTCTTTGCCCAGATCACATTTGGCGGCACTCACAGGAAATGGCTGCGTGATCCGGAACGGCCTATTGATATAGCCAAGGTGGAGCTCCCACCATATTACCCCGATCTTCCGCTGGCAAGGCGGGATTGGGCCAATGGACTGGAGGCAGCACAGAGGGTGGACCGGCAGATCGGGGAAATCCTTCAGCGGCTGGAAGACGAGGGCCTGTCTGAAAACACACTTGTATTTATCATAGGTGACAATGGCAGATGCATGCCCAGAGGCAAACAATTCCTCTATGATGGGGGGATACAGGTTCCCATCCTGGCTCGCTGGCCAGGCATCATTAAACCCGGACAAATAAGTAATGATATGGTAATGACCATAGATATTTCGGCAACCATCCTTGAGGTAGCAGGTATACAACCTGGTTATGAAACACATGGCAGGAGCCTTTTCGGCAAGGAAGTAAAAAACAGAAAATATATTTTTGCCGCCCGGGATAAAATGGATGACACCTACGATGCCATGAGGGCCATCAGGTCAGCTGAATTTAAACTGATCCACAACCTGATGCCTGAGCGGGCCTACTGTCAGTTTAACAGGTATAAGGAAGCTAGTTATCCGGTGCTGGCCCTGCTCAACATAATGCATATGAAGGGGGAATTGCCCCCTGAACAGGCAGCTTTTTTGTCGCCGGTAAAACCAGCATTTGAATTATACGATATGCAGGCGGACCCCTATGAATTAAACAATTTGGCGGCCGACCCTGAATATGCGGAAATTAAGGAAGAATTGCTGGCCGCGCTGAATCAATGGAGGGAAAAGATTGTTGACCGGGGCGTGACGGAAGAATTTCGTAGGGGCGGCTGGCCGGCAGACTACCCTACACGCAGCCTGGAGGAATGGGAAGAAATACTGACCATTTGGAAGCCCTGGGTATTTCGTGACCCGGATAGTGATATGGAAAGACCAACCTTCCAGCAATTCCCGGCCATCATCACAAACGCTCAACCGCCTGCTTGATCGCCCGGATATGATCCGGGGTGGTTCCGCAACAACCGCCAATGATATTGGCACCGGCGTCAATTAGATCTGGAACAAGGGATGCCATTTGTTCAGGTGTATCCGGAAAAACATCCGCCCCGTCTATGTTTTTTGGGAGTCCCGCATTGGCATGTACAAGCACAGGAATATCCCTGGATACCGTACGGATCTCTTTTACAATATCTATCATACGCTCAAAGCCATTGCCACAGTTCGTGCCGATGATATCCGCACCGGCTTCCATGGCTGCCCGGGAAGCATCAACAGGAGAAATACCCATCATGGTCCGGTAATCTCCCTGAATGGTACGCTCAAAGGTGAAGGTACAAATCACTTCAAGGTCCGTATTTTCTTTGGCTGCTTTTATAGCCTGAACGGCTTCATCAATGTCACTCATGGTTTCAATACAGATGGCATCTGCACCACCCTTTTCAAGCGCCTTTGCCTGTTCCCTGAAACCATTATAAAGTTCTTCAGGTGTAATTTCACCAGTTATCAGTATTTTACCTGTTGGACCGATGGAAGCAATTACCCAATTATCTCCTCCTGCAGCCATGGAAGAAATCCTGGCGGCTGCTTCATTGAACTCAGCTGCCCGCCCTGACAGGCCATAATGTTCCAGTTTTAAGGCAGATCCTCCAAAACTGTTGGTCTCGACCATATCGGAACCGGCATCAATATAACTGCTTGCAATGTCTCTTACTTCATCCGGGTGATCGACACACCATTGCTCAGGGCATGCTCCGGCCTGCAATCCTTTTTGATGCAGGAAGGTGCCCCATGCTCCATCAGAGACAAGAACCCTTCCCCCATTCACTGCTTCTGAAATTGTATTTTTTGCCATGACCTTAATTTAAAAACATCTCAGGAAAGTAATCCCGCATATCAAGGGTATCTTCCATTTGTACCTGGAGTTCAAGAAATTTATCAAACAAGCTGGACTTCCTGTCCCGGTATTCATCTTTCCGGGCCAGGTTTACTATCTCATCCGGGTCATTTTCCAGGTCAAATAATAGCATTTCTGAGGCATAGGGATATAAAATCAGCTTGAAACCCTCCTGCCGCACCATTCGCTGTTTGTCCATATAACAACCGTAGATGGCATCATAGAAGCTCCTGCTTCTGCTGCCATCTGTAAAAGGCAGGAGGCTGTGGTATTCGATGTGACCGGGGACTTCAGCACCTGCCAGTTCTAGGATGGTGGGCATCACATCCTGCAGGTACACATCAGCTCCCACCTGCTTCCTGCGTGGTATATCAGGACCGCTCACGAAAAGCGGAACCCTCATGGAATGATCATACATATTCTGTTTTCCCAGCAATCCATGATTCCCGCATGAAAGTCCATGGTCAGCCGTAAAAACAATATACGTGTTTTCCAATTCTCCAGATTTTTCAAGTGCTTCCAGTATCCTTTCCAGTTGGCTGTCCATATGTGATATAATGGCATAGTACTCCTGGCGATTGACCTTAACTGCGTATTCTGTTCTTGGGAAAGGTGCCAGTTTCTCATCCCTGAGTCCTTTTCCACAGCCTATCAGTTCCATACCTGGATACAGTGGCTGGAAACTGGCCGGAACGGCAATGTTCTCCAGGGGATACATGTCCACGTACTCCTTGGGTGACTGCCGAGGATCATGCGGAGCGTTGAAAGCTACATACATAAAAAAAGGATCATCTGAATCCCCGGCCAGCTCGAGGAAATTAACAGCCTCATCAGCCAGTACCTCGCTCCAGTGTTTACCACCTTCCCAGAAACCGCCGAAACTGGTATCCCATGGAGTCCACTCTTTGTCATCCGGACCCTGGGGACGGTTATACCCTTCCGGACTTTGTTTGGGCATGCCTCCACGTACATGGCCGGTATGCTGGAAAATACTGTCAGCAGGTATTTTTACATGCCATTTTCCTGCCATAAAAGTCTGGTACCCGGCTTTTTCCATGAGATTACTCCACAACTTCCCTTCTTTGTCCCACTGGGCAAGGCTGCTTTCCGCCCTGTTGGCTTGCCAAACCGATAATCCCGTGTTCAGCATGGTGCGGCTTGCAACACATACCGCCCCGTGCCAGCCTCCCATATTGTATGCATGGGTAAAGGCTACCCCTGCGCCTGCCAGCCTATCCAGAGATGGGGTAATAAGCTCCTCCCCCCCCATAGCATTTACTGTCTGGAAGCATTGGTCATCTGCAAAAATAAAAAGGATATTGGGTTTTGGATCAGGCTTCTCTATACTACAGGATGTCCATACCAGGGCAAGCATGCCGAAAAACAGGAAATTGATTTTTTTCATAACAGACTAATTTTCTGATTTTAACTCCAGGCTGAATTCCCCGTCGGTGATGATCCAGCATTCAAATTCACAGGATGATGAAGCATTCTTTGCTTTCATCACATCTCCATCCACGGCAATGATGGTTTTCCCATCTACCTTGTACTCGGCCGTAACCGAATAATATTGGTCTATGGCTGAGTAGAGTGTATAGGTAGATTGCCTTGCTGTATCCAGGAAATCCACTTCCCCGTCCTCAAAATTGCCACGGTATATGACTAAGGGTATTTCAGTATTCTCCTGGTTTATGGTCAGGTATATGAGCAAATCAGCACTGTCTGGCTTGAATCCCCAGCAATCATCACAATCGACCGAGATTCCAAGGTATTCATTACAGGACCCGGCCAGGGTAAGCAGGACAAGAATAATAATTGCTTTTATATGATCTTTCACTTTTTTTTATTAAAACCAGGATATATCCTTCTGTGTATATTTCATCCGTTTCTGCAAATTAATAAAAAACAACAGGGACAGCCTGAAACGATGCGGGGACAGCTCATGTACCTTATAATTGACATATTCATAATCAAAAGATAATCCCCAGACCTTATCGCGCCAATAGAGACCTGCGGAAGGAACAAGGACGAACCTGGTCCCCGGATGAAGACCCGACCCCCTGTATCCTCCCCAGGTGGGCCCTCCCCGGAGTTGGGCTTTGAATCCCGCAGATTTTGGCAGCTTCCTGTAGAAGGTGAAATTTTTCCCTATGCTAATGGGCCAGAAATACCTTCTTTCCCAGAACTGATAGGAGAGGGTGTCATTTTCAGGACGGATTACCTTTAGCGCTTTGGTCCTTGCAAAAAATCCAGTAGAGGCAAACATATTGTACTTATTCTCAGATACACCTATCTCACCACCCACCATAAGATCATCAGCACTGAAATCCAGTCCTGTTTCAATCCGGATCTCCGAGATTTCCGGTCTCCGGTTATAATGTGCCTTATTTTCAAGAAGGAAAACCTCCATCTTTTCAGATTTGGCCTCTTTTGCCAGGCTCAATGCATTGGTGGAGTAATTTATATTCTGGTTAATGCCGGCACCATTCTCCAGCAATATTTCGATGATATCTTCATCCCGGTTCAGGGTAGCCATAGCAATGGCATGGAGCCCACCTTTATTCTGCATCCTGGGATCAGCTCCATTTTCGAGTAACAACCAGGCCATATCGTAATCTGCGTGCTGGGCTGCTATCATAAGTGCGGTAAATCCGAAAGTATCCTGGGCATTCAGATCTGCCCCCCTTTTGATCAATACCTGCGCGGTTTTAAAGCAATCGTAATATACCGCCATCATCAATGGCCGTGTTCCAAACCAATCCCCTACCTCCACATCTGCTCCCTTTTCTATCAGTAAATCTGCGACTTCAGGAGAATCATATGCCGATGCATGCATCAGGGAAGTCAATGCCAGTTCATCTTTTGCATCCACTTTTGCCCCGGCATCAAGCAACATTTCCGCGGCATCATAATGCCCGGTCCTGACGGCACCGATCAGGGGAGTAACATTGTTATAAGGAGTGGCATTCACATCAGCACCTTTACTGATCAGGAACTCCATGATCTCCAGATACCCGTTCTGCGAGGCATACATCAGGGGAGTGACTCCGTCCACGGTTTTGGCATCAACATCGATACCTCTTTTTACCAGGAACTTTACAATGTCCAGCTGACCTTTGTCTGCGGCCTGGATAAGATTAAATTCACGGTCGCCCTCGAGGCTGGCTGCGGTATCAGTTTGGACGACGATCATGTAATCACCTATTCCCTCCATTGGCTGGAGTGGTTGATCCACCGGAACGTCCTCAAGGGTATCAGCTATTTCCTCCTTCAAGGTATCGGCAAGGCTGACTGGTACCTGCGTAAATCCTGCCGGATGAACAACCAGGAAAATAAGTATTATCAATATTCCGGATCTCATGTTCATATCAGAATTGGTACCAAATATATACAATATCATTATGACTTGTATATATTACAGGGCAACCCTTTGCAAAGTTAAAGAGTCTATTTTATTAACAGGTTAATGTTCGCTATTTCCTCTATTATAGGCGAATTCTCAAATAGTTAATATTTTTACACAAAATTGCCTGTCCTTTTATAGGGCATATATTCTAACTTTGATTGATTATACAATATTATATATGATAAACAGAGTCGGTTTACTGGTTTTTATAATATGCGCTGCCCATATGTCATTTTCACAGACAGCTGATGATGACTTTTACCTCGGACATGGCTTTAATAGCGGAGACACCGTTTATACAAATTCCGGCACTTTCTGGGATGCGGGAGGAATAAACAACTACAGCACCAATGAAGAATGGACTGTCATGTTCTGCTCCAACAATGGTAACCCCATTACTTTCGACTTTTCAGATTTTGCAACTGACTACAGGGGTACCTTTCCCAACCCTCCGCCGGGAGAATTCCGTGTTTTTGACTACCTGACTATATACTACGGCGGTGACTCAGCCCATGCCTATCATGATGACACTCCCCAATTCACCTTTACCTCCCCGGATGGTTGTGT
>Ga0209345_10004122_pt1 | contig 14264 bp, 7 predicted proteins | sample Cruoilmetagenom7_FD_187294 | JGI IMG/M metagenome (GOLD analysis project Ga0209345, IMG submission 187294) | Oil polluted marine microbial communities from Coal Oil Point, Santa Barbara, California, USA - Sample 7 (SPAdes) (version 2) | ecosystem: Environmental > Aquatic > Marine > Oil seeps ... | reverse complement strand
AAATACGATCCCAAGACCATTTTTGGTTTATTGGACGTTCAGATTTTGGTAAGTCTGCAACAGGAATTAGCTCTTTGTCTAAAAATCCATCTTGTTGTAAATACACATTATGCTCTTCACTAAATGGAAAATACATATTATCTGAAACTTTTAACCACTGGTAAGTTTCTTCGCCTGTTAAATTGGCTTTTTCAACAACTCTATTAAAATCTTCAGGATAATTATGTTTCACTTTATTTAAACAATCTACAGCATATTCAATACACCATTTTGCTAAATAATTTGTATAAAAATTGTTGTTAATGTTATTTTCATATTCATTTGGCCCAGTAACTCCAAGTATTACGTATTTGTTTTTATCTGCTGAAAAGTTAGCTCTTTGGTGCCAAAAACGTGCTACTGCAATAATTACCTCTAAACCAAATTTTGGAATATATTCAAAATCTTGCGTATAATTTACGTAGTTATAAATTCCATAAATCATGGCTCCATTTCTATGAATTTCTTCAAAAGTAATTTCCCACTCATTATGGCATTCTTCACCATTCATTGTTACCATTGGATACAATGCCGCGCCATTTTTAAATCCTAATTTTTCAGCATTTTCAATAGCTTTATCTAACTGATTGTAACGATATAATAATAAGTTTTTAGCAACATTAGAATCTTTAGTTGCCATATAAAAAGGAATACAATAAGCTTCAGTATCCCAATAGGTGCTTCCACCATATTTTTCGCCTGTAAATCCTTTTGGTCCAATATTTAAACGAGCATCAGTACCTAAATAAGTTTGATTTAATTGAAAAATATTAAACCGAATACCTTGCTGTGCTTTTACATCACCTTCAATAATAATATCAGCTGTATGCCAAATTTCTGCCCAAGATTGTTTTTGAAGTTTTAATAAGTCTTCAAATCCTAATTCAGTTGCTTTTTGAACATTGCTTAATGATGCTTCTACTAACTCGCTATTTTTATAATTAAGCGAACTAACATAACTTCCATATTTATAAATTGTAGCTGTATCTCCTTCAGATACATTTAATTTATATGTGTAGGTTAATGATTTTTCTTGAACGTTAGTTTCATGAGAAACGGCTATTTTTTCATTATTTAATTCTAACGAAATTTGCATTGCTGTTGCAACATGAAATTCAGTTTTTAATGTTTTTGAATAAATTGCTCCTTTATTTTCTCCTTCAATAATATTTAAAGTTTCCCAAAAATACTCATCATAGTTAGAATCTTCGTTTACAATCCCCGCATCTAAATACGGTGAGAACGTTATTTCACCAGAAAAATTGATTGCTTTTATACTATACTCAATAGCTCCAACTTCATTTAATTCAATACTAATTAATCGCTTAGCTTCAACTCTAATTTCTTCTCCTGTTTGAAGAGTTGCATTAAAAGAACGGCTTAACCAACCTTCTTTCATATTTAACTCTCTTCTAAAATTAGAAATATTACATGAGTTTAAATCTAAATTTGTATTGTTAATTTGTATGTGAATACCAATCCAACTTGGAGCATTTAATACTTTTGCAAAATACTCAGGATACCCATTTTTCCACCATCCAACTCTTGTTTTATCTGGGTAATAAATACCTCCAATATAACTTCCTTGAAGTGTATCACCTGAATAATCTTCTTCAAAATTGGCACGTTGGCCCATTGCTCCATTTCCAATACTAAACAGACTTTCAGAAGCTTTTACATTTTCAGTATCAAAGACCTCTTCTATAATTGACCATTCGTTTGGAATTATATAATTCTTATTCATTTCTCTAATTAATTAGATTTTTTAAAAAATCAGTAGTGATCGCTGCCATATCATTAAAATTATAATCAGCTTCACTTAACACATTTTCATCTCCTATCCCAATACTTACCATATTAGCAGTATTTGCTGCCTGTACTCCTGCAATTGCATCTTCTACAACCACACAGTTTTCAGCATTCATATTTAATTTTTTTGCACCTATTAAAAAAACTTCCGGGTTTGGTTTAGCTTTAGAAACATCGTTACCATCAACAATTGCTGTAAATCTGTCAAGCAGTCCAACTTTTTCCAAAATTAATTGGGCATTTTTACTTGCTGAACCTAAGACAAACTTAATATTGTTAGTTTCTAAAAAAGTTAATAGTTGGTTTACTCCCGGAAGAATTTCATCTGAAGTCATTTTATAAACGTACTCCAAGTATTCTTTATTCTTTTCAATTAAAAGTGTTTGTTTTTTTTCTTCAGATAATTCAATTTTCCCAATTTCTAACAAAATTTCTAGAGATTTAACTCTACTAACACCTTTCAGTTGTTCGTTTTGTTCTTCGGTAAAATCGAAACCTAAAGAATTTGCTAAATTTCTCCATGCTAAATAATGATATTTTGCTGTATCAACAATAACACCATCCAAATCAAATATGAAACCTATTTCTTTTCTCATTTATTCATTAATTATAACTGCGTCATCTACATCTTTAACTCTTACTACTAACACCGCTGCAATTAATAATGAAACACCACTAATCACTAAAGCAAAAATTGGATTACCACCGTAAACATATTTTACAATTGGGCCACCTATAACAGCGTTAATTATTTGAGGAATTACAATAAAGAAATTAAAAATTCCCATATAAACTCCCATTTTCTTTGCTGGAATAGAACCTGCTAAAATTGCGTATGGCATTGCTAAAATACTTGCCCAAGCTATACCAATTCCAAACATGGATAAAAATAACCAGTTTTCATTTGGCATAAAATAAATTGAAACCAGCCCTAAACCACCAGCTATTAAACCTACTGAATACGTCATTTTACGACCTATTTTTTTAGCTATTGCTGGTAAAAAGAATGCATACACTGCCGAAACAGCATTGTAAGCTCCAAATAAAATTCCAACCCAATCACCAGCATCTTGATATGCAGTTCCGTGATCATCTAATGATAAACCGTAAACATGATGAGCAATTGCTGGAGTGGCGAATACCCACATACCAAACAAACCAAACCAAGAGAAAAATTGAACTGAGCTCAATTGTTTCATTGTAAGTGGCATTTTCTTAAAATCAGAAAAAATGTTTAATAAGCTAGATTCTTCCTCAACTTCTTCCTCTTCACCTTCACTAGCCGTAAATTGGGCTAATTCTTCAGGAGAATATTCTTTAGTTGTAAAAACAGTTACTAAAATACTAATGACTAAAACTGAAGCTCCAATAATAAATGATAATAATAAATTATAAGGCACTTCACCTTCAGCAGCATTATTAGATACTCCAAACCAATTTGTTAACGCGTAAGGTAACCAAGAACCAATTACTGCTCCAATACCAATTAAAACAGTTTGAATACTAAATCCAAGTGTTCTTTGGTCTGAAGGTAATAAATCAGCCACTAATGCTCTAAATGGTTCCATAGCAACATTAAATGATGCATCCATTATCATAAGCATACCAGCACCAACCCACAAAGCAGGCATAAATGCCGTAAACATATCAGCATTTGGCATTAAAATTAATCCCATTGAAGCTAATAAAGCTCCTGTTAAAAAATAAGGACGTCTTCTACCAAGTTTAGTCCAAGTTCTATCACTATAATAACCAATAATAGGTTGTACAATTAAACCTGTTAATGGAGCGACCACCCAAAACCAAGATAGCTCGTGCACATCTGCACCAAAAATTTGTAATATTCTGCTAGCATTGGCATTTTGCAATGCAAAACCCATTTGAATTCCCAAGAATCCGAAACTCATGTTCCAAATATCCCAGAAACCTAGTTTCCGTTTTTCCATAAATGTTAAATATTAAAAATTAAACAATGCAAAGCAATATTGCTCTAATTGTTTGTTTGTGTGAAGTGTGTGAAAAATAGTATTGCAAAATCTCTTTTGCCATACAAATATATAATTTAATTTTAATTTTAAAGGTTTTTAAATGCAAGAATTCAGCTTAAACCCTTTATTTTACTCACTATAACCTTTGAGTTCTGCAAAAAATAATTGCATAAATTTTAAAAAAGATTAAATTTTGGCAGCTTTATGGCCAAAAACCTTAATTAACTGATAATGTGGATTTTCTAATTTTTAAATTAGTTGAGATTACTTCTTTTTGAAATTCACTAGAATCTACACTTTCAATTCTATTGATTAAAAGCTCTGCTGCACTTCTTCCCATTAAATCTCCATGTTGCTCAACAGAAGTTAATGGAGGTGATGTATATTCTGATATTAAACCGCTAGTAAACCCAATAATAGCAATATCACTAGGCACAACAAGTCCTCTTTCTTGAACAGTTTTTAAGGCAATAGCTGCATAAATTTCATTTACTGCTAAAATAGCGTCTGGAGGATTTTTTACATTGATAACTTTTCTTATTTGCTCATGTAAATCTTTATTGTCATCAATTTTATAAATTAAATTTTCATCAATTGTAATATCGTTACTTACCAACGCTTTTAAATACCCTTCTTTTCTTAGCGAGCCAACTGTAATATAGTCTTGAGTGGTAATCAATGCTATTCGTTTAGAGCCTATTTTAACTAAATGATTTACAGCTTTATATGCCCCTCCGACATCATCTACAATAACTTTATCACATTGGATTTCATCAATAGTTCTATCGAATAACACTAATGGAAAATCATCATTAATAAGCGCTTCAAAATGTTTATATATTTGATTTTCTTGTGTTTCTCTTGCAACTGAGACAATTAAACCATCAACACTTCCATTTGTAAGTACTGTAAAATTTGAAACTTCTTTTTCATATGACTCATTAGACAAACAAACCATCACGTTATATCCTTTCTCGTTTGCATACTTTTCAATACCATTTATAACAGTTGAGAAAAAATGGTGAACAATCTCAGGAATAATCACTCCAATAACAGAGGTTTTTTGATTTCTAAGTTGCAAAGCAAGATTATTGGGTTTGTAATTATAATAATCAGCAAAAGCTTTAATCTTACCTCTTGTTTCTTCACTGATTTCATGACTGTCTTTCAGCGCTTTAGAAACAGTTGAGATTGAAACTCCAAATTCTTTAGCAATCTTTTTTAGGGTAATTCTTGGTTTCATTTATTGGTGTTTATTGCCTTATTATTTTTTGTTAAAAAAGCTATGATTATCATTTTCTCAAATATAGCATTTTTATTAAGAATTTCTTTAAATAATAAGGCTAAATTTATCGTTCATACAAAGATAAAATTTATACTGAAACTATATAAAAATCAACGAAAAGTTTTATCTTTAAATCAATTAAAATTTAACTAATCTAAAAAATATTTAATTTTCATCAAAAAAAGGAAGAAAAAACTAGTATTACTCTAACGTTAGAGTTAAAAAGTTATAAACACGAAAACGTTTGAGTGTTTATAAAAATGACATCAATCATTGTTAAATAAATGTTAACTACTTAACTTCACAAAGTGAAATGTATTAAAAATAGTAGAATTATTTAAAAACTTAATTATTAATTAACTTAAAAATAGATGAAAAATTTCAAACTTTTTCTATTGTCTGTTATCATATTTTTACCGCTTAGTTTGTTCGCGCAACAAACAGTAACTGGTAAGGTAACAGAAAAAGCTACCGGCGGTGAATTACCGGGAGTTGGTATTATTTTAAAAGGAACTACAAAAGGAGCCTCAACTGATTTCGATGGGAATTACACCCTAGAAAACGTAAAACAGGGTGATGTTCTTGTATTTTCTTATATTGGGTTTGCTACCCTGGAAGTAACTGTAGGTACTAGTGCTGCTATAAACGTAGCTTTAGAACAAGATACAGAATCATTAGACGAAATTGTACTTATTGGTTATGGTACAACAACTATTAAAGATGCTACTGGTTCAGTGGCTGCAATTACCGAAAAGGACTTCAACCAAGGAAGTAATGTTACACCTACTAGTCTTATATCAGGACGTGTAGCTGGTGTTACAATTGTTTCTGACGGTGCTCCGGGTGGTGGTTCAGCAATAAGAATACGTGGTGGTGCTTCATTAGGAGCTTCAAATGATCCTTTAATTGTTATTGACGGAATGCCTATTTCAAATTCTGGAGGTGGCGGTTCAAGAGGTGTTTTAGCTTCTTTAAACCCGAATGACATTGAGTCTTTTTCAATTTTGAAAGATGCTTCTTCAACTGCAATTTATGGTTCTAGAGCTTCTAATGGTGTAATTATCATTTCAACAAAAAAAGGGAAAGCTACTTTTAAAGCAGAGTACAATGTAAAAGTTGGTATGAACACCTTGGCTGATAAAGTTGATGTGTTTTCTGCTGCTGAATTTCGTGCACAAATTGAAGAACACAGACCTGATCTTGTTGATCAGTTAGGGACTTCAGATACAAATTGGCAAGATGAGATTTATCAAGAGGCGATATCTGTAGATCAATCTATTTCATTGAGTGGTCAAATATTTGACAAGATACCTACACGCTTCTCTTTTGGACATACACAACAACCTGGTTTAAGAGAAACTTCTAAATTTGAAAGAGTTTCTTCTTCATTATCATTAAACCCTAAGTTTTTTGATGATCATTTAAAAGTAAATGTAAATGCAAATTTAAGCTATGAGTTTAACCGATTTGCTGCTGGAGTTGAATATTCTGCTTTAAGAATGGACCCTACACAATCTGTATACGATGAAAATTCTCCATTTGGTGGATTTTTTGAATATCATACTAATGGCGAACCTGACAATGCTAATAGAAATCCATTAGCTAGCTTACTGCAAAGAGAAAACAGAGGCCAATCACAACATTTTTATGGAAATGTTGAATTAGACTACAAATTACACTTTTTCCCAGATTTAAGAGCTGTTCTTAACATTGGATACGATAAAACTGATGGTGAAGGTTTTGACCACGTTTCTGATCAAAGCATCAACGGTTTCAGACTTGCAGTTGGAAGCCCTTTCTTAGGTTCAAGATCTGAATATACTAGTGAAAGAACAAATTCATTGTTAGATGGATATTTAACATATAATAAAGAACTAGAAAATGTAAATATTGAAGTAACTGCTGGTTATTCTTACCAAAAATTTGAAGGTGAAGATTTTGGAACTGGTAATTTAATGGATCCAGATAGAGAATCAGATGTAAATACACATCCAGATATTGTTTTAATAGGTTTCTTTGGAAGAACTAACCTTTCATTTATGGACAAGTATTTACTTACTTTATCATACAGAAGAGATGGTACATCTAGATTTAGTGAAGAAAATCGTTGGGGTAACTTTCCTGCAGCTGCTTTAGCTTGGAAAATTAGTGAAGAAGATTTCTTAAAAGACTCAAATACGATATCTGATTTAAAATTAAGATTAGGTTGGGGTATTGCAGGTCAACAAGATATTCCTGCATCGTATGCTTTCTTAGGAAGAACAGTATTAGGTTCTTCAGTAGCACAATATATATTTGGTGGTACTTCTATTACTGCAGCTTTCCCTCAAACAAAAATAGAAGATTTGAAATGGGAAGAAACTACAACCTATAATGTTGGTTTAGATTATGGACTTTTTAATAATAAAATTAATGGTTCTTTAGAGGTTTACTTAAAAGAATCTAAAGATTTATTAGCAAATGTTGCTATATCTGACGGATCTAACTTTAGTAATTCAGGTTTCCAAAATATTGGGAAATTCACATCTAAAGGTGTTGAGTTTTCTATTGGAGCTGATATTATTGACACTGATGATTTAAGATTAGATGTTAATTACAATGTTTCTTATAATAAAACAGAAATAGATGAATTAGCATTAGATCAAGACATTCGTGTTGGTGGAATTGGTGGTGGAACTGGAGGAACTATCCAATTACACAGCCAAGGTTTTGCTCCTTTTTCTTACTATGTATACAAACAATTATATGATGTAGATGGAGCTCCAATTGAAGGCGCTTTTGCAGATTTAAATCAAGATGGAATTATCAACGATAGTGACCGTTATATTTATAAGAAAAGAGATGCAGATATTACAATGGGTTTCCAATCTAACGTAAATTATAAAGATTTTGATTTCTCTTTCAACTTAAGAGCTAGTATTGGAAATTATATGTATAATAATGTTAACTCTGCACTTGCACAGTACGATTTATTGCAAAACAATGCAGCTTTAGGAAATATTCCAGTTTCAGTATTAGAAACTAATTTTAATACTGTTTCAGATGTTATCCTATCTGATATTTACATTGAGAATGCATCATTCTTAAAAATGGATAATGTTACATTAGGTTATACAATTAACGGTTTTAACAAACATGAAACATCAAGTATCCGTTTATGGACTGGTGTTCAAAATGTATTTACTATTACAAATTATAGTGGTCTAGATCCTGAAGTTTTTGGAGGAATCGATAATTCAATCTATCCAAGACCTAGAACTTTCTTAGTAGGTGCTAATATTAAATTTTAAACTATACGAAAATGATAACAAAATATTTAAATAAAATTTATTTTCTATTAGGAATTATATTTTTCTTTAGTGCTTGTACTGATGATTTAAATGTAATCCCTACAGATGATGATGAATTCCTTTCTGAGGAATTTTACGCTGACGCAACTGCTTATAAACAAGCATTAGCTGGTGTATACGGAAACTTATCAATTACTGGGCCTAATGGAGCAGGTGATTCAAACCTTTCTGGAATTGATGCAGGTACAAGTCAATACGGACGTATGATTTGGTATCTTCAAGAATTTCCAACTGATGAGGTAATTTGGTCTTATGAAAATGACCCTGGACCAAAAGAAGTTCAACGTAATATTTGGACTCCTTCAAATGTGTTTTTTAGAGGTGCTTATGGTAGAATTATGTTCTCTGTAGCATTAGCAAATGATTTTTTAAGAGAATCTACTCCTGAAAAATTAGAAGAAAGAGGACATACAAGTGCTGTTGGAAGTGAAATTACAGCTTACAGAGCAGAAGCAAGATTATTAAGATCATTAGCTTACTACCACTTAATGGATTTATTTGGAAAAGCTGCTTTTGTAACTGAAGCTGACCCAGTTGGAACTTATCAAGCACCACAATATGAGAGAGCTCAATTATTTGAATTCATTGAATCTGAATTATTAGCTATAGATGGAGATTTAGTTGCTTCAAAAGCAAATGAATATGCAAGAGCTGATAAAGCTGTAGCTTGGATGATTTTAGCAAAAATGTATTTAAATGCTGAAGTATATATTGGAACAGATCGTTATGCTGATTGTATTACGCAATGTGATAAAATTATTGGTGGTGGGTTTAGTTTAGCTTCAGATTGGAGTTTAAACTTTATGGCTGACAACCATTCTAATGAAGCTGGTTTGAATGAAATTATATTCCCATTAATATCTGATGGTGTTGTAACTCAAAACTATGGCCCAACAACTACAATTATAAATGGTGAAGTTGGAAGTATTGAAGCAAATAGTGAAGAGCTAGGAGCTCAAGGCTGGGGTGGTGCTTTAAGAGTTCGTAAACAATTTGCAGAAAAATTCTTAAATGATAATACAACTTCAAATGATGATCGAAATACTTTAATTTCTGAAGGTCGTGAAATTGATATTGTTGATGTAGCTGATAGAGATTCTGGGTATATTATTACTAAATTTACCAATAGAACTTCAACAGGAGCTGCAGGAGTTGATCCTACATTTGTAGATACAGATTTTCCATTATTTAGATTAGGAGATGTTTACCTAATGTACGCTGAAGCCTTCGTAAGAGGTGGTGGTGGTAGTGAATCACAAGCTGTAGGTTATATAAATGATTTAAGAGATAGAGTTAATGCTGATCAAATCTCTGCAAATGACCTTACTTTAAGTTTCTTAATTGATGAACGTTCAAGAGAACTACATTGGGAATCTCACAGAAGACAAGATTTAATACGTTTTGGACTTTTTACAGGAGGAAATTACAATTGGGCTTGGAAAGGAAATGGAGCTAATGGTATTGCTATTGGTAATCACATGGCTGTTTTCCCACTACCAAGTGAAAGTTTAGCAGCAAATCCAAATTTAACTCAAAACGCTGGATATTAATCAACATTTAATTATATAAGATTATGAAAAATATTTTTAAAGTACTGTTGTTATCAATCATTTTGGTTACTATAGCCTCTTGTGATAATGAAGACACAGTACAGTTAACCTTAGCTCCACAGGGTAGTGGAGTAATTACTGAACCTGCTCAGGGTACAACAATAATATTAAACCCTGAAGAATCGCAAATAAACCCTGCGTTAACAATAAACTGGACATCATCTAATTATGGTACACCTACTGAAATAACATACACAGTAGAAGTTGCAGCAACTGGAACTAATTTTGAAGAACCATATGTAGCTGCTTCAACTATAAACAGATATGTTTCTTTTAATATTGGTGAATTAAATGGTATTGCTGTTAGTGCTGGACTAGCTCCTTTTGTAGAAGGAGAATTAGATATTAGACTTAAATCATCAGTTGGAACTACTGGAAGTCAAGAACAAGTATCTGAGACAGTAATTATTTTTATTACACCTTTTACAACAGATTTACCTAAAATAGCAGTTCCTGGAAACCATCAAGGTTGGGATCCTGCTTCAGCACAAACTCTTGCAGCTTCAGCTTTTGGAGAAACTGATTATGAAGGTTATGTTTGGTTAGATGGTCAATTTAAATTTATTGCACCTAATGAAACTGGAGGTTTCTTCTGGGGTAATTTAGATTGGGGAGATGCTGCTGGTGTTGACGGAAGTAATACTGGAGTCTTAGTTGCTGATGGAGAAGGTAATATTGAAGTTGGTACTGGTTATCATTTTGTACAAGCTGATACTGAAGCTTTAACTTATTCTGCAACACCTATTAGTTGGGGTCTTATTGGAAATGCAACTCCAACGGGTTGGGATTCTGATACTGATATGATTTATGACGCTGAAACTAGAACTCTTAAACTTACTGTAGATTTAACTCAACAAGATGCTCCCGATAATGGAATAAAATTTAGAGCAAATGATGCTTGGGATTTAAATTTAGGTGATAGTGGTGCAGATGGAACAATGGAAGAAGGTGGTGAAAATATTGGAGTACCTTCAGCAGGAAACTATACGGTAACTTTAGATTTAAGTAACCCAAGAGAATATACATATTCGCTAGTTAAAAACGATTAAAAAAAACTAAATTGAAATAACATGAAATATATATATAAAATATTATTGCTTTCATTTATCATCATTGGATTTAATTCCTGTGATGAAAATGAGAACTTTGAGATATTAGCTCCACAAGGAGGTATTGCAATTAATAGCCCTATTGATGGTTCATCAATTGCACTAGTAGACACGAACGAAGCAAATCCTGCTCTAACAGTTAGTTGGACATCTACAGATTTGGAAGGAACAGGAGTTATTTATACTATTGAAGTTGCATTATTAGGTACAGAATTTGCTGAACCAGTTGTAATTGGAACAACTGAAACAACTTCTATTAGTTTAACTGTAACTGAACTAAACACTTTAGCTAAAGATGTTTTAGGAATTGTAGGTGATACAGAAGCTGGTATAGATATTAGAATATTAGCAAATGGTCAAGTTTCACAAACTGTGTCTATTTTATTAACACCATACTTTATAGAATTCCCAGAATTATATTTAGTAGGTTCACTTACAGGTTGGGATCCAACAACTGCGCTTGCTATGGATAGATTAGATTTTAATCTATTCGAAACAACAGTTGATTTAGTTGATGGAGATGAGTTCAAATTTTTACCTACCAACATTGGTTGGGAAGGAGATTTAGGAGAAGATCCTGCTAATCCAGGTTTTTTAACTCAAGATGATGAAGAAAATTTTAAAGGTTTAGATGCTGGTAAATATAAAATTAGCATAAATATGAGTTTATTCACCTATACAATTGAGTTTATTCCACCACCTGCAAGTATGTACATGGTAGGAGCTGGAGTACCTGCTGCTGGATGGGGTTGGGATTCTCCAATAGAATTAGCTCAAATTCAAGATGGTGTTTTTCAAGGTACCACAGAGTTTGTTAATAATGCCTTTAGATTCTTTACAGTTGAAGGTGATTGGGGTTCTGGTTTAAACTATCCATATTATATTAGTGAAGGCTATACTATTGATGCTAATTTTGAAGACGCATTAGATGGTGACAATAACTTTCAATTTATTGGTACGCCTGGTACTTATACTATGACATTAAACAATAATGATAAAACTATTGTTGTAAGTCAAATACCACTAAATATTGCCGTTCCTGGTAATCACCAAGGATGGGATCCTGGATCAGCTCCTTTATTAGAAGCTTCTGTATTAGGTCAAACAGATTATGAAGGATTTGTTTGGTTAGATGGTGAATTTAAATTTATTGCACCTAATGGTTCTGGAGTTTTTGAATGGGGTAATTTAGATTGGGGTGATGCATCAGGAGATAACGGAAGTTATACTCAAGTTTTAACTGCTGATGGTGAAGGAAACATAGGAGCAACAGCAGGTTATTACCTTGTGAAAGCTGATACTGATGCACTAACCTACTCAATTGAAGAAACAAATTGGGGAGTTATAGGTAATGCAACACCTACTGGTTGGGATTCCGATACAGATATGATTTATGACCCTGTATCTAAAACTTGGTCTGTAACATTAGATTTAACTGCACAAACTGCACCAGATAATGGTTTTAAATTTAGAGCTAATGATGATTGGCCTTTAAATATTGGAGACAATGATGCAGATGGAACAATGGAATTTGATGGTCAAAATATTGGTGTTGATGTTGATGGAAATTATACAATTACTTTAGACTTAAGTAATCCAAGAGCTTATACTTATAGTTTAGTATTAAATATATAATACAATTATAGAAAAGGTTATACTGAAAATATAACCTATATTATAATAAATAACCTTTTTGTAGTGAACCGGAATATTTAAAACTCCGGTTCATTGCATTTAGTTTTTAATAAATACACCCATGAAAAGAAAATTACTCATATTACTTTTATTACTGCCTCTACTTACTTTTTCACAAGTAACTACAGTACCTACAATACCTACTGCAACAGATGAAATTACAATATCCTTTGATGCTACAGGGACAGGTTTAGATGGGTTTACAGGCGACGTATATGCACATACAGGAGTTACTGTAAATGGTGAAAGATGGCAAAATGTTATAGGAGCTTGGGGAGATAATACAGCTCAACCACAACTTATAAGAGATGGTTTAAACCCAAATTTATATACATTACTAATTACACCTGATATTTTCACATTTTATGCTGTTTCAACAACAGCAACAGTATCTGAACTTAGTTTTGTTTTTAGATCACCAGATGGAGGCACAAAGAATGGTGCAGATATCTTCATACCAATTTTTGAAGCTGGTTTAAATGTAGCATTTACAAGTCCGGAAAATCAAAGTGCATACAACTTAAACGATGTAATTACAATTACAGCTGAATCTTCAATTACTTCAAATTTAGAACTCTTTGTAAATGATGTTTCACAACAAACTGCTACAAGCACTACTTCAATCTCAACATCATATACATTAACTACTACAGGAACACAAAACCTAAAAGCAACTGCAACTGCAAATAGCGAGACAAAAGAAACAACAATTTCTGTTTATGTAAAATCTACTACACAAACAGCTACACAACCTACAGGATTAAAATATGGTATCAATAAAAATCCTGATAATTCAGTTACATTTTTACTAAAAGCACCACTAAAAACAGATGTGCTTATTTTAGGTGGTTTTAATAACTGGACATTAGATGCCGCTTATCAAATGTTTAAAGATGGTGACGACTTTTGGCTTACCATACCTGGTTTAGATGTTGATACAGAATATGCTTACCAATATTTAATTGATTATGATATTAAAGTTGCTGATCCTTATTCTGAAAAAATATTAGATCCAAATAATGATCAATGGATAAAGCCCGGAAATTACCCTGATTTGAAACCCTACCCTACTGATTTAACTACTGGTTTTGTTTCAACATTCTTAATTAACGAACCTACGTACACTTGGAATGTTGATAATTTTATAAAACCTGCCCAAGACAATTTAATAATTTACGAATTACATATTAGAGATTTTGTTGAATCAGATTCTTATACTGAAGCATTAACACATTTAGATTATTTAGAAACTTTAGGTGTAAATGCAATTGAGTTAATGCCAATTAATGAGTTTGAAGGTGCTGATAGTTGGGGATATAACCCAGCATTATACATGGCTTTAGATAAAGCTTATGGAACAAAAAATGCTTTTAAAACAT
>Ga0209345_10004121_pt1 | contig 14264 bp, 11 predicted proteins | sample Cruoilmetagenom7_FD_187294 | JGI IMG/M metagenome (GOLD analysis project Ga0209345, IMG submission 187294) | Oil polluted marine microbial communities from Coal Oil Point, Santa Barbara, California, USA - Sample 7 (SPAdes) (version 2) | ecosystem: Environmental > Aquatic > Marine > Oil seeps ... | reverse complement strand
ATTGAATGGGGTGAGATACGGGATTCGAACCCGCGACCCCCGGCACCACAAACCAGTGCTCTAACCAACTGAGCTAATCTCACCATACGAAAGTTATAAATATAAAAGTGGTCGGGGTGAAAGGACTCGAACCTTCGGCCCCCTGGTCCCAAACCAGGTACTCTAACCATACTGAGCTACACCCCGACCTATTACAAAAACCAAGCCTTACAGCTGATTAATGAGGCGAAATTATAGTCAATAAGTTAAAAAATGTCAATACTTTTTCGCTAATTCTTTTATATCTTTATTTTTTTAAGTATAATTGCCCCAATTAAAGAGGAAAGAGTATCAATGAAAATAGCTAGGTTTAGTAGGTTAGGTTTTATTTTAGCAGCAGCTGGAAGTGCTGTTGGGCTTGGTAATATATGGAAGTTTCCGTATATTGCTGGTGAGTATGGCGGTGGTGCTTTTGTATTAGTTTACCTTATTACCGTACTACTTATCGGATTTTCAATTATGATAGCTGAAATGTTTATTGGTTATGTTGGTAGAAAGGATGGGGTAACTTCTTTTGAAGATTTAGCACCAAGAAAAAAGCATTTATGGAAGCTTGGTGGTTTTCAAGGTTTAGCTGGTTTATTTATTATGATTTTTTATTCAGTAGTTATAGGGTGGATATTTCATTATATAGTTACATCTTTAACTTATCTTCCATCAACTGTACAAGAAGCTGAAACAACTTTTAATACTATGCTTCATACAGATATTTTCACACAACTTTTTTATCATACCCTTGCATTTATTTGGATTACATATGTTTTAACTAAAGGTATTAAGGGTGGTATTGAGAAAATGAACTTAGTACTTATGCCAACTCTTATGATTATTCTTTTAGGAATGTTTGCTTATGCCGTTTCACTTGATACATTTTCACAAGCAGTTGAGTTTATGTTCTCACCTGATTGGTCAAAAATAGATGCAGATGCTTTTGTAACTGCTGTCGGTCATGCCTTTTTCACACTCTCTCTTGGAATGGGTGCAATAATGACTTACTCAGCTTCAATGGAGAAAGGTTCTAACTTAGTTACAAATGCTTTTTGGGTTGTATTTTTAGATACATCCATAGCTATTGTTGCAGGTCTTATGCTTTTTACATTTTTATATCAGTACGGTTCTGGTCCAGCAAAAGGTCCAGGATTAGTGTTTATCTCTTTACCTGCTGCATTTTATGAGATGGGAATTATAGGTAATGTTTTCGCTGTACTTTTCTTTTTAGCTTTGGCATTTGCAGGACTTACCTCTTCTGTATCACTTGTTGAGCCAATGGTTCAGTATTTTATTGACAGATTTAGATGGAGTAGATTAAAAGCATCTGTTTCAATGGGACTTTTCTTTTATCTCATTGGGATTATTGCACTTCTTTCAAACATAGATGCTTATAAAGAGCTTCTAACTTGGGGAGACAAAAACTTCTTTGATTGGGTTGATCATTTTACCGCTGCTATTATGCTTCCTCTTGGTGGATTGGTTATGGCTGTTTTTGTAGGGTTTGTTATTGAGAAACAAAGAGTTGAATCGATTTTGAGACCTAAACTAGGATTTGCTTTTGATACTTGGTATTTTTCACTTCGTTATATAACTCCAGTAGCTATGTTTATAGTTATGCTTTCACTTATAGGAATTTTATAGATGAGAACTTTAAAGCAACAATGTAAAGACATTATAAAAAGAGAGGGGATAAACCTACAATCTTCTATTGATTATGATGTGAATGGTGAAGTACATTCTTTAACAATCGAGTGGATAATAGATACATATATGCAAGCCTCAGAGGAGTCACACCAAGTATTTCTAGATGCTTTGAAACTTTCTCTAGAAGCAAAGGGTATGGGAGTAGATAAGTTCTTTGAAAACATGGGTCAACTTTTATTGATGACACATTTGTCAGACAATTTGGAAATTTAAGTTATTGCAAAATTACTCTTTGTTATAATCTTAGTATGACAAATAAATATAAATACATATTATTATACCTTGCTTTTGTATCTTCTCTTATAACTATTTTTTACTTTATTGATAAATCAAAAGATAGAAATATTGAACATCAACAGCGTATATTAATCCAACAGGCGCAAACACACTTTCAAAGTCAGTCAAGTACTAGAGAATGGAATGACCAATACCTTGGTGTCTATGTACGTTCACAAAAAATATTAAAACCTCATCCTTACTTGCCATTCAATACACTTAAAACTGATGAGCATGAAATGTTATTTAGAGTCAATCATGCCTCAATGGCTAGACAATTATCAGAAATATCTAATCAAAAAAGTTTTAAATTTCATCTAACAAGTTTAAATCCTCTAAATCCAGAAAATAAAGCTGGAAAGTTTGAAAAAAAAGCACTTGAATATATAGAAAAAAATAATCTAAAAGAGTATTATGAATTTAATAAAGATAATTTCAAATACTTAGGTGCTATTTTAACTGAGCAAAAGTGTTTAGAATGTCATGCACATCAAGGTTATAATGTTGGTGATGTAAGAGGTGGACTAAGTGTAACTCTTAACAGTGATAACTATAATGAATCTGTTAGTGAGATTGAAAGTAGGAATATTGTTTTAAAAGTAACAGTCTTTTTATTTTTATCATTCATTACTTTTTTGATGACTAGACAGATACAGTCTAACCAAATTTTAATCTCTAAAGTAGAAAAAAGAACAAGACAGATAAATGAAACAAAAGAGCTACTACAAAATGTTTTAGATGCAGATTTAAGTTTGATGATTGTATCAAGTGGAACAGAAATCATATTAGCAAATAAAACTACTCTAGACTTTTTAGAAGTAAACTCTCTTGATGAGTTTAGAGAACAATATACACATATATCTGATATTTTTGAAGAAGTAGATGATGAGAGTTATCTACAACAATATATTAACGGTGAACATTGGATAGAGTATATGCAAAGAGAACAGCATAATAAAATCTTAAAAGTTATGATAAGAAAAAATGGAAAAGACAATCACTTAAAAGTTCATGCCAAAGAGATTAGAGTACATGAGCAAGATATTCATGTTATTATATTTGATGATATAACAGATGAATTGGAGATTATTGAAAAATTGAAAAATGAAGCTACAAAAGATCCATTAACACAACTATTCAATAGAGGAAAATTCAATGAAGTTCTAACAAAAGAGATAGGCTTAGCTATGAGTACATCTTTACCACTTTCCATCATCTTTTTAGATATAGACCACTTTAAATCTGTAAATGACACATATGGACATGATGTAGGTGATGAAGTACTTGTAGATTTATCTAAGCTTCTTCTTGAGACTATGAGAACAGGTGACTTTGTTGCGAGATGGGGTGGGGAGGAGTTTATCATTACACTTCAAGCTAGTACTGTAACTCAAGCAGCAGCTGTTGCTGAGAAAATAAGAGAAAAAGTTGATAAACATGACTTTGGTACTGCTTCAAAACAGTCTATTTCTTTAGGTGTAACTCAATATATAGAAGGTGAAACTGAAGAGATTTTCACTAAAAGAGTTGATGAAGCTTTATATGAAGCAAAAGAAACTGGTCGAAATAAGGTAATTATAAAATAAATATTTAAGAAGATATAACAATACAATTGGATAACATATAAATATGAGTAATTCTAATAAATATATAATATTAGCTACTATTTTTGTAATCTCTGTTTTTACTTTATTTTATCCTATTGATGTATTTAGCCAAAAAGGGATTGAACTTCAAAAGCAGATACTTTTAAAACAGGCTCAAACACACTTTCGTGACCAAGTAAATACTAGGAGTTGGAATGCTCGTTATGGTGGTGTTTATGTTAAGCCACTTGAGGGACAAAAACCAAACCCATATTTAACAAATAATACTTTAAGAGTTGATGAGAATTTAACACTTATTAAAATAAATCCAGCATGGATGACCAGACAACTCTCAGAAGTCTCAAATATAAAAGATTTCCATTTTCGTATAACAAGCTTAATCCCAATAAATCCAAACAATAAAGCAACACCATTTGAGCAAAGAGCACTAAAGTATATTGAAAGAACAAATAAAAAAGAGTATTTTGAGATAAACAAAGATTCTAAATTTAATTATATGGGAGCACTTGTTACTAAAAAAGCCTGCCTACCATGTCATAAACATCAAGGTTATGTACTTGGTGATATAAGAGGTGGAATTAGTATCAGTTTAAACTCTGAGGAGTATCAAACTGCTACTTCATCAATTCAAAATAGAGCACTAGTTTTAAAAATATTTGTAATATTCTTTTTATTAAGTATCGTACTACTTATATATAAACAATTAAGACATAGTGAAAAACTTGAAGAAAAGGTACGCAACAGAACAAGTGAGATTTTATCTACAAAGTTACTTCTACAAGAAGTTCTTGATACAGATTTAAGCTTTTTAATGGTTTCTAATGAAACAGAAATAATTTTGGCAAATAAGACTATGCTTGATTTCTTTGATTTTGAAACATTAGATAAATTTAAAGAGCAGTATAAACATATATCAAATGCTTTTGAAAAAGTTGATGATGAGAATTTTTTATGTACCTATGTTAAAGATGAACATTGGATAGATTTTCTTCAACGTGAGCAAAACAACAGAGAACTTAAAGTCCTGATGAAAAAAGATGGTATAAATAGATACTTTAAACCACATGCCAAAAAAGTAGTTATTGAAAATCAAGAGCTCCATATTATTATCTTTGATGAGATAACAAAAGAGCTAAAAAAAATTCAAATATTAAAAGATGAAGCTTCAAAAGACTCTTTAACAAAACTATTTAATAAAGGAAAGTTTAACGAGGTCTTATCTCAGGAGATTGCTCTTAGCCAAACAACATCATCTCCTCTATCTATTATATTTTTAGATATAGACCTTTTTAAAATTGTAAATGATACTTATGGACATGATGTTGGGGATTATATACTTATAGAATTGGCAAAAATTTTAAAATCTACAATAAGAACTGGTGATTTTGTTGCAAGATGGGGTGGCGAAGAGTTTGTTATAACACTTCAATCTACAGATTCTAAACAAGCATCTCTTTTAGCCGAAAAAATACGAAAAAATGTTGAGATGCATAGCTTTACAAAAGGTGGAGGACAAACTATCTCACTTGGAGTTACTCAATATCTTGATAATGAAAGTCAAGAGGGTTTTACAAAAAGAGTTGATGAAGCTTTATATGAAGCAAAAGAAACAGGTAGAAACAAAGTAATAGTTAAATAAAAGCTAAAAGCTTTTATTTAAAATTGTATCATTCCGTCTATTGGACTTGATGCAGTTGCATATGGACGCTTTGGTATTCTACCTGAAAGGTAAGACATACGACCAGCTCTAACTGCATGTTTCATAGCCTCAGCCATTATCATTGGATTTTGAGCTTGTGCTATTGCAGTGTTTGTTAAAACTCCCTCAGCACCTAACTCCATTGCATAAGCAGCGTCACTTGCACAACCAATTCCTGCATCAACAATTACAGGCAGACTTACAGCTTCACGAATGAAAACTATGTTGTAAGGATTTTGGATACCAAGACCTGAACCAATAGGAGCTGCTAGTGGCATGATGGCATGTGAACCTGCATCTTCTAATCTTTTTGCCATAATCGGATCATCTGAAGTATAAGACATAATTGTAAAACCATCTTTTGCTAAAATTTCACAAGCTTTTATAGTCTCAAGCACATCAGGATAAAGAGTTTTTTGCGTATCGCCAATAACCTCTAGTTTGATTAAATCAATACCAGTAGCCTCACGCATAAGTCTAAAAGTTGTAATAGCTTCTTCGGCAGTTACACATCCAGCTGAGTTTGGTAAAAATTTTACATTTGTTCCAGCAAAAGTATCACGAAGATTTTCTTTATCTGGGTCTGTTATGTTTAAACGACGAACAGCAACAGTGATAAGTTCACTTCCACTTGCAAGAGTTGCCTCTTTTGTAGTTTCAAAAGAATCATACTTTCCACTACCAACGATTAGGCGAGAACCTAGTTCATATTTTCCGATTTTTAAAATGTTATCCATTTGATATTCCTAAAATATTTTAATTGTTGATTTATAACATAAGCATTCTTATAACTTTACTTAAATAAAGATATAAATTGAAATTCTTAGTTAAATATATATTATTTATCAAATCTATGTATAATATATTTAACCTATAGAGAAAGGTCAGTTTATATGAGTGTTAAATATAAGATTGTTCTATCTATTTCTATAATTGTTTTGTTGATTATGTCATTGGTTAGTTACAACTACATTAACTATACACAAAAAAATATAAAAGAAATTTCTATTAAACACTTAGAGTCTATTGGTCACATAACATTAGATAGACTTGATTATTACTTAGAAGAATCTCAAGAGAAAGTTAAACTTTTTAACAGTCGTTTACTCCTGCAAAGTACATTAACCCAGTATCTACAAAATCCAAATCAAGAATCAATTAATACACTAGAAGAAATTTTAAATATATCATTTACGGATAATGATCAAATTATAGATATTGTTATATTAGATACAAAAGGTAAGGTCCTTGCTTCTATGAGCAATAATATTAAAACAGATGATACATCCATGAAAAGTATGTTCAAGAGATCATTAAATGGTAGTTATTCACACATAAGTTTCATGAATGATATTAACAAGCCTGTTTTATGCCTTGCTGAGGCAGTTTTTAAAGACAATACTTTTATCGGAACAACTGTATTTAAAATAAAACTAGATGAATTAAATGATATGCTAATTAGTAAAGAAATATTAAGCCAAAGTGCTGAATCTGTATTTGGCATATACAATAAAAATAAAGATATTGTACTTTTCACTCCTTTAAGGTTCTCAAAATACCCACTAGTAATTCCGAGTAGTGATTTAAAAAAAGCCACTCCAATGAGACTTGCCCTAAGTGAAGAAAAACACAACATAATTACTGATAAATTTGATTATAGAAATGAAAAAGTTATTTCATCTACACACTACTTTAAGCCTTTAGGTATCGGGATAGTTGTTAAAAAAGATATAAAAGAGCTTATGCAACCAATAGAAGACCTCAAAATAACTTTAATCAACATTACACTTATTGGTCTTATTATATCTGTGCTAATAAGTTATATCTTTTCATTATTCATATTAAAGTTTATTAACCATATTGTTGAAACTACATCAAAAATTTCGAATGCTAATTTAAATGAAAGAATTAAGATATCTACAAATGATGAATTTGGATTAATATCTACATCAATTAACAAAATGGCAGATTCACTTGTTAGTATGAACTCTACACTTGAAATGAGAGTGCAAGAAAAAACACATCAATTAAACCATATATTTAATATAACTCCAAATATCACTATTATTACAAATGGAAAAACAATAATAAAAGCAAATAATAAGTTTTATGAATTTACCGGCTACAAAGACTTAGAAAGCTTTATGCAAGATTATAACTGCATATGTGATATGTTTAGTATTTTAAAAGGTTTTCTCAGACCTAAAATTGATGGTAAAGATTGGACAGAGCATATAGTTTCTTATCCAAATGAGACACACCGAGCAATAATTGAGAAAGATGGTATTGAAAATTTATTTCTTGTTAATGCAACAACTTATCTTGAAGATGATAACACTAACTTTATTGTTATTTTTGAAAATATTACAGAGATACAAAAACTTGCATATACTGACCAACTAACAAGATTAGCTAATCGTTTAAAAATTGATGAGATACTTGAGAGATGTTCTAAAAGTAATGAAAGATATAACAGAAGTTTTACAATTATATTACTAGATATTGATGATTTTAAACTAGTAAACGATACCCATGGTCACCTTGTTGGAGATGAAGTTTTAAAAAGTATTTCAAAAATATTAAGAGATCAAACAAGAAAAGTTGACTTAGCTGGTCGTTGGGGTGGCGAAGAATTTATTATAATATCAAAGGAAACTGATATAAATGGGGCTTTAATATTAGCAGAAAAGATTCGCAAAGCCGTTGAATCACACTGTTTTGAGCCAGTTTTACAACAAACTATCAGTGTTGGAGTGTCACAATATAAAGAAGTTGATACTATTGATAGTCTTATAAAAAGAGCTGATGATGCACTTTACAGAGCTAAAGCCAATGGAAAGAACAGAGTTGATTTTATAAATTAAGTTAAATTTTTAATCCCATCTATCAAATCATCTGGCGTAAGTGAAAAATCAGCACCCTCAAATCCACATGCCAACTTTGTATGTGCAAGTGAAGCATTTATTGCTGACTCTATAGGTGAATAACCTTGAGCCAGTAAAGCACCAACTAAGCCACTTAAAACATCACCACTACCACCTTTTGCAAGAGCTGAAGTACCATGTGGATTTATATAAAATTTATTTCCTTGTGCCAAAATAACATTTGCCCCTTTTAAAAGAAGTACGGCATGTGGAAATTTTTTAGTAAAGAGTTCTACATATTTAAAACGGTTTTCTTGTAAAAGCTCAACTGAGATATCTGCAATTTCAGTAGATTTTAAAAGTGAAACAAACTCTTTGGCATGTGGAGTTAGAACTATATTATCTCTTTTTAAAATTTCTAAGAGTATTGGCATATTGAAAATATCTGCATCACAAACAAGAGGAAAATCATTATTTAAAAATTTAGCCATTTTTTTATCATCATATGCATCTCCCAATCCCATTCCACATGCCAAAGCTGTAGTAGTCTGAGGCAGTTCTTTTGAGTGCATTATGGAATGCGGAATTGACTTAGATTTTTTGCCAACCAATGTAACAAGCCCTGCTCCAAAACGTAAAGCAGATTTAGCACTCATTATACTTGCACCACTTTTAGTTCCACATGCCAAAGCTAAATGACCAAAAGTTCCTTTATGAGAATCTTTTTGAGTTCTATATGGAAGTTTTAAATCTTGCAAATCAAGTAAATTCCAGTTTGTCTCACCCTCATAAACATCTCTTGATACACCTAAATCTAAAACTTTTATATCTCCTACAAATTCTTTATGAGAATCTAAATATATATCTTTTTTTAAGGCACCCATAGTTAGAGTTGTATCTGCGTAAAATTTATATCCACTTGGAACATCACAAGCAATTTTATAAGCTTTTAAAGAGTTCATTCTTTGAATTATTTTAGTTATGTTTTCATCAAATTCACCACTAAAACCTGTTCCAACAATAGCATCAACCAAAACATCACAGTCACTAAGTTTTTGACACGACGAAACTTTTAGAGCATTAACTCTAGCTTGTTGTAGATATGCCATCTCACTAGAAGGCTCTTTTACATAAAAAATCTTAACATCGTAATCACCATGTAGTAGTCGTGCCAGAGCTAAACCATCTGCTCCATTATTCCCACTTCCACATGCCACAATAACTTTTGAACCTACATCAAATTTAGACCTAATAAAATCAGCCATGCCAGAAGAAGCATGCTCCATTAAAATGTCTTCACTTAACATAAATCTTTCATAACATCTTTTGTCTAAGCTCGCTACTTCATCAAACAGTTTTTGCATTACAAATCTCCTATTTTGTTTATTATAGTATAATCCCTTTATGAATTACAAAGAGATAGCACAAGAAACTTTAAATATTGAAGCACAAACTTTACTTCAAGCATCAAAAAATGTAACTGATGTTTTTGGTAAGGCGGTTGAAATCATCCTTGCATGCAAGGGGAAGCTTATTGTTACTGGTGTTGGAAAATCTGGACTTATTGGTGCCAAAATGGCGGCAACTTTTGCTTCTACTGGAACTCCTAGTTTTTTTCTGCATCCAACTGAAGCACTTCATGGTGATTTGGGAATGATAAGCCCAAATGATGTTGTTATCGCGATTAGTTACAGTGGTGAGAGTGAAGAGCTTAGCTCAATTTTGCCACATATCAAACGTTTTGGAACTCCACTTATTGGAATGACTAGAGATAAAAAATCAACCTTGGGTCAACACTCTGATTTAGTTATAGATGTAGTTGTTGAAAAAGAAGCATGTCCACTTGATATTGCACCTACAAGTTCAACTACTTTGACTTTAGCTCTTGGTGATGCTTTAGCAGTTTGTTTAATGCGGGCAAGAGATTTTAAAAAGAGTGATTTTGCTTCTTTTCATCCAGGTGGGGCTTTAGGTAAACAACTTTTTGTAAAAGTTTCAAACCTAATGCAAAGTAAAAACCTTCCAATCGTTAGCAAAAATACAAAAGTAAAAGAGGCTATTTTAAAGATTAGCGAGGGACGACTTGGAACTGTTTTAGTAACAGATGAAGATAAAAAACTTATCGCTCTTGTAAGTGATGGAGATATCCGTAGAGCACTTTTAACAGAAAACTTTTCACTTGAAGATGAAGTTTTAAAATATGCAACTATAAACCCTATGACTTGTGAAGATGAAAACATGTTAGCAAGTGAAGCACTTGTTTTAATCGAAGAAAAAAAGATACAACTTTTAGTAATTACAGATAAAAATAAAAACATAAAAGGCGTACTGCACATACATACGCTTATAGAAAAAGGAATATCATAATATTATGATGAGATTAAATAAATATATCGCACACCACTCAAGCTACTCTAGACGTGAAGCTGACAAAGCTATTCAAGATGGCTATGTAAGAGTTGATGGCGAAATCCAAGATAACCCCGCAACGCAAGTTGATGAGAAAGAGGTTATCGTATATGTGAGTGGTAAACAAGTCACTCCTAGAGATAAATATACAGTTATTGTATATAACAAACCAAAGGGTGAGCTTGTAACAAAGAATGACCCAAGAGGTAGAAAAACTATCTATGATGGTTTAGAGAAAAAGTATAAACACTTTATACCAGTTGGACGATTAGATTTTCTTACTGAGGGAGTTTTACTTCTTACAGATGCTTCAAAAGTAGCAACTGCACTTATGAACTCAGGCTTAGAGAGAATCTATAAAGTAAAAATCAAAGGTGAAGTAACACCCGAGATGGAAGCTGCTATGATGAATGGTTTAGAATTAGATGATGCAACTGCTGGTGGACATTCTCATTCAGATATTACAAGTATGACTTTTGCACCATTTATTGGGTATAAAATTCAAAAAAGTGAACATAACTACTCTATACTCAAAATTGCTATTGCAGAGGGTAAAAACCGCGAGATTAGAAGATTTTTTGCTCACTTTGGAGCTGAAGTTGCAGACCTTAAAAGGCTTTCGTTTGCAGAGATAGAGTTAAATAATCTTCCAACTGGAAAAACAAGATTTTTAACAAGAAGTGAGTACTCAGCACTCTTTACATTTTTAAAAGCAGATGAGAAAGAACAAAGAGAGATTGGTAAAACAAAAAAAGACACTAGAAAAAAGTAGAAAAACGTGGATTTCACACATATTTTAAGACCTAATAACTTTGATGATTTAGTTGGTCAAGAGCATCTAAGCTCACCAACTGCACCACTTAGAGTTTTGTGTGAAAAGCAGGTTTTAGGGCATAGTTTTTTTTATGGTCCTGCTGGAACTGGAAAAACTTCCATAGCTCGAATAATCGCTAAAACCATGGATATCCCTTTTTATGAATTTAACGCGACATCTCTGAAGATAGAACAACTTCGTAAAATTTTTGAACAATATAAAAATGCCCTTCAAAAACCACTTATTTTTATAGATGAAGTTCATCGTTTAGCAAAAAATCAACAAGAAGTTTTACTCCCAGTGATGGAAAATAACTCTGTTTTGGTTATTGGCGCCTCAACTGAAAATCCTTTCTTTTCACTAACCTCAGCTATACGTTCACGTTCTATGCTTTTTGAGTTAAAAAATATAGATAATGATGCTTTAGAAAAACTCCTAAATTCGGCATGTGGAAATGGCGAGATAACACTTGAAAATGATGCAAAAGATTATTTAGTTAAAAGCTCTGGGGGAGATGCTAGGGCGATGTTAAAATTATTAGAGTTTTCTTCAAATATTAATACCCATATCACATTAGAACTTTTAAAATCACTCCGTCCACATGCCATAAGTACTGGAAGCAGTGAAGCTGGTGTCCACTATGACTTGGCAAGTGCTCTTATAAAGTCTATAAGAGGCTCAGATGCTGATGCTAGTATATATTATTTAGCTAGGCTCATAGAGGGTGGGGAAAGTGCTGACTTTATTGCTAGAAGACTTGTAATACTAGCTAGTGAAGATATAGGAAATGCGAACCCTCAAGCCCTTACACTTTGTACATCAGCAATGACCTCTGTTTTAAAAATAGGGTATCCAGAAGCTAGAATTATTTTAGCCCAAGCTGTAATATATCTTTGTGCTTCACCAAAATCAAATTCTGCATATTTGGCAATAAACTCAGCATTAAAATCTGTAAAAGGCGGTGTTATGCTGGGTATTCCAAAGAACATAACTAACAGCCATGAAAACTACTTATACCCTCATGATTTTGGTGGTTATGTAGAGCAAAAACACTTAGCTAAAGATTTAAAATTTGTTGAGCTAAAAGATATAGGATATGAAAAAAAAATGAAAGAATGGATGAAAGTAATTACAAAAATATAATAACCATTTGACTTAAGTCAAGAAGATAGTGCAATACAAAAGCTAAAATAAAATTAGTAAAAATTATATGAGGATTTATATTATGGATATATCTACAAACTCCAATAGGATTATTATTGAGGGAAATATAAAAAGCGTTAGTGACTATCAAAGTATTAAGAGCAATATAGATACTGTTATAGCCACAAATAAAAGTATAATCATTGAAATAAAAGATTCACTATCCCTTACATCTTCTGTTATAGGATACTTAAACATGATAATCCTAAAAAATAAAATATCTGTCCAACTGCTTATAGGTGACGGTGAGTTGTATGACTTACTACATGACCTTAATCTTGCATCAGTATTTAATGCTAAAAAGGCCTAATTATGAGTATTAAAAATAAGTTAAATATTATAACCGTAATGGTTGTTACCTTTGCCTTAGTAATTATAGGCTTGAGTGTAAATAAAGCTATAAATGACAACAGTTCAATCACACAAGCAGAAGAGTTAAATGTTTTATCTCAAAAGCTTAGTCTCTTAATACATGAAACTCAAAAAGAGAGAGGTGCTAGTGCAGGTTTTCTTGGTTCAAAGGGAACGAAATTTGTAGAAATCATGCCAAAGCAAAGAGTTTTAACAACAAATAGAAATAAAGAGCTTGAGAGTTATATATCAACTCTAAATTTAGACTCTTTTATCGGTGAACTAAAATCAGAAATTGCAGCTTTTAGAGCTGATATGAAACGTATTGATAGTGTTAGGTCTAGTATTGATTCTTTAAGTATAAGCGTTAAAGATGAAGTTGCATACTATACAGGGATGAATAAGAAGATTCTAAATATTGTATCTTTAACTGCAAAGCTTGCAGATACACAAGAACTAGTTAAAGCTCTTGATACATATACTAACTTTTTGAAATCTAAAGAGAGAGCTGGGATTGAGCGTGCTGTACTTAGTGGTACGTTTGCAGCAGATAAGTTTGGTTCAGGAATGTTTGCAAAGTGGATTACGCTTGTTGCTGAACAGAACAGTTACCTTGATTCATCATTAGCAATGGCAAGTGATGATATTAAAAAGTTTTACCTTACTAAGTTAAATGCTCCCTCAGTTGATGAAGTAAATAAGATGAGAGAGATAGCAAAGAACAATGCTATAACTGGTGGATTTGGCGTTGATAGTGTTGTTTGGTTTAAAACTATAACTAAAAAAATAAACCTTTTAAAAGTAGTAGATGATGAGATTTCAAAACAAAATACTCAACTATTAGCTCAGGTAAAATCAGATTCACAGTTTGAAACTGCTGTTACACTTATAAGTTATACAACTTTTGCTATTGTAATTTTTATTATTATTTTGTTGATTGGTAAGGGCGTAAACAAAAGTGTAACTACAAGTCTTGAAAAAATTGAATGTGTATCAAGTGACTTAGATTTAACATGCGATATTATTGTCCCTGGTAATGATGAAATATCACATATATCTAGAGCTTTACACGTAATGATAGTCGCATTTAAAGAAACTGTAAATGATTCTATATCTGTTGCTTCATCAACTTCAGATGAGAGTAATAAACTAGGTGAAGTTGTACATGAACTAGCAAGTAATAGTGAAGTTGCAGATTCTAAAATTTCAAATATAAATACCTTAGTATCTGAAGTTGGAGAGAGACTAGACAATGTAGAGGAATCTGCAATTACAGTAACAGAAGATTCCTCTACATTGTCTAGTCT
>Ga0209345_10004120_pt1 | contig 14268 bp, 11 predicted proteins | sample Cruoilmetagenom7_FD_187294 | JGI IMG/M metagenome (GOLD analysis project Ga0209345, IMG submission 187294) | Oil polluted marine microbial communities from Coal Oil Point, Santa Barbara, California, USA - Sample 7 (SPAdes) (version 2) | ecosystem: Environmental > Aquatic > Marine > Oil seeps ... | reverse complement strand
TCTTCAGATATTCAATTTTCAAATAACGTAGAGACAAAAAACAACAAGATGCGCTAATCTAAACCAGCGCGCCCCGCCATCCGTATCTCTGAATTCTCTCTTCGCTTCCGTCCCTCAGCGTCTCCGCTTCGCTCCGTCCGCTGCCCCGTCGCTCATTGCTGCGCTTCGGTAAGGGGGGTTCTAGGGTTTCCCAAACAAACCCGCAAGCGCTTTTTTCATAGAAACGCGAGTTTTTTTAAAAAACCCGAATTCCTATGATCTTCAACGCCTTAGGCTAAAATGATTGCGCGAACAACTTCACCAGCGCAGGTTTGTTGCGCGAACCATAGGTAAGGCTGAGAACTCTGAACGCCGCCACCTCGAGTTATCCACAGGGTTGCCCACATATACACTCTCTTTCGCCCGGCAGCAGGGCGAATCCTGCAGGAATCGGGGAATCAAACAACTAGCTTCGGGTCCTTTTGACGACCCGCAGTGCCAACAGACCTAAAATCGCCGCCATATAGAGGAGCGGCTCTAATTGGAGGCCCTTTACCAGCCAGATGTAATGAGTCCCCCCCAACAGTACGGCCACATAAGTCAGCTTATGCAACTGGCGCCACTTTGCAGCCCCCAGTTTGCGCAGGGACAGGTTGTTGGATGTGATCGCCAAAGGCAGCAAAGCAACGAAGCCAGCCATACCAATGGTTATGTAAGGGCGTTTCCAGATGTCAGCCCACATTTGCGCACCAAGCAGGCTCATATCGAGGACAACCCATACGGTCAGGTGCAAGCTGACATATATAAAGGCCAGCAGACCAATAGCACGGCGGAACCGGAGCAGGTTCAGCCCGAGGTATTGGCGTAAGGGCGTGATGCACAGCCCCACGATCAAAAGCTGCAAGGCGATCTCGCCTAGCTCATGTTCAAGCGGCTTGATCGGCTCCCGTCCCAGCCCACCGGTTAACGCCAAATAGAACAACCAAGGCACCGGTAGCAGACATAGTATATAGAGCAGCCAAACCGGCACCCGGCGCAGGGTGGCGTTAAGAGAGTTAATCACAGCAGTCACCCCACGTCCTCGGGCTGAAACCAGCATCCCGTTCTTTGTACAGATACGGTCCGGAAGTTTTGCGGACTCCGCGGCTGATAACACGCCTCATACTCTTTAAAAATTCGCGCGCATGTCCATACCGGCATAAAGAGGCGCCACGTCTTCTTCGTAGCCGTTCAGCATCAGGGTCGGGATACGCTTTGAGAACAGCCCGCCACCGATCACCCGCTCGCTTGCCTGGCTCCAGCGGGGATGATCCACCTCAGGGTTCACATTACTATAGAAGCCGTATTCGCGGGCGTTGGCCTTGTTCCAGCTGGTTGGGGGCTGAGTGTCTGTCAGGGTAATCCGCACAACAGACTTGATGGATTTGTACCCGTACTTCCATGGCACGACCAACCGCAGCGGCGCACCGTTCTGGTTGGGGATCTCTTTGCCATAGATCCCCGTGGCCATAATAGTGAGCGGGTGCATAGCCTCATCCAGCCGCAGCCCCTCAACATAGGGCCAGTCAAGAACCGGAAACGCTACTCCGGGCATCTCATCCGGACGCAGCGCAGTTTCGAAGGCAACGTATTTCGCGTTGGACTGCACCCCTGCCATGCCAAGCAAGTCGGCCAGTTCGAACCCGCTCCAAGGAATAACCATCGACCACGCTTCAACACAGCGGAAGCGATAGATGCGTTCCTCGATTGTCATGGCCTTCATGATGTCCTCAAAGGCGTACGCGCCCGGACGATCGACCAGTCCACCAATCTGGACAGTCCACGGCTGCGTGGTCAGCGTTCCAGCGTAGCGGGCCGGATCATCCTTGCCGGTGCCGAATTCGTAGTAGTTATTGTATTGTGTAATGTCCTCATAACTGTTCGGCGTCAGTTCTTCTCCTTCCGCGGCCCCTGCCCCTGCGCCAATCCCTGCAAGGCCAAGCCCTGCAGCAGCGCCGCCCATGAGCTGTCGACGATTCAGAAACGCGGCCTGATCCGTCACGTGATGATCTTTGAGCGTGTTTTTCCAGCGCATGGCCATGGGGTCTCTCCTGAGTTGCTATAGCAAAGGTAGCTGCCTGATGCATGATGACCAAATCCTTTTGGGCTACATTTCACTCTACACACCCGAATGTCAGCGATCTTGCCAGATGCCGTGATTGCGGTCCGTCAACTCCGCGCCTCTATTTGACAGTCAAGAGAAGCGGATAACATGCCGCATCACCCCCTTGGAAACGCGCGCATTTCCGCCCGCACGCGGGTTGTTCGGCAACGTGACGCTCAAGGCGTCGCGCTCAGTGCGGTCACCCTTTGCGTCAAGAAATTTAAATACTCACTTTCAGTGAACCAAAGCCTGCGCCCCACGTATCCATTCCAATGCAACGACATGCATTGATCACCAATCAAGGAGACCACTATGTTCCGCACTACAGTACTTTCCCTGACCGCAGCTGCCGCCCTGGCAACATCCGCTTTTGCTGGCGGCCATGCAAAAGACATCGTCGATACAGCAGCCGCAGCCGGTGACTTTGGCACATTGCTTGCCGCAGCCGAAGCTGCCGGCCTGGTTGAAACGCTTAAGAGCGATGGGCCGTTCACTGTCTTTGCGCCCACTGACGCCGCATTTGCCGCTTTGCCCGAAGGCACAGTCGCCGAGCTGTTGAAACCAGAGAACAAAGACCAGCTTGCCGCGATCCTCACCTACCACGTGATCGCTGGCAAAGTTATGTCCACCGATCTGACCGATGACATGGAGGCCGCCACCGTGAATGGCGATACCGTGATGATCGATCTCGATAACGGCGTAATGGTGGACGAAGCAACTGTTACAGCGGCTGACATCGAAGCCACCAACGGCGTGATCCACGTCATCGACAAGGTTATCATGCCCGGTTCCTAAACCAGTCCGCAGACCTGAGTAACCATGGCCGCCGACACCTTACCTGTCGGCGGCCATTTTTGTGCCTCCCAACCGACCACAGCATCCTCTGCCGAGCGCAGAATCACCTGCGATCTACTGACGGATCCGATTCCAAGCCCGCGACAAAGCGAGCAGCCGCCAAAGACTGTATCACAACCGTGAACACTGTTTTCGCGCAAGAGAGAAATCTGCCCTAAATATGCCGTATTTCGAACAATTTCCTGCCACTGATCAAAAATGCTGTTAGCAATTTACCCCATCGGGCTGCCACCCGAATTGATCATATTCATTTTGCTGACCATCTGGGGGAATTTCCATGCCTACTACTTATACGGAATCAATTGGCTTTGACGGCACTTTCAACGGCGGCCTGCCGGTAGATGTGGAACTGGGTGATACTTTCGGAGGCAAGCTGAATTACACCATGCCGGACGGCGCTGGCGGCTATCTCGAAGACACCACCGACACCATTCAGATCAATGTTGTTGAAGGCGTGACTTACACATTCAAGTTTTCCGCCGAAGTCTATGGCATCGATTCAAGCATCTACATATCCGCCGATGGCGTTAGCACCCCCGTAACTTCGACTGGCGCCGATGGCTTCACTGGCGAAGTAACGTTTACCGCTACATTCACGGGGACGACGTCGCTCAGCATCACTTCAACCTCTGCTGAAGCAGCCTATGACATCAGCCTTGTGGATGTCGTTTTACCCATCCCTACGGAAGGCGACGATAATCTTACCGGAAATATGACTTCCGACCGAGTTGATCTGCTTGGTGGTGATGACATCTATTCGGCGCTTGGTGGATCAGACATTGTCACCGGCGGCACGGGTAATGACTTTATTGATGGCGTCTGCGGCAACGACCGGCTTTTCGGGGATGAAGGCAACGATACGCTGCTGGGCGGCAATGGCCGGGATATTATCTTTGGCGGAGCTGACGATGATCTGCTGGATGGGCAAAACCAAGAAGACTCGCTGAACGGTGAAGCAGGTGATGACAAACTGCTGGGCGACAAAGGCAACGACACCCTTGAAGGCGGCACAGGTAAAGACACCTTAAACGGTGGCACGGACAATGACCTGCTCACTGGCGGTGCTGACGCAGACACTTTCCTGTTCCGCCGCGGCGACGGGCAGGACATCATTACAGACTTCACCCAAGGCAGCGACCTGATTGATCTCACCATGCTCAGAGTCTGGGACATCAGCCAACTGTCCATTCAGGAAGCCGGCACAGGTGTCCGCATCAACACGGGCGACGGCAACTACATTGAATTGACAGGCCTGACGGAGGGCGCGCTGACCAACGCCGACTTCATCCTCGACAGCGCTCCGGTCATCACTGTTTCCGAAGGCAGCGACACCATTACCGGAACCAGCGGCGATGACGTCTTTTTTGCAGCTGGCGGATCGGACCGGATCATGGGCGGTGCGGGGGCTGACACGCTTGATGGCGGAACCGGCAAGGATACGCTTCACGGAGGTGATGACAACGACCTGATCACTGGCGGCTCCGGCGCAGACCACCTCAGAGGGGACGGAGGCAACGATACCATCTACGGCGAGGCTGATAACGACAAGCTGGAAGGAAATGACGGCGACGACTATCTGGATGGCGGAAACGCGAATGACCGCCTGTATGGCGGCAGTGGTCAGGACACGCTGATTGGCGAGAACGGCAATGACCAACTTTGGGGCGGCGATGGCGCCGATACGCTGAGCGGCGGAGCCGGAAAAGACAAATTGCTGGGGGACGATGGCGCCGACGTGCTGATCGGTGGTTGGGGGGACGATACCCTTACAGGCGGCGCAGACGCTGACATCTTTGTCTTTGATGATGATCGCACCCGCGCCGATGTCATCACCGATTTCGAAGACGGCCTCGATACCGTCCGCATCGCCGGCTACGGCTATACCGACGTATCGGATCTGGCGATGGCCCAACTTGGCGCCGATGTTGTCATCACTCTCAGCCTGCGTGACAGCATTACGATCGAGAACACACTTTTGTCCGCCCTGGACAATTCGGACTTTGATCTGCTGCTATAGGTTTGCACTCATAAGAGAAGGGCGTCATCGGTGGCGCCCTTCTCTGACAAACAATACAGCTGTAGAAGCGCCACACAGACTCTCACTCGGCGCAGCTGATAGGCCCTCTTATTGAAACGCGCCAAAATGGCTAACCCGACAGTTTCCTACAAAGTCATGTCCCTATGATGACCGGCAGCGGGAAAATTAGGGGCACATCCACCAATACACTGAAAATAAATCTAAAATCAGACATATTCTTGCCTATCAGCCGAAGTAGACCCGCTTTGCTGGGGGCCGCGACCGTGATCGGCGCTTGCCCTACGCATTTGTAAGAAACACTTTTGAGGCTACAGATATGGCTATTGTTAACGAAGGCGTCGATGCGACGCACGGCGCAGGTATGGGCAGCTACCGCGTCCTTGTAGGCGATACATTTAACGGGACACTTGGCGGGCCCGACAATGTTGATGGCGTCAACCTTGAAGGGCTGACCATCGGCGAGACTTACACAGTCAGCTTTACGGTCGATGACCTTGCAGGGTACACTGGTCTTTACCTGATGGACCAGTTCACCTACGTCGCCGCGCATTTCAATATTAACGACGGCGTTATCTCCGGCGGCGCACAGGACTTCGGCACCGCCTCGACATCGGCGCTGCGAATTGATGGCAACACTATTTCCTTCGAATTCACCGCCGTGTCACGTGCCAGTTTTTCGCTCCGCATGGAAGGCGATGGTTCTTCCGAGGTCTACGCATTGACCCTGACAGAATATGTCGCCCCTCCAGCAATCACAGAGGGCGCCGATAATTTCATTGGCACCTCCTCTGACGACAATGTCTCACTGCTGGGCGGTGATGACACGTTTGATGGCGGCGCAGGCAATGACACCGTCAATGGCGACGCGGGCAATGACACCCTCACCGGCGGTGCGGACAATGATGTGTTCGTGATTGGCGCCAGCAGCGGTGCCGACACCATCACAGATTTCACCCTCGGCGCGGACAAGATCGACGTGACGGCCTTGGGCCTCAACGCGATCGAGGACATGACCCTGACCGATGTCGAAGGCAATGCGGTGATTGATCTGGGCGACGGCAACCAGATCACGCTCGCAGGCCGCGCGGCAGCCGAGCTCGACAACGACGATTTCGTTCTCGTGGACAATGTCTTTAACGGCGATGTGGTCGACGACAAGGTAAACGGCAAATCCGGCGTTGATTTTATGTACGGCAACGAGGGCAACGACCAGCTTGACGGCAAAGCGGGCGACGACTTCCTTGATGGCGGCGCAGGCAAGGACAAGCTGACCGGCGGCGACGGCAATGATGTGGCCCGGGGCGGCACCGACAACGACCTGCTCGAAGGCGATGCCGGCAATGATGATCTGGACGGCGGCCGGAACAATGACCGTCTCTATGGCGGCTCGGGCAACGATACGCTGACCGGCGATCATGGCAATGACCTGCTTGATGGCGGCGATGGCGATGACATTCTGAACGGCGGGATCGGCAAGGACCTGATGACCGGCGGCGCAGGCGCGGATGTGTTCGTTTTCGAGAACGGCGATCACTTCGACCGGATCACCGATTTCGAAGCAGGAGTGGATAGGATTGACCTCTCCGGCTATGCGGGTGTCGACAGCTTCGCGGACTTGAATATTACGGACCATTCTTCGGTCACAGTGATCCGACTTGGCGGTCCGGACTACGTTTACTTAAACGACGTTAACCTGAATGATCTGGACGCATCCGACTTTATCTTTTGATCAAACGCACCCTGAATGTGAAAAGGCCCGCATCGCTGCGGGCCTTTTTGCGTTAATGAACGGTCGCCTCATCGGGCTTGGGCCGGTTGCTGGCGGCGACACGGTCCCCGATGATCAACCCGTCAGGCCCCGCCGTCACGGGCACCAGATCCCCGTCGCTCACATCACCGGCTAGCAACATTTCAGCCAGCGGGTTCTGCAACGCAGACTGGATCACCCGCTTGAGTGGCCGCGCCCCGAACACAGGATCATACCCCTCATCCGCAAGCCATTTGCGCGCCGCATCGTCGAGCTGAAGCTCGATCTTGCGGGCCGCAAGCCGCTTGAGAAGACGTGCCATCTGGATCGTTACGATGCCATCCATATCCTTGCGGTTGAGGCGATCAAAGATGATCGTCTCATCCAGACGGTTCAGGAATTCGGGGCGGAAATGCCCACGCACCGCTTCCATCACGTCTTTCTTGGCTTCAACCATGTCACTGCCTTCGGGCGCCGTGCTGAGTGCTTGCGCACCAAGGTTCGACGTCAGGATGATCAGCGTTTGCTTGAAATCCACCGTCCGGCCCTGACCATCGGTCAGCACACCATCATCCAGCACTTGCAACAGCACGTTGAACACGTCCGGATGCGCCTTTTCGACCTCGTCGAACAGCACCACCTGATAGGGACGACGGCGAACAGCCTCGGTCAAAACACCGCCTTCGTCATACCCGACATAGCCCGGAGGGGCACCGATCAGGCGCGATACGGCATGTTTCTCCATGAACTCCGACATATCAATCCGCACCATGGCGCTATCGTCGTCAAACATGAACTCGGCCAGTGCTTTGGTCAGCTCGGTCTTACCCACACCTGTTGGTCCAAGGAACAAGAAGCTGCCCAGCGGGCGGTCCTCGTCACTCAATCCCGCGCGGGAACGCCGCACCGCATTGGCCACCGCTTTCACGGCTTGGTCCTGACCAATCACACGGCTGTGCAACTGCTCTTCCATCTGAAGCAGCTTGTCGCGCTCCCCTTCCAACATCTTACCTGCTGGAATGCCGGTCCAACGCTCAACCACACTGGCGATCTGGTCGGGGCGCACGGCCTCTTCCACCATCATGCCTTCTTCGCGACTTTCGGCTTCAACCAGCTCACGCTCCAACTGCGGGATCACGCCATAAGAAAGCTCACCCGCTTTTGCGAGGTTGCCGTCACGCTTGGCGATATCCAGCTCGGCCCGCGCACGGTCCAGCTTTTCCTTGATGTCACGGGCACCCGCCAGTTTGTCACGTTCCGCCTGCCACGCAGCCGTCATCGCGTCGCTGCGTTCTTTCAGCGCGGCCAGATCTTTTTGAAGCGTTTCCAGACGGTCCTTGCTCGCTTGATCGTCCTCAACCTTCAGCGCTTCTTCCTCGATCTGCAGCTGCAAGATCTGGCGATCCAGTGCGTCCAGCTCCTCTGGCTTGCTGTCGACTTCCATCCGCAGGCGGCTCGCCGCTTCGTCCATCAAGTCAATCGCCTTATCGGGCAGGAAACGGTCCGTGATATAGCGGTGGCTCAGCGTTGCAGCCGCGACCAGCGCACTATCGGCAATCCGCACACCGTGGTGCAGTTCGTACTTTTCCTTAATACCGCGCAGAATACTGATGGTGTCTTCAACTGTAGGCTCCAGCACCATCACAGGCTGAAAGCGCCGCGCAAGGGCTGCGTCTTTTTCAACGTACTTGCGGTATTCGTCCAGCGTCGTTGCACCGATACAGTGCAGCTCACCGCGTGCCAGTGCAGGCTTGATCAGGTTCGCTGCGTCCATTGCACCGTCGCCAGCACCAGCCCCCACGAGCGTGTGCATCTCGTCGATGAACAAGATGACCTCGCCCGCGGCTTCTGTCACCTCGGTCAGAACAGCCTTGAGGCGCTCCTCGAACTCACCGCGATATTTTGCGCCAGCGATCAGCGCACCCATATCGAGCGCCAACAATTTCTTGTTGCGCAGGCTTTCAGGCACGTCACCGTTGATGATGCGCAACGCAAGGCCTTCGGCGATTGCGGTTTTACCCACGCCCGGCTCCCCGATCAGGACCGGGTTGTTCTTTGTCCGGCGGCTAAGCACCTGCATTGTGCGACGGATTTCTTCGTCACGGCCAATGATCGGGTCAATCTTGCCCTCTTCGGCACGTGCGGTCAGATCCTGCGCATATTTCTTCAGCGCGTCATAACCGTCTTCGGCACTAGCACTGTCAGCCGTGCGCCCCTTGCGCAGATCATTGATCGCGGTGTTCAGGCCTTGGGCCGAAACCTTACCGGCTTCCAATGCTGTCTTGGCTTCGGATTTCACCATGCATAGCGCCATCAAAACACGCTCGACCGGAACAAAGCTGTCGCCAGCCTTTTTGGCCAGCGCTTCGGCCTCAGCCATAACACGGTTCGTTGCGCCATCAAGATAGGTTTGCGCCGCATCACCGCTGACCTTGGGCATCTTGCCCAACGCAATATCCACGGCCTGCTTGACGGCGGCAGCATCGCCGCCTGACGCATTAATGAGGTTGCTAGCCAGCCCCTCTTCGTCGTCCATTAGCGCTTTTAGCAAATGCTCCGGCGCCAAGCGCTGATGGCTTTCCCGAGTTGCAATTGTCTGGGCAGCCTGCACGAACCCGCGCGACCGCTCCGTGAACTTATTCAAGTCCATGGCATTCTCCTTTTAAAAGCGTCCACTTGGAGATGCACCCGCTTGGCGGCATACATCTGGTGTGGACCTCACCATACCCATTTGGGATGCAAGCCTTCTTTGATCAAGATCATCCGTCCAGCATTTTTCAAACCACAAGCGTAGCTTCCTCACTGCTCTGACACAGAACATAAGCAGATATAACGAACATCGGCGGAAAATGACCGATGCTAACCGCATGAAATTTATACAGATTCGCTAGATTCGGAATTTTCCTGAATTAACGGGGAAACTTTTTCCAATCTGAACAGTTTAATTTTCATCGGAAGTGTCCAAATAAGCACAGAAGCTCCGAACATACGGAAGCAGAAGAGGTTGAGAAAATGGAACAGACCAAAGTACAGATCACCGATGTGGTGTATAATGCAGGCACCCAGTGCTTTGAAGCATTGGTGACTGTGATGTCCGACACCAAAACAGCGAAATACCCGTGCGCCATCGAAGCGCCTATTACGATGAGCTTTGAACAAGCGTCCCACGGTTTGGAAAAGCAGGCGCTGCGCCGTCACAAGGCAGGCAAAGGCATGCATTCCCAGATGCGCCGCCATGTTGCCAATACACGCGCCGGCCGCCAGCGCTTTGATCCACGCGTCTGGCTTGCCCAGCTTGGCTTCGGGTCTATGAACCGCGCCGCCTAAGTTCACCCCGCCTATCCCATTTGCGGCGGCCTATGGCGTGTGTGTTGCTTGTCCCCAATGCACATCGCTGCCACGCAAACCCAGAGACGTTCGCCTGCCTGCACTGTCTCTGACACTGTGACCCGGTCTGCCCCCCCCGGCGACCGGGTCTTTTTTCATGTACACCGTGCGCACCATCGCCTATGCCCCAAGACGTTTGTCACACCCCTGCCTGATGGAGCTTGCCCGATGACCAATTCCGATACCGATGACCGCCTGATTGTTGCCCTTGATGTTCCCAACGCTGTTGCCGGCCTCGCACTTGCGGCCAAACTTGGAGATGCGGTGAACTTTTACAAGATCGGGCTGGGCATGCTGACGGGCGGCGGACTGGCTTTGGCGAATGAGCTAAAGCAAGAGCAGGGCAAGCGTATCTTCCTCGATATGAAGCTATTCGACATTGGTGCGACCGTCGAAGCCGCCGTGCGCGGGTTGGCGCAATTTGATCTGGATTTCCTGACTGTTCACGGTGATCCGCACGTCGTGCGCGCCGCCAAGGAAGGCGCAGCCGGGAGCAATATGAAAATCCTTGGCGTGACAATCCTGACCTCGCTGGATCGTGCAGACCTTGATGCAGGCCTGATCCGCGCCGGCGACCTGCCCGAACTGGTCGTTGCACGCGCCGTCAATGCGTTTGAGGCAGGTGCCGACGGCGTCATTGCTTCTCCGCAAGAGGCCGCAATGATCCGAGCACTACCAGAGTCGACCGGCAAGCTCATCGTAACACCCGGCGTCCGCCCCGCCGGAGCCGATCTGGGAGATCAAAAGCGCGTTGCAACGCCCGCCGAAGCCATCCGGAATGGCGCAAATCACGTGGTCATCGGCCGTCCAATCCACCGTGCTGCCGACCCCGCCGAAGCCGCCCGGGCTGTTCTTGCAGAGATTGCCGGTGTGTCAGCATCAACCTAAACGTGTGCCAAATCGAACACAGGAGTTGCATTTGACGTAGCGTAGAGATTTGGCCAACTAGGTGAAGCAAGCTTTTCGTGATATGGATAGGGTGGTGATACTCCCCGACGAACTGGATCTTCCTGATGTTCGTCACCTTCCCCCCGCTGATAAAAGCGGGGGGTTTTTTCGGATAAAATTATTTAATTTCAAGGGTCGCGGCGCGTGTCGCGACCCAAATGGCAAGTCGCGCCTGAAAAGACGGGACGGCCTTTGGATGTGCGATAAATGTGTCTTCGCTCATCATGCGCCACTGCTGGCCTTCATCTCCGAATACTACATCTAGCCGTGCCGAGTGTGGCAAATATCCCACGAAAAACCACTTAACCAGCGGCCCCTCGGCGAAGGAACGCCCCCAGCAAACTGCCTGCTCTGGAACGTTCAGGCCCAACTCCTCGCGGCATTCGCGCAAGGCGCATTGCATCGGCGTTTCTGCGCCCTCGCGCCCACCGCCGGGCAAATCCCAATGGTCCGCATAGATCAGGTCAGGATTGGCATCACGCAAGATAACCGCCAATTCATCGCCCAGATAAAGCGCTAGCTTGGCGCCCGCAAACGGTGTCCCGTCATATGGCTCTATGTCGAATTGCATGGCTCTCTCCGGCTAGGAGGTTTATAGTTAGTCATCCCTTGATAGATCACAATCCCCGCCATGCCAGCCCTTTGCCGCGATTGCCTGACCCAATTCGACGATGCCCGCAGGTGTCCGTCATGCGCAAGCCCGCGCGTGACGCGCCACCCTGAGCTGTGGGATCTAAGCATTGCCCACATGGATTGTGATGCCTTCTACGCGTCCGTGGAAAAGCGCGATGATCCGTCGCTTGAAGGCAAACCTGTCATCATTGGCGGCGGACAACGCGGCGTTGTCTCGACGGCTTGCTACGTCGCCCGCATCCGCGGCGTGCGATCAGCCATGCCCATGTTTCAGGCGCTTAAGCTGTGTCCGAATGCGGTGGTGATCCGTCCGCGCATGGAGGAATACGTCAAGGCCTCCCGCGCGATCCGCGCCATGATGGAGGAACTCACCCCCGCAATTGAACCTTTGTCACTGGACGAAGCATTTCTGGATATGAGCGGCACTGCCCGCCTGCACGGCGCACCGCCTGCCGTGATGCTAGCCCGCCTCGTGCGTCGCATGAAAACGGAGCTGGGCCTCACCGGCTCAATCGGGTTGAGCCATAACAAGTTTCTGGCAAAGGTCGCCTCTGATCTCGATAAACCGCACGGCTTTTCGGTGATTGGTAAAGCCGAGACACAGGACTTTCTGCACGACAAACCTGTGCGCATGATCTGGGGCGTGGGGACAGCAGCGCAGGCATCGCTGGAGAAGGCTGGCATTCGCACGTTTTCCGACCTGTTGCGCTGGGAGCAGCCCGATCTGGTCGCGCGGTTTGGCGGCATGGGAGAGCGGCTGTACCATCTGGCTCGGGGGCAGGACCTGCGCCGGATTTCATCCCATGCTCCGATGAAATCAATCTCTAACGAGACGACCTTCAGCGTAGACACCTCAGACCCTGACCTTCTGGATGGCCACATCTGGCGCATGGCCGAAAAAGTTGCGGACCGCGCCAAAGCGAAGAATTTGGCTGGCCGAGTGGTCACGCTCAAGCTCAAGCGCGCGGATCATACGCTGCTGTCGCGGCGCGTGGCCCTCAGTGACCCGACCCAACTTGCCGATCGGATTTACCGCACCGCACGTGGGCTGTTCGATCAGGTTAAAGAAAAAGGACCATACAGGCTGCTCGGCTGCGGGCTATCTGACCTGAGCGATGCAGCAGGCGCTGATAAACTAGGCGACCTGCTTGACCCTGATGCGGGCCGTCGATCAAAGGCAGAACGCGCTACAGACGCGATCCGCGATCGATTTGGGGCACGCGCGATCGTTAAGGGCCGTACGTTACGCTAGCGCATTACTCTGCCGCCAGCGGAATACGACCCTCCCCGATGGCTGCGACCTGCCGAATCACGCCGCGCAAAGCAGCCTGAACCGCCTCAAAATCACCATTGGGCCGGATCAACTGTTCATTCATGTATAAAGACCGGTCAATTTCGACCTGAACAGCATGTTGCCCCTTGGCGGGTCGCCCGTAAGCCTGCGTAATATAGGCACCTGCAAATGGCGCATTGCGCGTGACGACAAACCCCGCCTCGGAAAAGGCCGCTTCGATCCGGTCCACAACATCGCCGCTTGCGGCCGCGCCAAAGCGATCACCCAGCACAATGTCAGGACGGCGCATTCCTGAACGCACGACCCCGTCCATCGCTTCATGCGGCATAGAATGGCAATCGATCAGAACCGTCTGCCCATGGCGTGTATGTGCCGTGTCCAACAGCGCCTGCAGGCGATTGTGATAAGGCTCCCAATAGCGTTGAATCCGCTCTTGCGCCTCTTCCATGGTCATTTTGCCGCGATAAATAGCGCGCCCGTTGGCCACCACGCGCGGAATGACCCCCAAACCGGATGATACACGCGGATTATGCCCGACACGCCGCACCCCTTCGATCAATGCGGGATCAAGCTCGTCCCGTGCACGGTTGAGGTCCACATAAGCCCTCGGCGCACCAGCTTTGATAAAGGCCGCGCCGTATTCCGGCGCACAGTCAAACAACGTGTCTACAAAGGCATCCTCGGATGAACGGATCGCGTGTTCGTTCAAAACGGTCTTGCGTAGGAACGACCAGCTATAGTCTCGACCCGAATGAGGTGAGGCAAATACAACACATGACGAAGGCCTTGCAGGCAGCAAAACATCAAAAGCAGAAGCGGGCATATGCGTATCCTTTCAAATAAAAGACATAGCGCAGATTATAACAAAGCCAAAAGCCCTTGATCACGCTTGCGACTCCTTTTATAGCACGCGGACGGCGCGGCTTTTTCGCGCCCCATTTTTGTTTGGGGCTTGGGAAGCGCGTTCATATAGTGGGTGATTAGCTCAGCGGTAGAGCACTTCGTTGACATCGAAGGGGTCACTGGTTCGATCCCAGTATCGCCCACCATGTATTCATTGGCATGTTCGCCTTGCGAACGTGCTGCCCGTAACCCGGCGCTGGCCCGCGCCACATAACTGGAAGGATGGAACTGATGAAAGTTCGCAATTCGCTCCGCTCGCTTAAAAACCGGCACCGCGACTGCCGTGTTGTGCGTCGCAAAGGCCGCGTTTACGTGATCAACAAAACCCAGAAGCGCTTTAA
>Ga0209345_10004119_pt1 | contig 14275 bp, 13 predicted proteins | sample Cruoilmetagenom7_FD_187294 | JGI IMG/M metagenome (GOLD analysis project Ga0209345, IMG submission 187294) | Oil polluted marine microbial communities from Coal Oil Point, Santa Barbara, California, USA - Sample 7 (SPAdes) (version 2) | ecosystem: Environmental > Aquatic > Marine > Oil seeps ... | reverse complement strand
CTTTGTACTGTATTGCCATATCCTTTAATCCTCAACCAGTTTTTACCCGGATTATGCCGCTTTTCTGCGATCCATACACGAGCCGTCAGGTTTTTATATACGGCTTACCAGGTTAGCATCCGCCAAAGTTTTCAACTTAGGGACGGGGCCAAAATCTATAATTCTTCTAAAGAAGATAATCATCTGGGCTCGAGAGTCAACGTTTAGTGATAAAATTCTCATTTATGGAATGGCATTAGTTACTGCTTTCTCTCAAAATCCTTTTATCGCCCACCCTGATAGTAACCCTTATCTTATCAAAATATTCTATTAGTGGTGTAGAGTATTTCCGTGATGACTTTGTAATATCCTTGAATTGAGATATGGTGATCTCCTTGTTTTCCCTTAGAAACGCGACTAAGTCTTCTCTTAGTTCGGCGATGGCATCGCTGTGGAAGAAGAACTCCTCTTTTATCTTGACGAGTCTTTCCTTTTCAACGAGCATATCTAATACGCTTTTCACCTCTGATGGGTTTGAAGACAATCTATCCACCAGTTCTTTGAATATCGGAGGGGAAAGTTTTTCCTTGGAATAGATTTCCATGATCCTTCTCTGAATATCCTCTTGGGATTCACTTAATAATGTTGAATAGCCGGAGAGTCTCAGTTTATTTTTCCCCAATGTTACTTTGTCTGATTTTGTGAGATCAACTACTGCTTTATTGAACAACTTTGCATCTATCTCTTTAGGTAGTTTTGTCTTTAATTCCTCTTTTGATATTCCCTCCTTCATCGGATAAGTTACATGATAGTTTTCTATCTTACTCGATATCTCCTCCTTTAGGCCCTCATAGACACTTGAATGCACTACCCTTTTACTATCTTTGTCAAATTGGACCAACTCTCGTGCGCTTATTAAGCGCTGCAACAGGCCTGACAATCCGGAAGAACTAACGTTGAGCCTCATCTGTAGATCTCGTAGACTGAGTCCACTGAACCCGGAGTTTTGGACATAGGTCTTTATTATTTCCTCCTTGGTACAATCCCGAAAAATCTTCAGATCGGCTAATATCTCTTTGGTAAACTTTTTTCGTTTTGTGGGGTAAGGATCGAGGACCTCGCCGCCGCCTATGGTATAAACCGGGGAGTAACTCCTGACAATAAACCTGTCCTTAAGCATAGTCACAACCGGACTCTCCATCTTCAATCGGGCAAAGCTAGCCTCCCCTGGAGAGAGCTTATCTGTATCAAAGAATATCATATATGCAAGGACATCACTGGTTCCAGTGTGGAACCTCACCCTTGTCCTGTTCTTGATCGGTTTAGGAGAACCGGAAAGATGCTCAAAATACACATCAATCATAGAGGTTGGGACAATAGTTCCCGGGGAAGTCAACACCTCTCCTCTCTTAATAGAGTACTTGTCAATACCATGGAGGTTCAATGCTGTCCTGAGCCCTGCCGTTGCTTTCTCCGCTGCCTCATTATGCACCTGCATACCCCTTATTTTTGTCTCTATTCGCGAAGGAACAATCTCTACGGTTTGTCCGACTGACATGCTTCCGGAAACCAAGGTACCTGTAACCACTGTACCGAAACCCTTCATAGTAAATACTCTATCTACCGGCAACCTTAATAGCCCCTCAGGAGGTTTTTCTTCCACTTTGTCTGATAAATCCTGTAAGGCATCCAATAATGATGGGATTCCTTCACCAGTTACTGATGAAACGGGGATTATTGGAGACCCTTCCAGGAAAGTATCCTTTACGAACTCCGCAACATCTTCTTTGACCAATTCCAACCATTCTTCATCTACCAAATCGACCTTTGTCAATGCTATGAGCCCGTCACTTATCCTTAAGAGACTGCATATTTCCAAGTGCTCCCTCGTTTGAGGCATAACTCCTTCGTCAGCAGCGATAGTTAAGAGGAGTATGTCAATGCCACCGACACCGGCCACCATGTTCTTTACAAATTTTTCATGCCCAGGAACATCCACTATCCCTATTCTTTGACCGCTAGGTAGTGTCAGAGGCGCAAAACCCAGTTCAATAGTTATTCCCCTAAGCTTCTCCTCTTTTAAACGATCAGTATTAACCCCTGTTAGAAATTTGACTAGAGATGTTTTACCATGATCGATGTGACCGGCCGTACCAAGTACAATATGCTTCATTTCCCCCTTTTCCCCTATCAAGTGGAGTTCGGTGTCGGACATATGTTTTCAAAAGTGTCCACTGCACTTAGCTCCCTAAAGTGTAACTTCTCAATAATTATGGAGGACTCAGGGCAGTGGAGTATTTTTATGAACGACATTTTGAATTTGGGGGGTAAGCGCTTGTCATTCCTGCGAAGGCGGGAATCCAGTGAATTGTCGCAAATATATAATCTTCCCCCAACAAATCGAGAACCTACAAATCTTCGTCTTCCGTGACCTTGTAAAAACTATCGCATTTAGTCAGAAAATAAAAATCTTAAAATAGCATATAGTCAGAAGATACCATAATAACAGATAAAAGTTCAACCATTTTTTCCAGCCCTGACCACAGGGTTGACAAAACAGTATAATTTGGTTAAATTAGAAAGCGACTATGTACATACCCACGGAAAGACCTTTGCGGAAAATAGCCATTTGTGGGTATACACTACCTAGGCAAAGGGCCATTTCTGGACACAAGCCCAATGAGATTAGGAGGAAAGCGCAATGAAAGCAATTCTAATCGTGATAGCGGTCGTTGCCACATATTTTGTATTAAATATGTGGGTCTTACCAATGCTGGGTATCAACACATGAATGAGACGTGCATGTAAGGTTGTGGATCAGCCTGCTGAAAAGGTCACCTTAACAGATGAACTGACCCATAAGGAAAAAAACCAACCGTGAACAATCTACCCAACCAAGTCTTTGAAGATATCCATACAGGATCGAGAACAACAAAGCGCATTCCCGGCAGGAGGATATCGGATAAATTAGTGAAATATTGCAAAGAAGGGAGTCAAAATGTCCATAAAAGATGATTTGAATGGTAAAAACGATCACACGAAAAGTCCAACCTGTAAAGCACACAATAGCGAATGTCCGGAAGAGATGGAAAAGCCCTTGACAGGTGTTGTTGGTTCCTTTCGCAGACTGGACGGGTTGCCTTTAGTTGACTCAGAGGATGGAATGGCTATCATAATAAAAGACTTTAAGATAAAGCCGGAGATGGGGCAAGAGATTAAGTATGTGATCACGGCAGCGCATGGGAGTGTGACGTATGGGAAAAGGATAGAGGATTAGGGGCAGGAAAAGATTAACTGCGCCATAGATTCATATATTAAATTTAACGGCGTTATCGGTCGGAACCCTTGACAAGGAAAGGAGTATGTAAATCATGGCAGTAAAGTGTATAGTATGTGGGGCAGAGATAGAAGAGGATGAGGCAATGAAGGATGGAGAGGCTATCTTTTGCGAGGACTGTTGGTTCGAGAAGAACAAAAGGAGATGCTAGGACGTCTAAATGAAGACAGGGAGGAGGGCGATTCATGACAATCATCAAGATAAAGGGGATGTCTTGCGATAACTGTGTGACCGCTGTAACGAATGCGTTAAACCAAATCGACGGGATTAGGAACGTGAAAGTTGATCTCGCTAAGTGCAGGGTGAGTTTCGATAAGGAGAAGCCCGTTGACATTGGGCTTATCAAGGAGCACGTGAAGAGAGCAGGGTATGAGGTCGTCTAAAGCGCCCTGTCGAACAATCGAGGAATGACATGCGCCGAATAGGTTCCTCTCCTCGATCTCCAACGACTATCCGAAAAGGTTAGGGATCTAGGTTGCAAGGTAGCCAGCTCAGACAAATCAACTATAGATTTTCAGATATTTAATTTCACAAGGCCAGAGGGAGGAATCAGAGTAAGTCGTACATTGAGTACGTCGTCGAGGATTCCGACCGATAACGCCGTGAAATTTAATATATGAAAATCTATAAAAACGGACTTCGCAAGACAACGATCTTCGTAGGTGGCATGACCTGTGCTGCCTGTGTCAGGCACACTTGGAATCAGCTCTGGATTCTGTTGGTGGTGTCACAGATGTTGCAGTAAACCTGGCTACAGTTAGGGCTACGGACCTATTCCCTGGAAAAGTGGATTATTTTAAAGCTTTGCCTGGCCTTGGTGCTTGCGGTGTCGTCAATGGAAAGAAATGCATCTTAGGTAACCTCCGGCTCATGCAACGAGAGGGCGCAGCAATGAATGGTCTCGATGAGGAGGCCAGGGTGTTTGCCGCAGAGGGGAAGACTTGTGTTTTTTGGCGGACGGTGGTAAGGTTGTGGGTCTCGTCGCCCTTTCAGACGTTCCGAAGGTTTATGCCAACGAAGCTATTGCCGACCTAAAATCCATGGGCTTGCGCACTGCTTTTCCGGGCATTTTTTTTACAGCAGCGTAGGCATACCCATTGCAGCAGGCATATTGTATCCCTTTTTCGGTATCCTTTTGAACCCTGTCTATGCAGCAGCAGCCATGGCTATGAGTTCCGTATCTGTTGTGGGTAACTCCCTGCATCTAAGAAGGGTCCGGATGGACACTAAATGCCCCCTATTTCTTCCCATGTTATACAGTCAGTGGGACAGATATTAATGACCTCCTGGATAGTCGCTTCAGGGTATTCCGGAATACTGATCGCTTCAATATAGCCCATTTCGTTCTTCCTAAAGACCTCAGGACAAAGCTCAAGACAGCATTCGCAATCTATGCATCTACTGATATCAATGACCGGAGCCCTCTTCATCTCGTTTACCTTATTATAACATTCACCACAGAGAAGACAGAGTACGCAGAGAAGAATAACCTGAATCTGAGCGCCAACTTGAGAAAGTTATTTCGTCCCCGTCCCTTAGTGAAGGGTGTCTTTAACAATCCAACTTGGAGAGGCGCTTCCCTATCTTCTTGCCAAGCTGATAGCAGGCCTCCAGACCATCTTTATCCGGTACATATTGTACCTTTACCCCAGGATCGATGATCTCAAACTTCATCCCTTCCAATTCCTTGTTAATCAGGTTCTTGGCCTCACCACTCCATCCGTATGAACAGAAAGCGGCTCCGATCTTGTTTTGAGGCCTGAGACCCTTCATATATGTGAGGAAGTCGCTGACTGTTGGGAAAAGACCGTTATTGAGGGTAGGGGAGCCAACTATGACGGCCCCTGCATCAATAACCTCAGTCATAATATCACTCCGATGGCAGGATCGCAGATGCATTGGCCTGGCATCAACTCCTTCTTCTCCAAGGGCGGAGACTATGGTCTTTGCCATCTTCTTCGTACTCTCCCACATGGTATCGTAAACAACCACCGCCTTTTTCTTTGGCCTTTGGGTACTCCACTCCACATAGGCCTCGATTATTTTGTTAGGATCTTTTCGCCAGATAATACCGTGATCCGGACAGATGGTATCGATGGCCAACCCCATTTCCGTTACCTTGTCGACAAGTTTGAGGACCAGGGGAGAATAAAGCAAAAGTATGTTGGCAAAATACCTCAGAGCGTGCGGCATAATAGCATCACCCATCTCGTCGTCAAACCTTTCCAGCCCGGCATAATGCTGTCCGAATGCATCGCTTGAGAAGAGCAGCTTATCCTCCTTGACATATGTAAACATACTATCAGGCCAGTGAAGCATCCTAGTCTCCAGAAAGGCCAGTGTCCTTTTCCCCAAACTTATTTCTTCGGCATTTTCCACTGCTCTACAATTCCATTTTTCCTGAAAATGACGGGAGATGGTTTTGAGACCCATCTTGGAACATATCAAGGGTTTATCCTCTCCTATTCTGTGCATAACTCTGGGAAGACCTCCTGAATGGTCCAATTCTGTATGGTTGCTTATAACGTAGTTGATTTCTTTAGGGTCTATAATTTGACTGATATTGTCGAGCATCTCGTCGGCAAACTCCTTTTTTACAGTGTCAACGAGGGTGATATTCTCATCCATTATAAGATATGCATTGTAAGTTGTTCCCTGATATGTTGCATAGCCATGGAAGTCCCTGATGTTCCAATCAATGGCGCCGACCCAATAGATGTCCTTGGCTACTTCTATTGGTTTCATGTACAACCTCCTTCATTCGTTTATTCCTTCTCGAACTGATCTTTTGACGCTCCACATACAGGACATACCCAATCATCCGGAATATCTTCGAACTTTGTTCCCGGCGCAATGCCATTGTCCGGGTCTCCATCAGCAGGATCGTATACATAACCACACACAGTGCACACATAACTATCCATTATACTTACCTCCTTTCTATTTGATTTATCAGTATCCTTCATTTGTCTGTTCACACTTTTCGAGCCCTATTAGCTGTTGCCATCGACCAATGCAATTAGTTCGTTCACCTTTCTTTCAATCTCATCCCTGGTCTTCTGCATAAACTCGATGGGTTTATTGGAAGGATCAGTCAAATCCCAGTCCTGAACCTTAACGCCGGGCACATGACGGCATTCCTCTCCACAACCCATTGAAACAATCAAGTCCGGTTTCATATAACTTAAAGCCTCCTCAATAGATTTTGGCTTTATGTAGGCCATATCAATGCCTTTTTCCCCCATAACATCCTCCATTAGGGGATTGATCTCTTGTGCCGGTGTACTCCCTGCGCTCTCCACTTCTATCCTGTCTCCAGCATAATATCGTGTAAAAGCTCCGGCCATTTGACTGCGACAGGCGTTTTCTTTGCAGACAAAAAGGATCTTTTTTCTGTTGAGAAAAGACTCTGTTAATCTTCCAGCCTTTTCTTTGGCCTCTATTTCGGCTTTTGGATGTTTGGTAATATCTCCCGGCCTCTCTATCTCTCTATAGGTGAGGCTTCCGCCAAAACCAGCCCCCACTGCATCAAAGAAGTATTTTGCAGTCAGACTGACACCTTCAAAGAGGTTTTTTCCCTTTGTTGCTCCCACTGACAGCAGAAAACCACTACGCCATTTACGGCCCGGATCGATGAGATTATGCTTATACCTTCTTGCCCACATGGCCTGAGATCGATCAATAAGCGCTTTCATCTGAGCTGTTGGCCCATAAAAAAATATGGGGGTGGCCATCACAACAATGTCTGCATGACGGAGCAAGGGGTAGACCTGCTGCATATCATCATCTATGGAACAAAAACCTTTCTTTTCACAGACACCGCATTCCAGACATGGGTTTATCATTTTTTCAGCCACATCCAGAATGTACGTTCGGGCGCCAAGCCTTTTTGCTTCCTCCAGAAATGATTTAAGTAAGAAGGCTGTATTAGAGCTCTTGCGGGGACTTCCCTGTAATCCGAGAATAAACATTTAAAAGGTTCCTTTCGCTGTAACTTTTTGTGCAACCGCAAAAGTTAGAAAAAGTGTAAACTACTTTTGATGTTGAATGAAAGATGCCAATGCCTTCTTAAGAAGTATTAGACTAAGAGAGGAAATCCCCAAAAGTTTTATAAGCCCCTTGCGAGCTGTTTGGAATTGGCTTGTTTCGCAAATATTTTCCAAATTGTTCCTGTAATGCGGAAGGTATAGCCAGCATGAAGAATCCTCTTTTTCTATATATAGATTTCCATATATTAAATTTCACTGCGTTATCGGTCGGAACCCTCGACGACGTACTACAATGTACGACTTACTCGGTTTCCTCCCTCTGGCCTTGTGAAATTTAATATCTGAAAATCTATAATTCTGAAAAACGACATAGTTATACATAAAAATTAAAATATCTCATTGCAAAAAATCTGTCAAGATATTATAAGTCATTTTATAATGATTTAAGTAGGTTCTGAGGGATCCGGAGACATTGGGCCGGACAGTCAAATTGAACAGTAACCATGGAACCACTTTTCTGTATATGAAAAGTGGAACGATTTCGGCTATGTTGTTTGTATCCAATTGATGCAGGGGGTATCTATTATGACAACGATCACGGTCCAACTCGACGACTCTAAGATCGTCTTACTTCGCGAAAAGGCACAAAAATATGGTCTGCGGCTGGATCAATTCGTTGCAGCATCCATTGAGGACCTCATTGCGCAGCCAGAGCCTGAATTCGACAAAGCGGTACGCAGAGTTCTATTAAAAAACAAAGAGCTGTATGAACGGTTGGCGTGATGCGCTATCTCTCACTCGTCGAAGTTCTTGAACTCCACGAACGATTAATCACCACATCCGGCGGTACCGGGGGAATTCGAGACATTCATCTCCTGGGATCCGCCGTGTACCAACCACGCGTCACCTTTGATCAAACTGATCTCTATCCCGACGTAGTTTCAAAAGCTGCAGCTCTATGCCACTCGTTGATCATGAACCATCCCTTTGTAGATGGCAACAAAAGGGTCGGTCATGCGGCCATGGAAACATTCCTCATTCTCAATGGGTTTGAAATTGATGCAAATGTAGATCAACAAGAGCGAATTGTTCTCGACATTGCATCGGGGAAACTGAGACGAGAGGAGTTCACTTCCTGGCTCGGCAGGCACATAACAAAGCGGTTGCACTCAGATGGCTAGAAGCGTCGGTTTTTCAAGAAGTTGAGCCCCTTGGCAGGCTTTTCCTCTCCTGAATCTTTTCGGCGCTTACCCGCCACCGGTGAACCGCACCTTGAACAGACCCGCTAGCGCGGGGGAATGTAATAGAATGGCCGTGATAACAAAGAGATAAGGTCTTAATGGAAGCGACAATACAGAAGATATTCGAGACAGGATACGGCGCTTATCAAGAGAGCCGGCAACTTCCCAAGCATGTGAGAGATGCAGCCCACTCTATCAGGGTATGCCGTACCGCGGTATTGGGCGGACATGTTCAGTCATGCCCGGATGGTCACTTCCACCGGATCTGGTATAACTCATGCAAACACCGGATGTGTCCCCAGTGCGCCTTCATCCAGATCGAAAGATGGCTTGACAAACAGAAGGCCCGACTTTTAGGGTGCGATCATTACCAGACAGAAAAAGGGGACGACCTTAAATTATTAAATAACTTTACTCCAATATGCACTTATTTGATTATTTAAGGTCGTCCCCAAAACATTCTCTGTATATCACTCTAGATGTGGAGATATGCAGAACTATAGAATAACTTGTTCGCCTAAAAATGAGATCGCATCTATCCTGCAAAGGCATTAAATATGAATGAAGAAGAGAAAAAAATACCAGATAAAATCATTCGACTTGTCGAATACCTTACAGCCCTTGCCAGGATCAACGCCAAAATTGTTCGGTCCCTTGAGGATTACAGGAAAATTCTTTGGATTCACAACATTCCTAAAGAACCTAAACACTGTTTTACTCAAACCTGGGGGCAAGAAGACGAGCATGGAGGCGATGTTTGGATAGAAGTAAGAAAAATTCAAGAACCAGAAATTCCTAAAATACCAGCAAAATGTACAGATTGGGCGAAACTGGAAGCGTTGAGAAACACCAAAGATCTTCCAGAGCTTCATGACTCCATAGTTGTCAAACGTACTGAAGAGGATCCAGAAACATCAGAAAAATATACAGTTACCGACACTCTCCACATCGAAAATTATCCTGATATTCAGCAAGCATGGGATGATTTTCTTGAAAGGCACTGGATGCCATGGACAGACTTGTATAACCGATATGCTGCTGTACAAAAGGTTTACGCTGACTTATTCCACATATATCAAGAACAGCAAAAGCTTGGAGAGCAATACGAACTTGTATTTTGTAAAGGACTTTTAAACTGGAAAACTCCAAGTGGGCATGAAGCAAAAAGGCATATTATTGTTGCCAAGGCATCCCTTGAGTTTGAACCACACCTTGGAAAATTTACGGTTAAACAGGCAATTGATGGAGATCAAATTGATATTGAACTTGATATGCTTGATGTCCAGGATCAACCACAGAATGTCCGTCAACTAGTAGAAGATGGCCGTAAAATTATCGGTGCTAACCTCTGGAGCCGTATAGATATTGATGCGGTTCTTACTTCTGTCGCAAATTCACTGGCTGATAGTGGGCAAGGCGAATATCGGCCTAAGCAGATAAAGCCTGAGCACAAAACATTAACCAATAAACCAACTGTCGAATTTGCCCCCGCATTAATCCTTAGAAAACGTTCGATGCGTGGCCTGGAGCAGCTTCTTCTATCAATCAAAGAACAGGTTGAAACTGGCGGTGTAATCCCGGATGAATTTCTGGACCTCTGTGAGAGCCTTCCTGAGAAAAATGGAGACCAAACAAGAGAAGGCTCCATTGGCCCGGGCGGCCTAACGGAGGAAGACGTTTATTTTCCCCTTCCTGCAAACGATGAACAACGGCGAATAATACGAACACTCGACAGACAAAAAGGTGTTTTGGTTCAAGGGCCTCCTGGAACTGGAAAATCCCACACAATCGCTAATCTCATTTGCCATCTTTTGGCTACGGGAAAGCGTGTACTGGTCACAGCCAAAACACCACGAGCCTTGCAAGTCCTCCATGACAAACTCCCCTCTGGAATTAAGCCTCTTTGTATAAATCTCCTTGGTCAAGGCACTGAAGAGAGAGAATCCCTTGAGAGAAGTGTTGCCGGAATTTTAACACGCCTTGACAGGAGAGAAGAGTCAAACAATGGTCACCGAATCCAAAACCTGGGGAACCGAATAGATGCCAATCGGAGAGATAAAGCTGAAACTGATAACAAAATAATGGCGTTGCGTGAATCTGAAACTTTCACACATAATATCGCCAATGGTCAATATTCAGGCACAGCTGCGCAAATTGCCAGAGACTTGCGTAAAGATACTGAACAGTACTCATGGTTTACGGACTCTCCAAATCAAGATGACCTTCTTCCACTAACCCAGGAAGAGATTATTTGCCTATGCCGGGATATTGTCAATATCGACCAGGAAACAGAAAAAGAACTTAGTCTGTCCTTGCCTAATGTTGGAAAGCTCCCTGAGGGTAAAGCCGTCAGAGGTGCTTTTCAAAAAGAATCAGAGGCTCGCAAAAAAGCCGAGGAAGGGAAAGAAAGGCTCAACAGCCAAGGAGGCAAAGCCCTGATTCATGCTGGCAAGGATAAAATTGAGCCACTGCTCCAACATCTGGCTGATTTTTTTGCTGTAAGCGAAACTATACGCCAACGGCCAATGCCATGGATCCAAAAAGCTGTATATGATGTTTTGACCGACAGAGATACCCCGTGGAAAGAGTTGTTGCGGCTTTCCAAACAACATGCCAATGACCTGCATGGGCTTGCTGCGCTGGTTGACAATATCGATATAAATATCCCTCAGGATATGGATAGAAAGAAAGTCCTCTATGATGCGAAAGCACTTAAGGATCATTTTGACACGGGAGGAGGGGCCGGTGTCTGGATTTTCAAATCAAAGGCGGTGCGGGAACATGGCGACTTGATCGGAAAAGTCAAATTGGACGGTCTGGATTGCAACAACTCCCATACCTTACAAAAACTCATTAATTACCTCACGGTAGACCAGGAACTGAACTACGTATGGTCACTATGGGCAGGAAAAGCTGATCGCCATAATGGCCCTTTCCCATTGCAGATTGCAGAAATATATGAGTTGCATGAAGCCCTGGAAAGTGTTGTCAATTTGTATGATAAGCGTGAGGCAGTAAAAGAAAAACTGCAACAAATTAATGGTTTACGGGCACCACGCTGGGAAGACAACTCTTCCATAAATTCTTTGACGGAAGACTGCCGGATTGCACTTGCACAAATTGATTACAAGACAATTAATAAAAAATTGATACAGCTTCAGAATAGTTTGTCCGACCTTGCTACACGAAGTAATGCCCACCCTATCAACGGTCGTATCTCTAAAGCATTCCAGGAAAGAGACTCGGATTCATACTGCAAGTTACTTGAAGAGGCAGAAGAGCTTTGCAAGAAAGCTGAAAACGTAAATAAGAAAAGGCAGTTGATTGGTAATCTTGCTGAAGTGGCGCCAAGCATAGCCGGCCAATTGGCCAGTTGCCGTGAAACAAAACTTTGGGCTGAACGCCTCAATCAACTCCCTAAAGCATGGTTATGGGCACAAGGCACTACCTGGCTTGAGGATTTTTTGAAAGCTGATCTTGATAGCCTTGAGAGGCACACGAAAAGACTTGATGAAGAAATCAGAGATGATCTTGCTGACTTTGCATCCGTAAAAGCATGGCAATTTTGCTTTGCCAGAATGAAGGAGGATCACAAAAGGCACTTGATGTCCTGGCAGCAATCGATGAAAAAATTAGGCAAAGGTACAGGGAAGCATGCCCACACACACCGAAAGAATGCCCAACGGCATCTTAATGAATGTAGGACCGCCGTTCCGGCCTGGATTATGCCCTTGCATCGTGTTTACGAAACTGTTGATGCTGGTGCAGGCATCTTCGATGTAATCATTGTAGATGAAGCCTCCCAGTGCGGTCCGGAAGGTATTCCTTTGATGTATCTCGGGAAGAGAATCCTCGTTGTCGGAGATGACAAACAGATTAGCCCCGAGGCTGTCGGCATCAATAGGGAGCAGATTCAGCAGTTGATGAGGAATTTCCTCTTCGATTTTAACCATGCGGACTCATTCGATGTGGAAAGCAGCCTATTTGACCATGGACGTATCCGTTTCAGTAACAGAATTAGCCTGCACGAACATTTTAGGTGTATGCCTGAAATAATCCGTTTCAGCAACGATCTTTGTTATCGCACAGACCCTCTTATTCCGCTTCGCCAATATCCGCCCGATCGGTTAGAACCTCTCAAGGCCATGGCAGTTCAAGGTGGTTATCGGGAAGGTGCCGGGAATCGGGTAATTAACCGCCCTGAAGCCGATGCACTTGTTGAGACTATTGAAAAATGCTGTAAGGATGACCGATACCAAGGCATGACCATGGGGGTAATAGTGCTTCAGGGAGAAGCGCAAGCCTATCACATTGAAGAAAAACTCCTCCAGAAAATCGGAGCTGAAGAAATGGAAAATCGGAGGCTCATATGCGGCAACCCATATAGTTTTCAAGGAGATGAACGTGACATCATCTTTTTGAGCATGGTTGCTGCTCCGAATGAAAGAATAGGTGCAATGACCAAAGCATCAGACCAAAGAAGATTCAATGTTGCCGCGAGTCGTGCTCAAGATCAAATGTGGCTCTTTTATTCAGCAACAATGAATCATCTAAGTGAGCAATGTTTCAGGAGGCGTCTGATAGAGCATTTTTTGAATCCAGCGAGCCACATCTCACAAGCTTTGGGTGAAAATGCTGAGGAATTAAGAAAAAGGGCTTTCCAGGCGAACAGAATGATTGAAAAAGCCCCAGTCCCTTTTGATAGTTGGTTTGAAGTGGATGTCGCTCTTCAAATAGCTGGGAATAGTTTTCGAGTCGTTCCACAATATGAATTTGCAGGCAAAGAAATAGATTTAGTTGTTCAGGGTGAGAAGTCACAGCTTGCTGTTGAGTGTGATGGTGACCGCTGGCATGGCGCCGATGCATATACCGCTGACAGGGAAAGGCAGCGAAAGTTGGAAAGATGTGGATGGAACTTTTTCAGAATTCGGGAAAGCCGTTATTATGCTGACCCTGAGAAAGCGCTTAAACCGCTCTGGTCTCTTCTTGAACGAATGGGGATATCGTCACTGACAGCTACTTATGAGCAAGATACTGAATCAGAAGAAGATAATGGTTATGATGACGAAAACGAAATAATAGAAGAATATGAAGCAACTGGAACATCATCGGAAGAAGATGAAACACAATCGGAACCCTTATCCCAGCAACAAGAATTATGGATGGAACGAGGGGGGGGCAATATGCCTGAAGATATTCATCAGGCTCTCAGGGTAAAATCCGATGTGATCTGTAAAGCAATCATCCAGGTTTTGGAACAAAGGCCAAAATTCTCCAGCGTCAGGGAGAAAGTCCCAACTTACATCCTAAAATTATGGAATATCCGCTCCCGAGGTAAGCCACGCGATCAGTTTGCAAGGAGAGTTGATGAGCAGATAGCAATTATGGATAGGAAAGGATACGTTATTATTTACAAGAGCAAAAATGTGCGGGTGAAACTTGGGTGGGTAAGGTACAAAGATAAATAAAAAATGGCGAACCAGGTGCTGGAGAGGGACTGGGCAAAGCCGTGCCGTTTTCAAAAGGCAGTATTTGACCGACAGTTTTTACCTTTAACATAGTTTTTCGGTTATCGTTGCCCAGCCCCTCAGCTTTTCGTTCCCCCTCCGCTCCGCGGAGGGAGAACGGGGCAGTTGAGCAGCGAACTCCTGATTCCCCCTCCGCTCCGCTACGGGAGAACCAGGAGTTCGAGACAGATGCCCCTCCGGGGCACTGCTCAACTGCCCCGT
>Ga0209345_10004118_pt1 | contig 14275 bp, 8 predicted proteins | sample Cruoilmetagenom7_FD_187294 | JGI IMG/M metagenome (GOLD analysis project Ga0209345, IMG submission 187294) | Oil polluted marine microbial communities from Coal Oil Point, Santa Barbara, California, USA - Sample 7 (SPAdes) (version 2) | ecosystem: Environmental > Aquatic > Marine > Oil seeps ... | reverse complement strand
TTGACAAACGCATGGCCGCACAAGATGTACGCGGCAGCAAAGCCCATGCCGACATGTTGGCGGCTTGCGCGATTATCACCGATACCGACAATGCTGCTATCCAAGAGGGTCTCGACGATATTTTGGAAGAGATCAAAAACGGCACATTTCCCTACCGCGACGAATTTGAAGATATTCACCTCAATATAGAAGCCCGCCTCACCGAACTAATCGGCGAGACGGCAGGGCGGCTCCACACGGCACGTTCGCGCAATGACCAAGTAGCAACAGACTTCAGGCTCTGGGTGCGCGACCATCTGGACGGATTTGGTGAAAGCATTGCGGATTTACAGCGCGCATTACTGGATCAAGCACAGAACAATGCAGACACATTAATGCCAGGCTTCACCCATTTACAAGTCGCCCAACCGGTAACATTTGGCCATCATATGTTGGCCTATGTGGAGATGTTTGGCCGTGATAAATCACGGTTTGCGGACGCACGTATCCGCATGAATGAAAGCCCGCTCGGGGCTGCTGCACTTGCCGGAACGCCTTACCCTATTAATCGGGACATGACAGCTAAAACCCTCGATTTTGATGCGCCCATGGCTAATTCTCTGGATGCAGTATCCGCCCGTGATTTTGCCCTGGAAGCCTTATCCGCCGCCAGCATTTGCGCGGCGCATTTATCACGACTGGCCGAAGAAATTGTTATTTGGACTTCGGCGCAGTTTAGTTTTGTGAGCCTGTCTGATAAATTCACCACGGGCAGTTCCATCATGCCGCAAAAACGCAATCCGGACGCCGCCGAATTGGTGCGCGCCAAAGTTGGGCGCATATCCGGCGCGCTTGTCTCTTTGACCATGGTGATGAAAGGTCTGCCGCTGGCCTATTCCAAAGACATGCAAGAAGACAAAGAACCGGTGTTTGAGGCCTTCGATGCGCTGTCTTTGGCATTGGCAGCCATGACGGGTATGGCTGCGGACATGACTCCTAACAAAGTCAATATGGAAAAAGCCGCCGGATCAGCCTTTTCTACGGCCACCGATCTGGCCGACTGGCTGGTGCGCGAACTGGGGCTTCCCTTTCGCCAAGCCCATCACGCAACGGGCGAAATCGTCGCCCTTGCCGAGCGGCAAAACAAAGCCCTGCACCAGGTCGCTTTGGCCGATATGCAAAAGGTCAAACCACAAATCCACGACGGTATTTACGACGTGCTCAGCGCTAAAAACTCAGCCGCGAGCCGCACATCATTTGGTGGCACCGCTCCCAACAATGTTCGCGCCCAAGTGGAGGCATGGCAAAAAAAATTGGCGGGAGAATAAAAACACCGAGGAAATTCTTTCACCTGGTGAAAACTCTGTGATTATGCGCCTTCTTGGCTAGCCAACCCTGCTAAATTTTAATGAATTTGTTGCACCATAACCGTAATCATGGCTTATAAAGAGATTATGGACACGCACAGCACATCACAAATATTGCACAAACGCGCCATCAGTTTGACGCAGCGCGCCCATAGGCATTTGCTATGGGAAACCTATGCGCCGGTTTTGGCGCTTGGTGTGTTGTTTGTGCTTTTGTTTGTCATGGGCGCGACTTTTGGTGTTTGGCAAAGAATTGGTGATCCGTGGCGTTTAATTGGATTGTTTGTTGCTGTGTATTTTGTCGCGAAAAGTTTTTTGGCGGCGCGGCGCAAATTGGTGCCAACCCGCTCACAAGCCCGCAGACGGGTTGAGCATGATAGCGGCTTGTCGCACAGGCCCCTCGACACACTTGTGGATACGCCTGCCCAAACAGATATGTCAGATATCGCTTGGCAGAACCATTTGAAAAACGCCCAAACGCAAATTCAGCAAGCCGGTACGTCGTCCTTGCGTCCGGCGCTGGCACCACTGGACAAATATTATTTGCGCTTTGTGGTACCCGCTGTAGTGATGCTGGCCTTTATGGTTGGCGCTGGTGATAATTATGAACGCCTGCGGGCATCCCTAACACCGGGCTGGATATCCGGAATGTCGGCCAACAGCGCTCATTATGAGGCTTGGATTGATCCGCCCGAATATACGGGGCGTCCACCCAGCTATTTTAAGAGCCAGGATGATATATCCACTTTATCTAAAAACGCGCCTGAAGGCTCCGAGTTTGTTGCGCGTATATCCGGTGTTAAGACGGCACCGCGTCTCATTATTCGGGAAGGAAATAGGACACAACGTATTACCGCCAAACGGCTCGGTCCACAAAGTTTTGAAGCCCGCGCCATTGTCAATCGTGATGCGACGGCCAGTTACCGCATTGGTACGTCTGAAAAAAAATGGCGTCTGGATGTGGCTAAAGACATGCCGCCAACGGTTGTTTTTGATGAAGCACCGGACGCAGGCAAGCGCGATCGTTTAATCTTTAGCTATTCTTTGGAAGATGATTACGGGGTGGAAAGCCTCGTCTTGTCTATCGCTTTGCAAGACGACCCTGAAAATACAGAGCAAGTCAATATCACCCTACCGGGTTCATCGGTGCGCAATGCCACTAAAGAGCCGGGCGGCATTGATTTAACCAAACATAAATGGGCCGGCAAGAAAGTCCGTGGGCGCTTGCTCGCTGTGGACGGTAAACGTCAGGTCGGCTCAACCGAAATGCACGATTTTATTGTGCCGGATAAAATATTCGTCGAACCTTTGGCCAAGGCGGTGGCTGAGCAACGCCAACTTATGCTAGCGGGGACGGCTGCTTATGCGGCGGTACCCAAAGTTCAGAAAACCAAGCCAGAAAATCAGCCCCTGTTTAACGTAGGGCGGCCAGAGCTTGCCATAGAGCGTGCACCCGCCGATGTGCAGCGCACTGCACTTTTGATCGAGGCCATAACCGATAAACCCGTCGGCGTGTTTGAAGACCCCAGCGTTTATATGGGACTGCGTAACATTTATCGCCGCCTACAGCTGGCACGCGAACGGGCTGAACTTGGCGGCATACCTGAGGACCTTTGGACAATAGCGATACGGGCAGAATTTGGTCGTCTCGGTGATGCGCTGGAAGACATGCAACGCGCCGAGCGGGCTCTAAACAACGCTATGGCAAGGCGCGCGCCCCAACGTGAAGTCGATGCTCTGTTTGACCGTTATAACGAAGCCGTTGACCGCTATATGGAATTTTTAATGTTGGAGGCTGCTAAAAATGCCAAGGAACAAGCTGCGGATAGTGAAGGTGGCGGCGATGGTCAAAACTATCAGATGGATGAAATACAGGCCTTGCTGGACGCTATCGAAGAGGCCAACCGCATGGGTGATACGGCCGCCGCACGCAAAGCGCTTGCCAAACTGGCACAGCTCTTGGAGAATTTGAAAATCCAAATGGCGCAAGGTGGCGGTGGCGGCGATGGCAGTATGGGCGAGGGCATGAGCGAGGAGTTAAAAGAAGCTCTGGAAGAGCTCAATGATATTCTTGGTGAACAGCGCCGCCTGCGCGATGAAACCCAAGACGCCGGACGCGAAGAAGCAGATAGTTGGGACGAAGGCCAAGATGAAGGTCAAAGCGGCAATCAGGGCGAAAGCCAAAATGGCGGGCCCGGCGGCGATCAGCCTTCCGGCGGCGATCTGGCCGATCAGCAAGGTCAAATCGCGGACATGCTAGGGGCATTGGATGATGCGGCCAATAGCCAATCCGGTGCAGACGAAGATGAAGCAGGTGAAAATGGCGGCGGTTCAGAAGACGGCGAAAAAGGCTCCGGCGGTGCAGGCGGCGACGATATTAAACAGGCATTAGAAGGTGCCCGCGGCGCCATGCGCGAAAGCGAGCAAGCACTGGAAGACGGAGACTTTTACCGCGCCGGACGCGCGCAATCCGACGCTATTGACGCTCTGCGCAAAGCGGGCGAAGGTTTGTTGGCACAAGAAGCCGAGCGGCTAAGAGCCGAGCAAGGTGAAGATGGTGAAGGTGGCGACAATGAGCGCGCTGGTGGAACACCCGATCCTTTTGGCCGCGAAGGCGGCGATAGTGTGGGCGAATCCGATGTGGAGGTGCCTGAAAAATCTGATCAGCAGCGCGCCAGAGAATTGCTCGAAGAACTCCGCCGCCGCTCAGGAGAGCGTGAGCGCGACGAAACCGAACGTGAATATTTAGAGCGGTTATTAGAGCAGTTTTAATTCTTGCGGTATTAATTCTGGCGAATATTGATCTCTCTGGTTTTGATGACGGCCTTGAAAAAGCTGATTTTATAGGTCATGCGCACCGGGATATACAGGCCGACATCTTCGTATTTCGCTAGATAGATGATAACTGGTGCGGCAGCTTCTTCTTCGCTGGGCAAGTCTTCGGGATCAAAGCCCGAGACGGGGACGTAATAAACCTTACATTTAACCGTGTCGCCCTTATAGCCTTTTTGTTTTATTTTTCTGGTGCCTGCCAGCTCCATGCGCAAAAGATAATGTTGCTTGGAATCAAAAACCGGCACTGTACCCGTACACGGTTTATCGGTAAATTTATACCCACGCACCATCATGTCCAGTAAGGCGGTTAATGTATCGTCGCTTTCAAATCTCTGTTTCGGGCTGGCGGGCGGCGTGCCTTGGGAACCCAGTGGCGGCACGATAGATATGTCCACGGTTTTTTGGCCATAATTCATTTCAACGCGGCGGTGCTTCTTGTCCATATTTTGTTGAATATGCTGTGTCGGGCGAAACCCTGTTTTGGTAATCTGGCCCGTTGTCGTGGCCCAGATTTGGAATTTTTTAAGAAACGCACCCAAACCTGAAGTAAACAAATCAGCCCGCATGGCATAGCTGTCATCCGTCAGCGTACCCGATACATTGGCCTTCATCACCCGCAGACCAAAGACATAGCCTTTGAGGCGCACATTTATAGCGGTTGTTCCAATAGGAGTACTTGTGGCTGCTGTTTCAGTTTTTTCAGCGGCCGGGGCCTGTGCCAAGGCGGGTAGTGGCAGGGCGATAAGTGCCGCGCCTAAGCTTGCATTTGTGAAAGTTGTTATCATTTTATTTTTCATTTTGGTCTCCTTGAGACGGTATTTATAGAGCAATAAAGCTAAGTGAAACCTGAACAATTCAGCAAATAGCATGAAATCTTGGTAAGATATAAGTTGAATTCTGCCCCTAAATCGCTCCCAGAATCGCCCTTGGAATCGCCCCCAAAATTGTTACCGGGAAAATAAATAAAAGGGGCTGGTAAAAAGGTAAAGAAAAGGTTAATTAATATCTACAGGGGAATTCGCTGGGATTCTCAGTGGTGATTACATATCCAATAGTAATTTTGGGACGTAATTTATGTGGGATACGCAAATCACAAGAAACTAAAGCAAGGGCTGAACGGGGATATATTATGACACGCATGAAACAAGCAATGGACGGTGCTGCGATTTTAATTGAAGCGCAAGCCGAAAGCTCGCAGACAATGGTGAAATTGTGCAAAAACGGCAATGAGTGGCTATCGCCAACCGGTTGGAGCCATGCGGAAAAAAGCACTTTGCTGGATAGTGAGAATGAAGGTGGGTGGGCCCGCTTTTCTATACCAAACGCCTTTGCATCCGATATAAATGACGGCGATGTTTTGCAGCTGATAATCTCCAGCATGGATTTTGAGGCATCAATGGATTGGGCTGGCGAAAAACCCGCCGCCGTACCCACCTCCAAATCAGCGAGTGCGGCCAGCAAAACTGCAAAGCGTGGACTGTTTAGCCGGTTTGGCAGTAGCAAAGAAGAAGCGCCCCAACCAAGCGAAATTGAACGCCTAGCCGAAGAAGCCCGTCTGGCTGCAGAGACATCTTCCGCAGAAATGCGCCGCGCCCACGAAGCTAAGCAGGCGGCGGAAGAGCGCGCCCTAGAAGCGGCACGCCTAGCCGAAGCCGCCCATAAAATGGAACAAGAGCGCATTCTTGAAGCCGGGCGCGCAAAAAAAGCTCTGGCAAAGGCAGAGGCGGCTAAACATGCTGAGGAAAAACGTATCGAAGCTGAGCGCAAGGCTGAAGAAGCGCGGTTAGCCGAAGAAGCAAGGTTGGCGGAGTTGGCCCGTATAGCCGAGGAAAAACGTATCGAAGCTGAACGCAAGGCCGAAGAAGCAAGACTTGCCGAAGAAGAACGGTTGGCTGAAATAGCACGGCGCGAGCAAGAAGCCCGTGATTTGGATACAAAGCGTTTGGAAGACATCAAACGCTTGGGCGGCGAAATTGCTGAGGCAAAAGACGCTATTCGTAGCTATGAGGATCAGGGACAGGACTTGCAAGACCGCGCTAAAAAAGCAAAAAATTTCGTGAAATCCCAAAGTGAAATCGAGACGCAGGCTAAACGCACATTTGAATTGGCCGAACGCAAAGTCAGTGAAAGCGAGACGGAGCTGTCCAAACGGCTGCAGGTCGAGCAAGAGGCTAAGAGCGAGCTTAAGCGTATTGAGAAAACCGTGTCCGAACAGCAAAAACTAGCAGGTAAGGCGGCCAGTGCGGCACAAAAGGCTCAATCCGCCCTGGCTGACGCAGAATTGGCGGCTAAGGCGGCTGCGGCAAAAGCTGCCGAGTTGCGGACAGCGTCCCAATTAACTCAAGACGAAGCCCAAAGCCTGCAGCGCAGTCTCGCGACTTACCAGCAACAGGCACAGGACTTAAGCCAGCAAAAGGAGCGGGCCGAGGCGGCTGGCACGGCTGCTCGGTCAAGCCTTGAACAGGTTAAAGACACCTTAGGCGCGGCCAAGGGTAGCCTGAAAGACGCCAGCAGTATTCATGCCGAAGCTGGAAATGCAATGCGCCATACAGACGGCCTTATCGCCGAAAACCAAACGGAGCTACAAAAAGCCCGTGAACTGGCAACAAAAATGCGGGCACAAGTCAAGCATTTGAAAGCGCAGAAAATTACTGCGGACAATGTTTCTGAAATGGGCGACATATTGAAAATGGATCCAAACATGTCCGCCGGCGGATTAAAGAAGGCTGCCGCTTTGGCCAGTGGTCTTGGCGGCGCTGCCTTGGTTATGGACGAACATTCTGATGGTGTGATGTCAAAACTAAAAGGTTTGTTTCGTCGCGATCATGATGGTATTCGGGACGTAGCGGACGATATTACAGACGCTACAGATGATGCAGCGGAAACGATTTTAGAAAAAAAAATTGAACCGACGCCCGAAAAAATATTAGTTGAAACAGAAATAGACACGTCTGAAAAATCTGCCGAAAAACCCGCCGTAAAATTGGTCAGTGAAACCAGTGAAAGTGACTTGGAAAAATCAGACTATGACGATGACGACGAAGACGATGATGAGAGCGGCATCAGCCGTAAAGCGGTTATGGGCTTATCTGCAGTGTTATTGTTGTCCGTTGCTGGTATCGGTGTGGTAGCCACCAATGCGTCCAGTTCTAAACCTGTCACTCTGGCCAATTCGGAAAAAACCCGCATCACCCCGCAAGCAGTCTTGCCTGCGACAGTCACGGCGAAAGAAGCCGTCCCTGCTGCCGCAGACATTACGGCTCCCACGCTGCAAGCTGTACTTGAAAGCAAAGAAGCGGCTATTGATACGGTTTTGGCAACCCCCGATATTGTTGAAGTTGCGCCTGTGACTCTCGTAGCTGAAACAGCGATTAATGCGAAAAGCCTTCCTACGCGTACATGGGGGGACGGCACGAGCAATCTTGACGTTACGTCAGAGGCTGCACCGACTAAAAAACCGGTTCAAGTCGCTACGCGTACGGTACCAAAGAAACGCGCACCAGCTAGACGCACGTCTGAGCAAACGAGACCCGTCAATGTAATACTCCCGGCAATACCTGCACCCATTACATCCGCACCTAACGCCGACACGCTCGTCATAACCGAACCTGTTGCAATGCCCTATTCCGACGTCACCAAAGATGTTCAATCCAAGTTGGCGACGCTTGGGTTTTATAACGGCGAAGCTACGGGACAGTTGGACGCCTCAACCATCAGCGCTATGAACGAGTTCCAGAAAGTATTCGGCCAAACGGAAACCAAAACAATCACGACGAGCCTCTTAAGCGAATTGAACAATACAAATATCGTTGAGACGTCAGTCGTACCAGCACCGGCGATTGTGGAAGTAAAAACACCTGTACAGGAAGCCAGTTTGACCCCTGCAGAGGTGACGATTGCGCCACCAGCCGAGGTGGAACCAGAGCCAGCACCTGAGATCATTGTTGAAGCTAAAAAAACCAAATCAGAGCCAGCAAGATACCCGGCGGTTGCTGAGCGCCGTGGGCATGATCAAAACGCAACTGTGATGGTATCTTACGATGTTGATGCAGATGGTAAGGTTATAAATGCAGCAATAAAAGACACCAAAGGCGTTGGTCGTTTTAAATCAGCATTTGAAAAAGCCGCTATAAATGCGGCACAGAAATCAGAATTCAGCGCTAAGACCGTTGATGGCAAAGCCGTATTAAGTAAAGACCACGAGACTAAATTCACTTTTAATATTGAATAGGGTTACTGACCCATCCTGACCAATCGCCCCGGCCTTGCTTGCGTAACTTCGTTATCGCTGATGACCATTTCTCCGGATACCAGTGTGGCTTTGTAGCCTGTCACGGGTTGTAGTAGGCGTTGACCACCTGCGGGCAGATCCTTGACCATATTGGGGACACCGAGTTCCAGATTTTTATAATCTATAATATTAATATCGGCTTTTTGTCCGACTTGAATCCGACCTCTATCGTCAAGTCCCAAAAAATCTGCCGCGTCGGCGCTGAGCATTTGCACGGCGCGAGCAATGCTGATTTTTTTACTGGCGCGATCACGTGTCCAATAGCTCAGCAAGTATGTCGGGAAGCTGGCATCGCAAATATAGCCCACATGAGCGCCGCCGTCCGTCAAGCCCGGCAAGGCCAATGGGTGGGTCATCATTGTATGCACGGCGTCATAATTCATGTCTGTATAATTATAGATCGGAAAATATATCAGGGCTTTGCCGTCGTCTTCCAACATCCAATCATAAAGAACTGACCAAACGGTTTCTCCCTTGCGCTGCGCTTCTGCGTGAGCGGAACTTTCATAACTTTGCTCATAATTCGCCCGACCAGATCCGTCTGGTGACAGTTTGAACATTTTAGCAGAAACCATTTCTGTCAAGGCAATCATGGTATCCGTCATGGGCGGAACACCGTTCTTGCCCGCCAATTTTACCGGCGTCTCGGCTAGCATTTTGTCTTTCAATGCCGGGTCTCGCAAGAACACCACTCGTTCTTCAAATGGCTTGTCGGCAATTTCAATATAGCTGGGGAATGCCATCAAAGGATGGAAGGTCGATTGCAGGCCGAGGAACAGGCCGATACCGCGCGGCGCGGCTTGAAGGCGCAAATCGACGCCATCTGCTTGTAGATCTTCGGCGCGTCGAATGATCTTCTTCCAATGATCCGGCACAAGGTCACGCTGCATCAATGTCATGCTGGCCTTGTGGCCGGGGGCTGCGCGAAAATAGGTTTCTAGAATATCAAACTCTTGATCGAATTGATCTCCGGGCCGTTCTTGGTCAAAATCATTGACGGCGTGTAGCACACCGTAATCAAGACCGTTAAAGGCGCTGGCGATACCAGCAAGCTCTGATGGATGGGCTTCGCTTGTGGGTGTCCAATCGCCATCTGATGTACGGTGGGCATCGGAACGTCCCGTTGAAAACCCGACGGCGCCTGCTTCCAATGCTTCGCGGGTTAAATTCCGCATCTCATCTATATCCGCATCGGTAGCACGTTGGTCAAATACGGCGCGGTCGCCCATAACAAAAACGCGCAAGGGATCATGGGGCACCATTGCGAGAAAATCTATGGTGTGGGGGCGGGCATCAAGGGCGTCCATATATTGGGGGAAGCTTTCCCAGTCCCACGTCAAACCTTCGCTAAGCGCCGTGCCGGGAATGTCTTCCACGCCTTCCATCAAGCGGATCAATTTGTTATGATCGTCTTTGCGGCAAGGCGCAAAGCCTACGCCGCAATTGCCCATAACAACAGTGGTGACACCGTGATTGACAGACGGTTTCATTTCCTCGTCCCAAGAAATTTGGCCGTCATAATGAGTGTGTAAATCGATGGTGCCAGGCGTAACAATATGGCCACGGGCATCAATGGTTTTCTTGGCATCATTTTCACAAATCCCTATTTCCGTAATTATGCCGTCCTTAATCCCTATATTGGCAGTGTAAGCTTTGCCGCCGTCACCATCATAAATCAAACCACCCGTAATTTTTACATCATACATTTGCCGTTTTCCTTCTATCTGCAAACCTAAACGCGCCGACTATAGCCCATCCGCCTACCAAATGCCACAACCCCCACATACCAACCAGAACGGCGGCACCACCAAGTCCGTTTAATTGCGTCACCAAAATTACAAAACCAAGCGCCGAGTTTTGAATACCCACTTCGAAAGTCATAGCCCGTCTTGTCGGCACATCGGCGCGCGTTAATAAACCACTTAAATATCCAAGCAACAATGCGCCCGCATTATGTATGACCACTAAGGGGACGACCAATGTTGCGGCCAACGGAATCAGATCCCGGTATTTATAAAACCCGATAACAATCATCAACATCATGATACTGACCGCAGTGATGGCCAATGGTTTTTGTAAGCGTTTTGCCAAGTTTGGCGTTTTGCGGGCCGTTGCCATGCCGAGCACAATCGGCAGAGCCAGAATGAATAAAGTCTGGAGCAAAAACGCTACAACATCAAAATTTATTGTGGTTAGAAGCTCTCGGGTCGGCGGGTAAAGCGACAGCCAAAACAATATAGATACAGGTGTAATAAACGCTGCCGCCAAGCTCGATGTGGCGGTCATGGACACGGACAGAGCCGTATTACCGCGCCCAAACAAGGTCAAAATATTTGAAATATTACCACCGGGACAACAGGCCACCAATATCATGCCAAGCGCCAGACTGGGAATAGGATTCATCAGATAAACCAATCCAAGTGTTAGCAAAGGAAGCCCGACAATTTGCGCGAACACGCCTGCCAAATAGTGTTTGGGATCAGTTTTAAAAAATGCAAAATTTGCGGGCTTTAGTCCGAGTGCCACAGCATACATCATGAGCGCCAACATGGCCGCCAGAACCACTTCCCACGGACCACCCATTTCTATATTGATATTGTTGAGCGCCTGCGCGTCCATAATTGCCCTTTAATAAAAGCAAACCATAGAAGCTCGGTCAAAAATTGAAAGTGATTAAAAAAATTATCTACGCGCGGCGCGGCGGTTATGTTTCCCCGGCTCTGCTCCAAACTCAGCACCTATTTGCAGATTGCCCTGATACCAGTCTTGTACATGGGCGCGGACGGATTTTACATAGCGACTATTCGGCTTTAGCGCTCCGGCTGGCTTACCCGTGTTAATGGCGATGCGTACGGTTTCGTCGTCGACGCAAATTTGGCTAAGCGAAACATCACCCAAAACCTTTTGCGCATCAGCAAGACTAAGCCCACCGCGTAAGGACCGCCGCTCAAATTTGCTTAAAATCACTTCAGGCGGATTGGTTAGCTCCAAAGCCTCCATAATGTCGGCGGCCAATTTTTTTGTCTGATGTAAAGCCGGCACCCGGGCTTCTGTGACCAGCGCAAATTGATCTGCGGCGCCAATTACGGCCCCAGTCCATGGACGCCACATAGGCGGCACATCAATGATGATGACGTCAAACAAACCACTGATATTATCGAGTAAAGCTAAGAGAGCGTCCGTAGACACAATGTCATTGCCACCAAGCTCGCCGTGTGCGCTGACCAAGGAAAGACTAGGGCTAACTTTTGTGATAAATGTTGCGGCAAGGTCCGCGTCCATACGGCCTTCCGCGCTGTTCAGTTCGGTGAGGTGCATGCTCGGCGGTGTATCCAGATAAGCTGCGCAAGATCCGCGTTCAAAATCCAGATCAACAAGAACGGTATCTAGCCTTGGGCCGTTAATGTCCGGGCTGGAAAGCTCCCATGCCGCTTGCACGGCAAGGCTGGTGACACCCGCCCCGCCAATAGCGCCAAAATAGGTCCATATTTGTGCCTGTTTTTCTGGCTCGGGATTTGTGTCTTTAGGGGCAGTCTCGGTATGTGCAGGTATGTCTAATCCGCCATCAACGATTTGGCGCAATTCCAGAACATTGCTATCTATTATATCATCCATTTTGGTCTCTAGCTGCCCGTTTGATTTGTGGCTTGCGGATCGTCGACAGTATTTTCTCGGTAGTTCTTACGTGCCAAGGCGGCGCGGCTAGGGTTTGCCGGAATATAGGTATTAGCTTTTTGTCGTGGCGTTGGCGCCACAGCGTGAGCATCTGCATTGGCTTTTACGGCGCTACCAAGCTGCGGGTCTAGCCGACCATCCAATGCGGGCTTTGCGGTGGTGCAGGCAGATAAGGCCAGCAAGGCAACCCCTGAAATGATAATAGATTTCTTATGAATAATCATGACATTTTCCTAATTTATAACATGGCCATAGCTTGCAGAAAGTCCGCCAGAAGCTTTGGTTTTTGCAGGTTTGGATGTAAGGGCTTTGTTGCGGTTTTGTGATGTATTGCTCTGATTACTCATAGTGCCTTCCATTTGTCCGCCGAGGAAAAACTCTGCTTCGCCGGGGCTATAATTACTGTCCAATGGCGTAGACAGTTGACTGATATCAGATACGGGTTGTACCAATTTTGGTGTCACAATAATTACCAACTCGGTTTCGTTATTTTTGAACCGTGATGACTTGAACAATGTCCCAAGTACAGGAATATCGCCGAGCCAAGGGACTTGGCTTTTGCGGTTTGTCTCGGTGTTTTGCAAAAGACCGGCAATAGCAAAGCTTTGTGAGTTGCGCAGCTCAACCGTGGTATCAGCACGGCGAATGGACAAGCCCGGAACCTCTACCCCGCCAACACGAACCGAATTGGTTGGGTCAAGCTGGCTCACCTCAGGGTTAACTTTCAGATTAATGACACCGTCGTCAAGCACGGTCGGTGTAAAGGATAGGCCCACTCCGAACTGGCGGTACGTAATTGTGACCTCGCCGTTTTGGCCAGAGATCGGAATAGGAAATTCACCACCCGCGAGGAAACTCGCCGTCTCGCCAGACATAGACACAAGATTAGGTTCAGCCAAAGTACGGATAACACCGTTTTCTTCCAGTGCATTAATTTTGACATCAATATTTGTTGGACCAATGCTTTTTTCCAACAATGCGCTAACGGCTTCACTGCCCGGTAAAGCACCAATTTTTGCGGCGTCAACACCACTGGCAAATGAGAATTGCCCGGCTTGTTGCACCAATAATCCGACGCCAAGTTCTTTGATGGCTGCACGCGTAGCTTCGACAAACCGTACCTCCAGCATAACCTGATGAGAATCGCGGATGACAAGACCGTTGGTGACATCATCTGCACTTGAATAAGCTGCAGCTATCTTTTCGGCCTGTTCGGCAATTCGTGATGTGGTGACGTCACCAGACAGATATATCTTCCCTGCTAAGCGGCGGACTTCAATGCGTTCCTTAGGGAATGTCTCAAACAGGCTTTTTTTCAAGCCCTGTACATCCAGATTAACTTCCACATTTATAACATCGAGCAGCCGCTTTTTATTGTCATAGATCATGACACTGGTTTTGCCGCGGGTTTTACCTGTGACCAAAAACGAATGATTGGTCAGCACAACAACATCCGCAATATCACTCTCGGCGACCCGCACTTCCGAAAACGGCGTGTCGGATTTTAGGGTAATATTACCGTCCTTGACGACTTGAGCGTTGACGGCATTCGTTTCAGTGCTGGCTTCGACCCAAGCTTTGGCGCTAGCAGGCGATTGCACCGCCACGAACACCGCTAAGATTAATGCTGGCCATATAAGCTTAGCCGCACCTCGAAATTTTGGAATTCTATATGCCATTATTGTGCTCCCCCGGCCAGATTTTGTAGTTCGGCCATGTCTTGTTTTTTGGCTTCGTCCCGGTAAACTTTGACCAGACGCGGCTGCCCATCACGAACCACAACCACTTGTGCGGTTTGATTAACGGGCTTGGCCTTAACCGTGCGCACAGAACGGCGTGGCGCAGGTTTTTTGCCCGTCAAGTCGCCTATTCTGATAGCTCTTGCGGTTAAAACTTCATTGGTACCCGCCGAGCGAAGTGCCAACGTCATGGTGCCTATGGATTTTGCCAAGGCCAATTTTTGGGCTTGCAGAGCGTCGACTTCCAACGTGATGGTCTTAGCCAATTTCGGACCATCGTTACTCATATTAGTTGTTTGGTCGGTACCAAGGACTTTGATATCTTGTAAAAGCATTTCTGCGGTGAATGTTGGCTTGCTGTCACCGCCCTTGGATTTTCCCCCGAAACG
>Ga0209345_10004117_pt1 | contig 14277 bp, 14 predicted proteins | sample Cruoilmetagenom7_FD_187294 | JGI IMG/M metagenome (GOLD analysis project Ga0209345, IMG submission 187294) | Oil polluted marine microbial communities from Coal Oil Point, Santa Barbara, California, USA - Sample 7 (SPAdes) (version 2) | ecosystem: Environmental > Aquatic > Marine > Oil seeps ... | reverse complement strand
ATCGGCGGATGCGCGCTCCGTGGCCTTGGCCGATGAACTGCTGGCGGAAATTCTCGACGGCGTAGTGGCCATCGAAGAATTGTTCGGTGGCTTTTCCACGCCCGTCGATGCGTGGAAAACCTACGTGGCGATCATCAGCGGACGTTTCACCAAAGCGCCCGGCTACATGTCGCCCGATATTGTGCGGCTCAACGAATTGTTCAACCTTCACCCCATGACCGCCACGCGCCAAGTCTTGTTGCGCCGCGTGTCCAAGGGACTGGGCAGCACCCAAGCGTTTTCCAAGGATGGTCGTGAGAAGGACCGCTCCGATTTTGTCGGGTTGCTGCGGGGCTTGGTTGAACCCACGGGACTCAGTGGCGGACCATACATGGCCGAAGCGATGATCTTGCGTGCTAAGACATTGCTGGGCGAAGACGGCGACGACCTGCCCATCGACACGGCCATCCGTCAGGCCTTGTATCTGATGCCCAGCCAAGCGGTGCGGTTGGGGGTGTTGTTGGATTTGACATCGACGGATTTGGGCGAAAAGCACGAAGTCGCAATCCGCCAGCAATTGCTACATCTTCTGGATGCGCTGCGTTCCATTTATGATCTGTTTCCCGAAGACGTCCACGAAGACGAGCGCACGCACGGCATCGATGCTTTGCGCGAGCGTCTTGGTATGAGCATCTTGGGCGAAGACCTCAAAACGTCTTTGTCGGCGTCGCTGGGTAAAATGGTCACAGATAAATCTAAAAAACCTAAACCTGAACCTAAACCTGAACCGAAGCCCAAACCGCAGTCTGATAAAGCGCTATCACCTTCTGAGCAAACCGAGGGTGAATTGGCGCTTGCGCCGGGGCAGGTCTTGTTTGAGGAAGGTGAGGAGGGCAAGGCGGCGTATCTGGTTCTCGACGGCGTCCTTGAGGTGTCGCGCATCATTGGCGATGAGGCGCGCCATCTCGCGACCTTGGGGCGCGGCGAAATCGTCGGCGAGATGGCGCTGATCGATCACCAACCGCGCATGGCGTCGGTGAAGGCGGTGACCGCCAGCAAACTGATGTGCATATCCGAAAAAAGCCTGTCCGATCGCATGAGCAAGTTGGCCGAAAACGATCAGGTGTTGCACTTTTTGCTGAAAACTGTGGTGCGCAGGCTGCGCGGCTTGGCGCGCAACACCGAGTAGTCGGCCTTATGCATTCCAGATCGGCGTCATGTTCTGCGTTGGCAAGAACGTAGATGTCGGCGTGATGGCGTCAAGCGTGGCGGAAATCTCTTCCAAGCTTGGCCGCTCTTTATGATTTTCCAGCGCCGCCAAATCATCGTTGCCGTAGACGATGATGATGTGGTTGCGTGGCGTGCCGAAGTACGGACCACGCGGGCTGATCAAATCGAACACCTTGGCTTGCAGGAAATCCGCCATGGGATGGATCAGGGTGCTTTCGAGGCCCTTGGCGCTGTCGTAACGCAGGATCTTGCTGTTGCACAACGAACGCTCGGTATAGATCTTCTTGATGCCGAAGCGGTCGAGCTGGTCGTGGATCGGGGTGCCTTTTTTCAACACGTAACCGCTGGCGAGAACCTTGTCGACCGTGTCGGCGTGATGGTAAAGAAACGCAACCGTTTCTTCCAGTTCTTCGCGGGTTTCCGATGGAAAACCGACGATGATGAACAGGTGATTGCGGATGCCCGCTTTGTTGGCGCGGTTCAAGGTGTTGGACGAGCTTTCGACCGTGTTGCCCTTGTCCATCATCGCCAGCAAGCGTTCCGATCCCGATTCCATACCCCAATAGATGCTGCGGCATCCAGTCTTGTACATGTGGTCGAGAATTTCCTGGGTGAAATCCGCAGTTGGTTTGGCCAGTGCGAAATAGCGGATGTCCAAGCCGCGTTCTAAAATCTCATCGCCGATTTTCTGGAATCGCTTGGCCGAGATCATCTCGTCGACAAAGGTGAAGTGGCGCGCCCCGATGGTTTTGGCGTGATGTTCGATCTCCGCCACGCAGCGCGAAATCGATTGGGTCTTGTAGCTGCCGGCGTAGCTGGCGAAGTGATCGCAGAAGGTACAGCGCCGCCAATAACAGCCGCGCGAACTAATCAGCGGCACCACCGGGGACGGCGTCAGATAACCGTCGAGATCAAAATCGGAAAAATCGGCGAACGGCAGGTCTTCGTGGTTGAGCTTTTCCAAGCTCTGGCCGATTTGGGTTTTGCCGCTGTCCGTATCGAAATGCGCCAAGCCGGTGACCATGTCAAAGCCTTCGCCCGCATCGATCGCGCGCAACAGTTCCAAGAACGCCAACTCGCCTTCGTGCAGAACAACGTGATCGACATACGGGCGGGTGATGAACCCTTGCAGGTTCACTTCGTTGAAAAAGCCGCCGCCGAAAACGGTCAACACGTGCGGGTTGATCTCTTTGATGTGGCGCGCCAACAGGGCGGAGAACCAAAACTGCTGGGTGAACATCACCGACAGCGCGACCACGGCGGGGTTGCACGCCAACACATGGCGCGCGAACTGATCCACGTACCACGGCGTCGGGCCATTGGTTTCATAGATGTATTGGCATTGGGCGTTGTAGGCATCGCTGATCAGGCCTTGATAGCGCGAAAACGTTTCCGCCAACGGGTTGTGAACGCTGTCGTCGTAAAAGCCTTCGCCGCCGTGGCTGAACAGATCAGCGGCGGCGACGCACTGGTCGCTGTCGTCATAATGGAACGCTGCGGTTTTGTTGCGTTGCGAGTCCACAATGGCGCTGAACCACATCGGGTTGAGGTCGAAGCACTGAACCTTGAAATCGCTTTTTTGTTCGACGTTGGCTTTGATCAACGCTGGGCCCAGCGGTAATGAGGGGAACGTCGCGATGGCGCTGACCATGGCGACGTGCTTGGGCGCGAGTTCTGCATGCGCCAAGGCGTCGCGCGCGGGCGGCGGCGCGCTGAACAATGGATGCAAAAAATCGAAATACTTGTTTTGGTATCCCGGCACGGTTTGCGTGGCGTGCTTGTATTGGGTGATGGCCTCATCGCGCCGTCCGGCGGTGGCCAGTGCATTGATGCGTCCGTGCCACGCGTCCAAAAGATGCGGGCGGATCGACAAGGCGCGGTCGTAGCACGCCAAAGCTTCATCGATGCGACCACGCCCGTGGTGGATGTGGCCCATGGCGGTGAGGATTTCGGTCGAAGTGGGCGCGTTTAAATCCAGCGCGCGGGCGAAGCTGACCAGCGCGGCGTCGTCATCGCAGACGTGGCGCAAAATGCGTCCCTTGAACGCATGGGCCAGGGGATGCATGCGGGGATTCATGCCAAGGGCGGCGATGGCGTCGTCGGTGACGCGGAGGGCTTCCTTTGGATAACCCGCTTCCAACAGCGTGTCGGCCAGGGCTTCATAGCCGTCCAACAGACCGGGGGCGAGGGTGATGGCTTTGCGCGCGGTGGCGAGCGACGCGTCCAAATCGTCGAGGCGTTCCAACGCGCGCGCCAACAAAACCTGCGCGCCGGGATTGTTTTTGTTCAGCGCCAGCGACCGCGACACCGCGCTGTTGGCGGATTCAAAATCGCGCTCGGCGAAAAAGGCTTGGGCGAGCACGAAGTAGACGTAGGCTTGCTCATCCTTGCCGGGCTTTTTCTTAGGTCTTCCGCCTTGGCTGAGGCTCGGCGCAATCACCCGCCAGCAACTGGCCGAGGCCTTTTTGCTGTCGCCGTTGCGATAGTACGTCAACGCTTGATCCAGCGCCGAAATCTCCAACCGGGTTTCGGTACGCGGTGCGGCGACGGGGGCTTGAACGGTCGGTTTGTACGGCGACGGGGCCGCGTTCGCCAACTTCGTGTTGCTTTGCATAGATCTCAGCCTTCTCGGTGGGCCGACAGTTTGAATGATTCAAGTGTATCGCGTCAATGGCTGCGCGGTGACGTCTATGAATTAACAACGACGGGCTTTCGCCGCCGCGACACGGTGAGCCCTGCGGCGGCGGAGCTGAGAATCAATGCGATGCCCACCAATTGCACCACGCTGAACCATTCATCCAGCAACAGTGCGCCAAGCGCCGTCGCCACCAACGGGCTGAACAGGCTCAAAAACGTAACCTCGGCGCCGATCAACGCGATGCCGCGGATCCACAACCAATAGGCCAACGCGGTGCCGGGCAAGACCAGATAGGTCAGGCCGATGGCGCCCAGGCCGCTGGGCAGAGGCGGCAGACCTTCGACCAGCAACGCCAGCGGCGCCAGCGCCAATCCACCCAGTGTGAGTTGCCACGCGGTCAAATCCAACGGCGTGCCGACCCGGCCCCAGCGTTCAATCAACACGGTGCCCAGCGCCATCGACCCCGCCGCGCCCAGCGCCGCGATCACGCCGATGGGGTCCATGCTTTGCTTGGGGTCGAAAATCAACAGGCCCACGCCGATCATCCCGGCGACGGACGCGGCCACTTGGGCGGGGTGGGGGCGGCGCAACAGCATCGGCCACGCCAGCAGGCCGACCAGCAACGGCTGCGCCGACATCAGCGTCGCCGCCGCGCCGCCGGGCAGGCGCGCGGCGCTGACGAACAACAGCGCGAAAAACAGGCCGATGTTGGCCAAGCCCAAAACGGTCAGCTTGAAGACTGCCGCGCGCGGCGGCAAACCGCTGCCGAGCATCATCAGCAGCAACCCCGCCGGAAGGGCGCGCAACGCCGCGACCAGCAACGGGTGCTCGACCGGCAAAGTCTGGGTGAACACCACATACGTCGTCCCCCATAGGCACGGGGCGAGCAGGGTTAAGAGGATGACGCCTGTGCGCGAACTTGGCATAAAGAGCCCTCCATTAGGCGGCGGATGATCCTGGGAACGACCCGACAAAGGCAATTTCGTCAATCGGGCGGCGCAGGTTTTCATATGCGCCTTTGTGCAGGTCCTTGGGCAGGCTTTCAGGGTCGGCGGGATGACCGATGGCGATGGCCATCTCGACCCGGTAACGATCCGGCACGCCAAGATGGTCGCGCGTGCGGGCGAAATCGATCCCGGCCATGCCGCGCGCTTGATAACCCAGCCGCCCGGCCTGCAGCGCCAATTGCGCCCACGCCGCACCCGTGTCGAAACTGTGGCTGTGCGACGGTGACAGCTGGGTGGGGTCCGCGCCATGCATCAACGTGTCGGATAGAACGAACACCAAGACCGAAGCATGTTGCGCCCAACCGGCGTTGAACGGCACCAGCAAATCTACAAAGCTTTGCCATTGGGCGTCGCCCCGGTGCGCATACACAAACCGCCACGGTTGATAATTGTACGCCGACGGCGCCCAGCGCGCGGCCTCCAACACCGTGAGCAGATCGGCCTGGGGCATCGCCTCGCCACGGAACGCGCGCGGCGACCAGCGGTCTTGAAAAATGGCGTCGATAGGGTGGTCGGGGGTGCGGTTTGGCATCTGCGCTCTCCGGTGCGTTGCGTGTTTGTTTCGGCTCTGATATAATGACATCGAATTATTTGATGTAAAGTAATTCGATATCGAACTAAATAGACCGGAGTGATCCATGAGTCAAGCGACAAAGCGCAATGTGCAGGGTGAGGGCGGCCAGAGTGATGATCAGAGAGATGATCCGCACGGCATATCGCTGGATCACATCGTGGCCCAATGGCGGCGCGAACGCCCGGACATCGACCCCAGCCCGATGGCGGTGTGCGGGTCTGTATGGCGCGCCAGCGAACGGGTGCGGCAAGGCGTTCTCACCAATCTCGCGGACACCGGCTTGGACTTTCCCGGCTTCGATGTGTTGATGACGCTACGCCGTCAAGGCAAGGGCAGCGCGCTGTCGCCGTCGGCGTTGGCGAAAGAAATGATGCTGTCCACCTCCGCCATGACCAGCCGCCTCGACCGCCTGGAAAAACGCGGCCTCATCGAACGCCAATCCGACCCCAACGACCGCCGCGGCCTCAAGATCGTCCTCACCGACGCAGGCTTCACCCTCGCCGACGACTTGGTCGTGTCACACGTGGAGACGGAAGAACGCCTGCTCAGCGCGCTGAGCGAACAGGAGCGAGAGCAGTTGCGGGGGTTGTTGGCGAAGGTTGGGGGGACGTGATTGATTTGGCTGTCCCAAGTAAAGCCCGGCAATGGAAGCGAAGTTGGTTAAAGTAAATTATCACCGAAATTACTACTTCCTTGTAAGTTTACCTACGCCCCCCCCCCCCCCCCGTGCGTTGGACTGTGTGCAGGCCAAAACATGCTATAATGGCGCGAACCGAATCGATGAACGCTAAAGAAGGCGCGCAATGAGCCACGAAGATCATATCCGCGCATTTATTTCACGGGTCGACAAATCCCTGATTGGTTTGCCATCATGGAATAGACAGCCGCGCGATGGTGAGCTTGTAGGGCTATACGGAATAAGTGGTGGGGGTCACATTTTTATGCGGGATAAATACCAGTATCCCACATAAAAAATTGGCTGTTTTCTGCGATTTTTGTAGTGTGCTCTGGTTGTTTGAATATTGGACAAACACGGCTTATTACGCAAGGCTGAGTCGCGTCTCAATTCTCACTATTTCGAAGATATTTGTAGATCTCTTTCTCATTCCAGCGGCCATGCTTAAACAGTGCCTTCGCACGTAGGGTTTCAAATTTGTACCCGCGCCCAATTCGTTTGATCTGCTTAATAAGTCCGTTAATGGCTTCGGTCGGAGCGTTTGTAATTTCTTTGTCAGTATCGAAGTAGGCGAGGATCTCTAGCTGGTAGTCCCTAAACGTATCTCGAACGCTTCCGAATTCCTTCTCCAGTTCTTCGGGGATTGAGTCCGCCCATTCCTCAAATGCCTCAAGTGCTCTGGCCGCTTCGCCATAGTCATAAATATCGTAAAAGGTTTCCTTTAGGTCGTATGCAATTCCTAGTGTTGGGAACCTTTTGCGCCAGTAAGTGATTTTCTTCTTTTCGTCATCACTCAATTCATGGCGTCTCTTGTTAAGAATTCCGCGGTCACGATGAAGGTACTTTTTGTTCTTTTTCTTCATTCGTTTTTTCACTTTCGTGCGTACAGTCGCTAAGGCCTTTCGCGCCAAGTCCAGAACATGACGCTTGTCGACGATCGTCCCTTTTACGGGCAAGGCTGCAGTTAGGGCGTTGTGATAGGGTTTGCACATATCAGTAACGCCATACTGTACGTTAGAGTGATTGGTCATCGTTTTGAGGACTCGTCTGACCTCCTCTTCTGATCTACCTGACTCCGAGACTTCAAGTAACTGGCGTTTTTTGATGTCTGTGATGACCAGGTAGGCGGCCTGCAAAACACCGCCATGGACTTCATCAATGCCAATTACCTCTGGCGCGTGAAATGGTATGAGTGCATCTAGTTTTGGAATGAAGTCGTGTACGATAGCTTCTACGGTTTTCGCATCGACGCCCGTCATGACCGAGACCTGGGCAAACGGATATGTTAGTCCCAGTATTTGGAGCTCATGATACAGCCTCCGTGTCATTCGATGAACAGGGTGTATCAGATCAGATTGAGCCGTTGCCGTTGTTCCGCACGATTTACATCTCAGATTAGATCGTGACAACTTAATCACAACATGCGTTCTGCCGTGGTTAATATCTTTAATCTCCATATCGCGGGACCCATTGCCAATGAGCTTTTTGTTCGATTTGCAAATTTGGCAAGTTTGGGGAGACTCAAAATCAACCCGAGCGGAAACTTCTAAAACTGAAATCCTTTTTGTCCCCTTAAACCACTCGTGAGTTTCCGCCGAAACCGGAACGATGCCAGGTAAGCCGAGAAGATCGAGTGATCTCGGCTTTGGGGTCGTCTCTGGCCTGGCAGGTTTTTTCCTCATGCATTGGAGGAACTTGTTCTGGCAGAATCAGTTTAAACCCCATGCCAGCTATTTTTTTGCGTGATACTTCGCAACGGCACCGCGTGTGGCTTTAAGCTTCTCTGCATAGTGCGCTGGCATCCTTGGTGACTTCCAACGGCCTGCCACCATCATTTCCGTAATCTCAGCACCTGCGGCACATAGGTCTTGAGCCATTCCAATGCGCGTGGAATGTCCGCTGATATGTTGCGGATCGATACCTGCGTTCTCGGCTAGAATTTTGAAACGGCGAGAGACATCGTCTGATGATAAGGACCAACCAACACGACCTCCTTTTCGTACAGATCGAAACAACGGACCATCGTGTATGTCGGATTCATTGATCCATCGCTTTACAGCCTTCGTTGTTTGTTTTGAGAGCCAGAGAATGGCGCCATGTTGCCCCTGATCGGCCTTGCTCTGTCTGATAAGCACGGTGGCTGTCCCGTCCTCAGCGAAGTCGATGTCTTCGATTTTGAGTGAGACCAGTTCGCCACACCGGGCAAGAAGGTCGCGTGCAGTTAGCAGCATTGCCGCATCGCGAAGATCGATCAGGGCAGTGCCTATGCAAGCCAGAATTTGTGTGACTTCATGTTCCCCAATGGGGTCAGCTTGCTGTTGCCGTGTGCCATGCGTCCGGTCCATGCGTCGCAATGCCAGTTGTACAGCCCCAGCCTTTGTGGCGTCATGTTCTTCTAACGCATAATGGATGTGCCTAATGCTTGCTAGGCGCCGGCGGACTGTTGCCGGTGCAAAGGCATGCGATGTCTCGTCAACGTACGTGGCAAGGGTTGAAGCTGTTGCCGGGACCGGAACCGTGCCAGTTCGATCACACCATGCAATGAACTGAGATAGGTCACTTCGAATGGCTTTGAGGGTGTTTGCTGAAAATGCACCACGCGCAGAACGAAAATACGCATCTAGGCGTTCTTCTATTTCATCGGGTTGAGCAGTGAGTAATAGGTGGGGATGTTTGATTGCTAGTTTTGACATGGCGCGCTTGATCCTCGTGAAAGTTGATTCAAGCGTTCTTGTTGTTATTGCCGTCTTTAGACGGATGTTTTCAATGCCGGGGCCATTCGGTCCCGGCTGCTGCTTTGCAGCTTAGTTTTCGTTGTCGTGCTTTCTTGTGAAGCTGAGATAGCAGTGCCAAGCCTCACGTTCATATGCGCCCCAGTCATTCTCATCTGTGATGGTGTTCGGGCGGATTGAGAACGTGATCTGAAACCCTGATGCAGAAACATCTTGGAGAGCATGTTCTAAAGAACAGAGGTCATCGCTAACCGCTCGGTTGCGTTCGACGATGTGTTGGATTTCCTTCATCGATGCCTGGCGTCCCTGTGAGGAACGGTACTTCCTCTGAAGCCCGCTTAGTAGTTCGGCGGTAATACCGAATGCTTGAAGGGTTTCCTCATCTTCGAATGCGATGTGATCGAGCAGTATGTCTTCGCACTGAATGATTGGCCCTGCGTCGATAGCAGCTTTAAGCGCAACGTTATCTTTAATGTACATGTCGCCCATAAGATCTAAGTCATCGACCTTAATGCGCTGCGGGTCATCGGTGCGGGGTGGCTGTGTGGTCGCGAGGGATGGATATTTCATCTGAAGTCGTCCTTTTCAGTTTCACCATGAGCGTCGTCCATCGACCCTCTGTATATGATTTGGGTGCTTTACTGAAAAAGGGGAAAGCGATATCGGCATTTATTTTACATAGCCATGCGTTCCGCATTTGATGATCGACATCATATTGGGGTCATCAACCAATGTATGGAGTCTCAAGATGTTAAAGAATGAAGGCGGACCGCTTCTAACGATTTTGGATGCTGGTAGCCAACGACTCATCAAAGCGAAGAGGCAGGATATTTCAGAACTCCTTTTATATAAGGAATTCGACGCAGAATTTTTGGTGCGCGATCTCCGAAATGAGACAACGGCAATCGAGACGGCGAAAGAAATAAGGGCGGGCAGGGCAACTGCTGAGGACGTGCGTGACCTGATCGAGAGGTCCGGTTTTGTCGACATGGAACGCACATTAATTATGTTTAGCCATGAGTTGCGGCTTTGTGCCAAGCGATGGGCATGGGGAGAGCCGCGGAAACGTTTTTGAGTTTTTTTGGTTCAGCCCTTTTGAATGCAATTTCGTTGCCTATAACAATATTAGACAAACGCTTAACGACAGCGTTTAAGCATCACATGTGACGTCACATGTGACGCATCTGATTATAATGACACTAGGGGTAAGTTAATGAAAAACAACGATAAAAATGCGGAGTGCTCAAACGATAATGTTGACGTTGAGAAACAATTTTTAGAATCTGGTTACGAAAAGAAAACGGCGTATGTGAAGACAGGAAAGAAGCCTCCTAAAAATCGAAATAAAAAATACCGCGAACGTCTGGAGCAAGAGAGGGGCATCAAAGAGTTCACCCTTCGCGCGCCAGCCAATGATGAGGACGTTAATTTTCTTAAAGAGCTTGGGAAGGCTATGGTCGACGGGAACGTAAATGCAGAAACCGTGCGGGTGTTCATGTCCGAGGACCAAGAAGTGACCAAAGTTCTAACGCGCTGCCAACAACGCCTGAAGACAGGAGGCGTGCGCTCTTGGATCCTTCGGATGGTGGCTTAGGATAGTTGCTCACGTCCGCTTTAGAGCGCTAAGCGGACCACTTTGAGGGCTGGCGTTTACGTCTGCTTATGACCCAAAGCTGACTTAGCGGTGGAAATCTATCCCTCAAATAGGAGGGCCTCTTTATGGGCGGCCTCCACAAGATGTTCGATCAGGGCTCGGACCCGAGCGTTTTGGCGCATATCTTCATGAATGGCCAACCAGATTTCTCTGGAAGCCCCAAAGTCACTAAGGGGGGAAATAACCGCCTTCAAACCTGGCCATGATTCCCCGACCAAGCAGGGCAACAACACCAAGCCAACAGAGTTGGAGGCCAATAAGGCATTAGTGATGAGGCTGCTGGAGCCACACACCAACTGGACATTGGGCACTGATTTCTCCAGCCACGTTTCGTAATTCTGGCTCAGCGCATTTCCAGCCCAGGTAATAAAGCCGTGACCTTTAAGGGCCTTCGGGCTGTGGATAGCCCCCAATGAATCAACAAAATCAGCCCCGCCATAAATGCCCCAATTGAACGTCGCAATCTTGCGCCCGATGAGGGTTTCATCGCTGGGACGTTTGGGGCGAAGGGCAATATCAGCTTCGCGTTCAGCTAAACTCAGCAGCCTATTTTCACTGATGATATTGACGGTGAGGCCAGGATGTTTTTCCTGAAAACTATTGATGTGCCGGGGCAAAAAACATGTCGCTAGCGCCTCTGTCGCCGTCACGCGCACTTCACCCGTCAATTGCTGATCATGTCCGGTAACGATCCGGTCTGCGGCAAAGGCCGCTTGCTCCATGATTTCAGCGGCATGTACAACTTCCTGACCGGCCTCCGTAAGCACATAGCCTTTGCGCGAACGATCAAACAAAAGCGTCTGAATGGACCGTTCAATTTTTTCAAGCCGACGAAAGGCCGTTGAAACATTCACACCAAGCATTTCTGCCGCTTTTGTTGCTCCATCAGCACGCGATATGGCCAAAATGTAGCGATAGTCTTCCCAGGATAGCTTTTGTAACTCTTGCATTTTTGCAAATTAACCTATCAAAATTACAAATTGAGTTTCATTTTTGCAAATTGCTTAATAGTCCGCAACGAAATTATGCGGAGAAGAGCCATGAAGAATTTATCCATTATCGGCGGCGGGTTTGCGGGACTATGGGCAGCCATGAGTGCTGCGGCTGAACGACACCACTTGGGCCTTGCGGCAGATGACATATCCATCGACCTCATCAGCAACGACCCGAACCTTGTCATACGCCCCCGTTTGTATGAAGGGGCAAAAGACGAAATGCAGGTGCCGCTTCAACCGCTGCTTGAGGCCATCAATGTTCGGTTCAATTTAGCTCATGTCACAGATGTGAAACCCATAGCAAAACAGATTAATTTGGGCAGTTCGCAATCGAAGCATACCACCACATATGACAGGCTTATTCTGGCCAGTGGCAGCCGCATGCGCGCCCTATCGTTACCAGGTGCGCAGCAATATGGATTTAGCGTCGACACGTTTGCCGAAACGGAACGTTTTGACCAACATTTAGCAGACCTTTGTGAACGCCATCATACACATTCATTAGGCATCACGGTTGCCGTGGTCGGTGCTGGTTTCACAGGCATTGAGTTGGTGACTGAATTACGCCAGCGCCTGGGTCAGCACGCCAGGCTCATATTGCTGGAACATGGTTCAGCCGTTGGACGCGATATAGGTGATCATCTCAGCCCCATTCTTGTGAACGCCCTGTCCGCCTGCGACATTGATGTCAGGCTTAACGCAACAATCTCATCTATGGATGAGCAGGCCATCACGCTTGAAGGCAGAGAAACCATCAAGACAGACGCGGTGGTATTCGCGATCGGCCAAGAGGCAAGCCCCCTTACAAGGGCTTTTCACAGTCAAAGAGATGCGGCAGGTCGCATTGTCGTCGATCCGTTCTTGAAACTCCCTGATGATGAAACCGTTTTTGTCGCAGGCGATGTCGCCCAGGCCATGGCAGATGACAGCCATTCAACCTTTATGTCTTGCCAGCACGCCACGGAGTTGGGCCGCTATGCCGGACACAATGCGCTGCGCAGCCTCATGGGGCAGCCTATGCGCCCCTATCGTCAGGAAACCTATGCAACCTGTTTGGACCTCGGTCCCGCCGGAGCCGTGTTTACAACAGGCTGGGACCGAGAGGTTCAAAAAACAGGGGCTGACGGTAAAGCCGTGAAGAAACAGATCAGCCAAGAATGGATTTACCCACCAAATCCCGATGCGGGCGCAGCCTCAATCTTTGAATACATAGCTTTGCAGCCAGAAGACAAAGCAGCCTAAGTCCAAGAAAGGTTTTCCCCATGCAAGCGATCAATCATGCGGCCACGGCTCTCATCCTCAAACGTACGTTTCCCTCAACCCCACTGTTTGGGTTGATTCTCGCGACGGAGGTGGTTGAGTACCTGTGGGTCGGCCTCAATGTCTTTGGAATCGAGCACACCAATGTTGCCGAGCCCATGCGGTCCGTTGCGGATGTCCACCTGGTTCATATGCCGCTTTCACACTCCATCGTCACAAGTAGTTTCATCGCCATTTTGGTCGGCCTCGTCGTTCTGTGGCGCGGGGGCAAGGCTGTGTCTGCAATCTCCTTGGCGCTTTCGCTGGCGGTGTTTTCGCACATCGTTCTCGACTTGCTTGTCCATGCTCCAGACATCGCGCTCATGCCTTTCTTCAATGGCGAGAAGTATGGAGCCGGGCTTTATGCGGACTTGCCGCTTGTGGCCCTCGCGCTTGAAACGTTTTGGGGCGTCCTGTGTTGGTGGGTTTACCGCGGCAGTTGGCCTCTATTGGGGCTCATCCTGGCTCTCAATCTCACGGCCATCCCACTTTATTCGATTGACGTCAACATCGGTGAGTCCGTGTTGAGCGGCCAGGACACCGCATTCGCTCTGGTGATCTTCGCACAAATGGTCGTCACCTCGATCCTCGTCTGGTTCTTCGCCAGAGAGAAACCAAGCTTGAAATATTCATTGTAACGACTGGCTAAAACAGCCCGATACTTGTCAGAAAGGAAAGAAAATGACCCAACTCGTCATCGGATACCTAAACACACCCAAGAACCCCAACAAGATGGGCGACTACAAAAATGTTGCCGCTGAAGCACTGACCAAGCACGGTGGGGAAGTTGTCGTACCCACTGTAAAGCCGGAACGATTGGAAGGTGACGGAGAAACAGATACGCCCATCCTTGTTCTGTCCTTTCCTACCGCAGATCACGCACGAGCCTGGCGTGATGATCCCGAGCTTGTCGATATTCATGAGTTGCGCCGTGCAGGTGCAGATATGACGTTTCTATTGGTTGAGCATTCAGCCTAATCGAAGCATGCCGGGGGGCATCGCAGGCCAGACTTGCTTGCAGGATGCCCCCTGGAGCATGAACCACTCTTTAAGCCGGGTGAGACATTAGCAATCGCAGAAACGATTCCTTCAATATGTCCACTTCTGGCTAATAGCAGACCTTACTGAGCATATGAAATGACGCCCGCTTTCGGGCGGAAAGCGGACCTATGCGGTTTTATCTCGCCACTAATTAATGAAGAGGGTGGATTTGTATGCTCGAAAGACAACGAAGAAGGTAATTCGAATCTACAGGACTAGTGGAGTTGAAGGATTGAATCGGGGCGGTGAACCAGCGTTAAGTTGGTACCTATATGGTACCTAATTTTACCGCAAACAAAAAACCCCTAGGTTTCCCTAGGGGTTCATTGGTCGGAGTGAGAGGATTCGAACCTCCGGCCCCTGCCTCCCGAAGACAGTGCTCTACCAGGCTGAGCTACACTCCGATGGTTTATGCGCTCATTTGGAGGCGCTTATATAACGCTCCGCTCTTT
>Ga0209345_10004116_pt1 | contig 14283 bp, 8 predicted proteins | sample Cruoilmetagenom7_FD_187294 | JGI IMG/M metagenome (GOLD analysis project Ga0209345, IMG submission 187294) | Oil polluted marine microbial communities from Coal Oil Point, Santa Barbara, California, USA - Sample 7 (SPAdes) (version 2) | ecosystem: Environmental > Aquatic > Marine > Oil seeps ... | reverse complement strand
ATATGCTAAACGATCCCATGGAGAGCACCAACGTGTTATCGGAGTATCCGGAAATTGCAGCGGAATTGATTCAGCTGGCAGATACCCACTCACTCCGGTTTTATAGCGAGTAAGCTCTGCTATTTAAGCCAGACGTATCTCGCTGTTCCACCCATCCTGATAGGCCGGATGCATCCAGGCCAGGTTATTGCCCTGATAGAAAGGGGTCAATGCCAGCCTGAGCTCTTTCATCTTCTCTTCTTCCAAAGGCATAAAATTACGGAGGATTTCCAGGTTTGAATGAAGCACTTCCTTGCTATCGGTACCAATATTAACCATATGGAAGTCCTGTAAGCTAAGTGCATACCGGACCAGGTCATCTGCAGCCAGGCCATTGACGGTTTCCCTGGGGCGGATCACCTTCATGGCCAGAACACCCATCCCTTTTTGCCTGGCCAGCGGGGCTGGAAGACCTTCAAAATCCTCGCTTCCATCAGTGGATTGATGATTCAGGGCCATCATCATGACATCAAAGTCATACAATTCAATGGCCCGCTTCATACCCTCCACCGAAGCATGACCCGAAAACCCAATATTCCTGATAATCCCCTCACTTTTCAGCTGTTGCAACACTTCCATCACCTTACCTTTTTCTCCCAGCTGTTCAGCATCTTCCACGGAGGAGACAGCATGCACATGGAGCAGGTCCAAATGGTCTGTCTGGAGTCTGTTAAGACTTCGTTCCACACTTGCTTTTGCCTGGTCCCCATCCCTGTCCCCTGTTTTTGAGGAGAGAAACACTTTTCCCCTCCGCTCCTTCAATATGATGCCGATGCGTTCCTCGCTGCTGATTTTATCGTTCCCGTAGCTGGTAGCTGTATCCCAGTAATACAGACCTTGATTAAATGCAGATTCCAGGATTTCCAGTGCCATTTCATCATTGGGGATTGCCATCCACCTGCTCCCACAGCCGAAGCCCATCAGTGGGACTATGGCACCGGTTTTACCCAGAGTGACAGTGGGTAATCCTTTTGGATCATAAGGGGACGGGGTAGCACATCCTGTAACAGGGGCAATGGCTACCGAGGCTGCTGCGGCAGCAGTGGTCTGGACAAATTGTCTGCGGGTGATGCTTTTCATGGTTCTAACTATTTAAAAATTCCGTTACTAACAAAAGCGATCTTCTTGCTGTCAGGGGACCAGCTGGGCACATTCATACTTCCCTGTCCCCCGTAAAGATAGGCGATGACCCTGGGCTTCAAGGCCTCCACCGACATCAGTCTCAGGTAAACCCGCTTATAGAAGGGATGGCTACCTGCCGGAATCTCCGGCGGATAGGAGATAAAAACCAGCCATTTGCCATTCGGAGAAACATGGGCGAACCAGTCATTATACTCGTCGAAGGTCAGTTGGGTCTGGTTGGAACCATCGGGATCCATGCGCCAGATCTGCATGGTACCGGTGCGTGCAGAGTTAAAATAGATGTATAAGCCATCCGGACTGTATTCCGGACCGTCGTCCAGGGTGGCTTGATCAGTCAGCTGTTCCTCCTCCCCTCCCTCCACCGGGATCCTGTAAACATCATAGGCCCCGTTCCTGGCGGCACAATAGACCAGGTATTTATCATCGGCCGACCAGCCATGCAGGTAAGACGGGCTCAGGGGTGTTACTCTTGTTGGAGTTCCTCCTTCAAGTGGAAGGGTATAGAGTACTGACTGGCCTCTGTCCTCTTCAGAATGGTGGCTGATGGCCATATACTTTCCATCGAACGAGATCACGTGGTCGTTGTTGTTCCTATCTGCGAACTCTGTGTTCAGAACCGTTGAGACTCCTGTGGCAATATCAAAATTATATAGCAGTCCTTCCGAATTATAAACCAGTGTTTTTCCATCGGGAGTCCAGTTGGGAGCCTGCCACGATCCTGGATCTCCGCCCAGAACCTGTCTTTTTCCACTCTCCACATCCATCACCTCCAGCAGGCTTCCGAGATATTCTTCATATTGGACCATCTCTTCAGGAGCGGTCCCGAAAATCCTTACATTGCTGAAAATTGCCTCTTCGCTTACCTGGACATTGTGTGAGCAAACAAAAAGTCCCGTCTCGAGCAGACCGTCCAGCTTAAGCTCCAGAGATTTCTTACTGTACAGTTTCCCGAAATGTGCCACTGACATAGTAAAGAGATCACCTTTTTTTTCAAGTTGAATAACTTTGGGACCCTCAGCCTCAAATTTCAGCTCTTCCATATCCGCCCCGGCTTCTTTCCTGTATTGCAGAGAGGTGAGTCCATCCCCATGTACGACACAACTGACATGAGCAGCACTGGAGGAGAGACCGCTGCGAACCATCAAGCCTGCTTTCCGGTGGGCATCGGTACCTTCTCCCACAAACGAAAGTTGCGCCTGTATGATGAAGTCACCCTCCATACGTTTCCAGAGAAAGGAGAAACTGTCTGATCCAAACCAGATGTTCTCACCCGAACCGCTGAGGCGGTACTCTTGCATGGGTTCGCTATATAGCACTTCACCTTTCAGTACCGGCGCACCCACATCAGTAAATCCCTCAAAAAATCCAGTGGCCGGTCCCCGGAACTGTGCCAAAGAAGCTACTTGCATCATTATAAATCCTGTTAGTAGTAGTCCGTATCTCGTTTTTTTCATAGCTATAAGTTCTTACTCAATAGTATCGGGAACCGCCACCCGGTAGGTGATACCTGCTGTGTTTTGCCTGTAAAATTGCTGTAATCTTTTATCCTTAAATGAGAAGAACGAAGGCAGCACGATGCTGCGTCCAAAAGCTTCTGCCAGAAAAGGGATGCTTTGCTCGCGCTGCCAATCCAGGATGGAGTTAATGGCATCTTTTCTAAGCCTTTTCTGAACACTTTCCTTCACCTCCAGGGAATCGCCGTAATATTCACCCAGTTCACTACGGTAAGCTTCCAGCGCCTCTTTTTCTCCTACCATCTCGCCTTCATACTGTTCCATACTAAAATGCAGGTTCAGATCTACATCTTCCACCTGGTAGGTTTTTTGAAGGATCCGGTAAAAGAGTCCCAGCTCCTTTTCGGTCGGTATCTCCAGCAATGGCCCCGAAAACTGGAAGGATAGAATAAACGCCAGGTACTGCTCCCTATCCAGCTTTCCATGCCTGGCATCCAGCAGGCCAGTATTTAAATAATGAAGGAAATTTTTTATAAATGCTTCTTTTTTTGAGGGGGAAAAATAGTGCTCAAGAGCCGGTTTTGTCCCCGGATCACTTTCACATACAGTCAAAATCTCATCCAGGGTTACAGTGCGCATGTTCTGTTCCGGCCTTGGTTCCGGCTGTATGGAGAATCGCATTTAGTATAATTAGTTTAGCTCCTTCTAATTTAAGGTTTTTTTTTACGCATCCACATCCAGGTTCATTTTCACGAGAACCCAGACCATCTTTTAACAAATGAAAAAGAGCCTATATCTTCAGTTTGATCTTCAGCTTTCCTATTAGCCCGGTAAGCTGGATAATAAGGATGGCAAACAGGATGGATTTCAGAATACCGATACCTCCTGTGGTAAGGGATTCTGGCAGACTAATGCTCAGTATATTCCTGAAAGCATACACAAAGTAGGGAATCAGGTAGCAGGTAAGGGTCATGGATCCGGCCGGTTCAATAATCCCTGCCCAGCGGAACTTTCCCGCTTTATCGGCCAGCAGGTACATCAAAGCAAAGGACACTGCAGTAATGGCGGCACAAATGGCAGTCCAGGAAGGGGTGGCAAAAATCTTGGAAATACCCCAGGAAGGACGGGTAAGGAAGCCAAAAAGCATAAGGAGAGCTGCAAATCCAAGCAAAAAAGGAACCAGCAACTGCATGCGGTCCTGTTCCTTCAAGCGGATCATCACAGATGTAACAACCACACCTCCCATTACCAGAGCATGGTTGGAGGCACTAACCACCAGCTTAATTGTAAAGTTAAATGGTGAAATAAATTCATTGATATTCAGAAGTAGAAGTACCAGCAATGCCAGGGCGAGCCATACTGGTTTATTGCCCAGCAAGAGGTAAGTCAGAGCTGCCACCAGGTAGCCCCAGCCAATGAGTCCAAGGATGCCCCACCAGTGAAAGCGCATCCACTGCTCTCCCCCATCACCGGCTCCTGAATAGGTAAAGGCCAGAAAGAGCAGGATGGCCCAGCCGAGCCCCTTCATAATCCAGGGAGAGATACGCCCCAGGGCACGATCTCCATAAACATTCCAGATCAGGAAGAAGGCCAGGGTCATTAAAATCTGCCATAGAGAGCGGCTGAAAAGCAGGTTCTCAGCATTGATGTTCTCCAGGTTAACCATAAACACTCCCATGATCAGCAGCGCCAGCGTACGTTCTGCAATATGTCTGATTACCATCAGTTTGGAATCCCCCTTCCTCAGGCGTGCCCTGATGGCATGTGGTATGGAGAGTCCCACAATAAACAGAAAGGCCGGAAAGACCACATCGGCCAATCCCATTCCATCCTCATCAGCAGCTTTATGTTCCAACCATCCTGGAATATCGGTGAGGGACCAGAGATCGTTTACAAAAATCATCAGCAGCATGGTCAATGCCCTGAGAATATCAATTGATTTCAATCTGTTTGGAGCCATAGGAAAAAAGTGAGCCGGGAAGATAGTAATTAACGCAGAAATTTTTCCCGTCGCTGCAGGTTCAGCAGGCCCAGCAGGATCAGCACCAGGCTTCCAATCCCCATAAATATACGGTTCTGTCTGATGATCTCTCTCCAGACAATCTCGTTAAGGTCGCGCGGGGTATCAAAGGGATTAAGGAAGATATTCCATTTGGATTCATCTAGTTCATCGGCCAGGATCAGCAGGGCCAGGCCCAGGATCACCATGATTACCGCTGTTGCATTGCCATTTCTAACCAGGGTAGATAGGCAGAAACCCAGAGCCGAGACAAAAATCACCAGCACCATCAGATGGAGAATAATTTTCACAACAGGAAAGCTCATCAGAGCATAATAAGCCAATCCAGCGAATGGGAATAGCAGCAGGAACACCAGAACAAGGATCATCAGGTAGCGAACCAGCCACACCTTGTAGCGATAATCCGGAATGCCGAAAATGATCTCCAGGGTGCGCTGATCAGCATCGCTCTGAATTCCGAATACCGATGGAAAGAAGACCAGCAAAATCGCCGGGAACGCCAGAAGTCCGTACATATCTTCCAGCCACATATCGCTGCTTTCCAGGGCCATAATTATACCAAACACAAGGAAAAAGATAAAAGCTGCCAGGATAAAATAAATAAACTTCCCGCCAAATATGATTTTCATATTGTACCGAGCCAGGCTGAGAGTGTTTTGTATGGTGGATCTGAACGATGACATAGCCTTATGCTTTTTCCTGTTTCTCTTTATCCCTTCGCAACAACCAGAGATAGGCATCCTCCAGGAGCGGTGACTCTTCAACTGAATCTTTGAAGGGTTTCTCTGCTGAAATGGCCCTGAACCGGATGCTGTTAGCGTCCCGCATATGGTGTACCACCAGCATGTCTCTGGTCTTCTCTTCAAATTCATCAGCAGGAAGGGAGGATTTCCAAACCCTGCCACGGGCAATTTCAGTCATCTCCGACGGGGTGCCGTTGAAGAGCACCTCTCCCCGGTTAATTACTGCCATGGTGTTGCAGGAGCTGGAGATATCTTCAATAATATGTGTGGAGAAAATGACCACCCGGGTAGCGCTAAGCTCCACCAGCAGGTTCCGGAAACGGATCCGCTCCCTGGGATCCAGTCCCGCCGTAGGTTCATCGACCACCAGGATCCTGGGAAGGTGCAACAGCACCTGGGCAATGCCGATGCGTTGCTTCATTCCTCCTGAGTAGGCTCCAATTTTTTTCTTTCGCTGATCCCACATATGTACGGAATCAAGCACCTCCCTTATCCGCTTACTTCGCTGTTCAGGATCTGTGATTCCCTTCAAAACAGCCAGGTAATCCAGATAGGCATACGCCGACATATTTTCATACATGCCAAACTCCTGGGGCAGGTATCCGATAAGTCCCTGCAGCTCTTCTCTTTTTTCTTCTGTATCGATCCCATTGATCCAGATCTTTCCATAGCTCTGTTCAAGAATCCCACAGATGATTCGGATCATGGTAGATTTCCCGGCTCCATTGGGTCCCAGCAGACCAAACATTCCCGTACCAATCTCCAGAGAAACACCCTTGAGAGCCTTAAACTGTTCGGGGCCCTTTCCAAGTCCAGGCAATACAGAAACAAACCAGAAAAACCACCGGTAGAAAGGACGGATCTTTTTTATTTCAAATCCTGACTGTTTCACTTGTAAGGAAACAAGACCCAAAAGAAGCACCAGGTACCAGAGCATACCTGCCACCAGGCTCATGGCCACATTGTCCCATCGAATCTGGAAAATTGCCAGTACAGCCAGCGGGGCTCCATAGCGGATCAGCTTGTTGGTGAAACGGATCCATCGCCTACCGATAATTCTGCTGAAATCGTTCAGAATTGCCACGATGTAATAATAGGCGACGGCGGAGGAGACCAGTTGCCAGAATCCGCTTACCAGGTAAAACCACGAGAAATAAACCAGAAAACCAAGCAAAGGAAGTTGCCAAATCAGGGCTTCCAGCCTGGGCTTCAGGGCCCGATCAGCTAACCTTGCTATCTTTGAGAGCCGGCCGCCGGATTTAAATTCCCTGACCATTCTGGACTCCCTGCCATAAATTTTCACCAGGTTAGAGACTTTTATATGGATGCTGCTCTCTTCATCAATGATACGTTCCGAAGCTTTTCGCAGGCTGCTGGAGATAAACCACCAGGCCACCGGGATTCCTATGATGACCAGTAAACCGGCAGCCATTTTCCATACAAAAGTCTGAACATAGAATACAACCAGCAGCATTCCGGCCACTATAAGGAGCAAAAGGAGCAGTTTTACAATTAATTTCAGGCTTCTGACCCACACCAGTGCTTGTTCAATCCCGTTGTAGAGCATGGGAATATAGACCAGGGTCAGCAGAGTACTCAGGCTCAGGCCCCCGATCACCGTAATTGCAAAAGGTGGCCCGATGGCTTCCACATACTCTGCATTTCCAAGGGCCAGTGGGATCATGGCCGCACAGGTGGTAACCGCAGTGATCAATATGGGTCGCACCCTGGAAAGGCCTGCCACCAGGATGGCCCGCTGCTTGCGGTACCCTCGTTTCCTCAGCACATTGATAAAATCGATCAGTATAATCCCGTTATTAACCACAACACCCAGAAGGATCAGAAATCCCATAATGGTATTGGCATTAAATAGCGACTCCCCTGTCACCGTGAGCAGGAAAAAGGATCCTATGGCGGCCAGAGGGATGGAGAATAGTAATACAAAGGGGGTGACAAAGGATTCGAAAATTGCAGCCAGGATCATGTAAACCAGAATCATGGCTATCAGGAACATGTACTTGAATTCGTCCAGTCCGGTATCCTCCTGTACCAGTTCTACGGCCACACCCGAAGGTATATTGGAATATTGAATGAGGTCCTCTATTTCACTTCTGGCATAGTCCAACAGGTCATTGGAGTCGTAAACATCTTCGTTATACTGGTACCGAAGCTCCACCTGTTTCTCCTGGTTAATCCGGGAGATATCCCGTAATCCGGTTGCGTAAAAGATATCTGAAATCTCCTGGAGCTCAAACAGTGCTTCATCGTCACTATCGGGTATCTGCAGCGATTCCAGATCCTCCATTCGCTTGTCGCTATCCTCCTCATCCAGCACATCGTTGTATTTGATAATGATCTCGTACTCTTCGTTATCCTGGCTGAAATTAACTCCCGAACTGATTTCGCTGGTAAAAGAGCTTAATTCGCTTACCACCTCGTTCCTGGTGATTCCATAACGGTCCATCAACAGGGAGTTGAATTCCAGGTGGACTTCGGGCTGGTTTTCCCTCACCGACAATCTGGCGGAGCTGATATTGTCCAATTCCTCCAGGTAAGATTGGAGATCCTCCCCCACCTCCACCAGGAGGTTAAAATCCTGTCCCTTCAATACAATATACTCCTCATCCTCACCGATGCCCAGTAACTGCTCGAAACCTGCTTCCCCGCCCTGGTCTCCACCGCCACCTCCCCGCATATTGCCTGCTCCCGAAGAGGGGGCGGTCAGACTGATATCCGATGCCGGAAGGTCTTTCACCATCTCATAAGCCTCAGACTGGATCTGTCCGAAGGAGCGCTTATCAATTTTCTGGTAATCATCCTGCAGCACTATGCTTACTGTAGCCTCCTCCTCTTCGATCCTGGAGATCACCTCTTTATGCTCTTTTATTTCCATCAGGGCCTGCTCCATCCCGGCGACCAGTGCATCGGTTGCCTCCAGGGTGGTGCCTGTTGGCATGGTGACATAGAGGGTCACCTGGTTGGTTTCCAGATCAGAAAGTTGATTAACAGAAACAGCCAGCGTCGTAATGATGGTTCCGAAGAAAAGAATTAATACTCCAACAATGGTTGGTGCAGGATTTCTAAGGGCCGATTTAAGAAGTGACAGGTAAATACGCACCAAGCGGTTATCCAGGGAAACCTCCTTGTAAACTTCCTTTTTCTCCCTCTTTCTGCGACTCAGGATCAGGTGAACCCCCATGGGGATCAGTAGCAGGGAGACAAACAGGGATACGGCCAGGGTGGAGACAATGGAAACCCCTATATGCCTGGCAAGCAACTTCACCAGGAAATCAGAAGAGAAGATAAATGGAATAAATACAGCAATGGTGGTTCCGGTAGCCGCCACGATGGATCGCCAGACCTCTGCGGTACCCTGCACCACCGACTGGGCAGGTTTTACCCCCAGGCTCCGGAGGCGATATATATTTTCAAGCACCACCACGGAGGTATCCAGCAACATGCCTACAGCCAGAGCGATGCCTATCAATGTGAGACTGTTAATGGATATATCAAAGGCAAAGAAAAAATTGAATGCCGTGAAGATGGAGACCGGCATGGCCATGGCCACCAGCAGCACAAGTTTTACATTCCGAAGAAAAACCCATAATACAAAAATGGCCAGCAGGGCTCCGGTCATGGCCAGTCGTATGATCTGGTTGATGTTATCCTCCATCAACTCTGCACTATTATCCTGGACGATGACCTCAATATCAAAGGGCTTTCCTTCCCTGTTCAGTATCTTTAACTGATCTTCAATTTTATGTGAAAGTTCGATGATATTGGCCTGGGCATCGTTTATCACCTCCAGGGAGACCGCATCCTTCCCATTTACCCGGCTGATCGTCTCCTCCTCTTTCTCACCGTAATAGATCTCGGCAATATCCTTCAGTTTTACCGGATTGTTTCCTCTCCCGATGATCAGATCCTCAATCTGATGGATGTGCTCATATTCGGCATTCAGATAGACAAAGAAACGCTGTCCCCGCTCTTCTATTGCACCTCCGTACTGTCGCAGGCTCATATTGGAGGCCAGGAGGTTTCTTACCATGGAGGGAGCGATGTTGTATGCTTCACAGGCCGCCCGGTCCAGGATGATATCAACCGATTTCTGCCTTCCGCCGAAGACATTGATGGCAGCAACCCCTTCAATATTCTCCAGCCGATCCACCATATGCTGGTCCACGTAATTACGTACCCGGTCCACTCCCCCGGATCCCCTGGCCTGTAGGCTCATCAGGGTGTTATTCAGATCATCCAGGTCGATCTTAACCACCTGCAGACTAAAATCGTCAGGCAGATCGCCCCGGATACCTGCCACCTTCTCATCCAGCTTCAGGTAGGCATATTTCAGATCGGTGCGCTCTTCATAAGAGATCAGGATGGAACCTGTGCGCCTTCCTGCAGTGGACTGGATCTCCTCTATGTTCTCCAGTCCGGCAATCATACTCTCCACAGGGATAATGGCCTCCTGTTCCATATACTCGGGGGTGACCTCTATTCTTGAGCTCACCTGGATGAAAAGCATGGGCAGCTCCGCATTGGGGAAGATCTCCATTTTCAACTGCTTCCAGGAGATGTAACCCAACAGGGTTGCTGCAACAAACAGCATGGAAATGAGAACCTTTCGCTGTATGAGAAAGTGCTTATTCACCAGTCAGGACCTCCTCATTTTTCGCGTGTTTACCCAGTTTTCCAAAGACCATATAGATGCAGGGGATCACCACCAGTGTCAGCATTGTGGAAGTAATCAGTCCGCCAATCACTGCCCAGGCCATGGGGGAGCGCAGAGATGCACTCTCTCCGAATCCCAGGGTGAGGGGAAAAAGAGCCAGAATAGTGGTAAGTGTGGTCATCACAATCGGCCTGATTCGCCGCTGTCCCGCAGCAACAATGGCTTCTCTCAGTTTCAATCCCTCTTTCCGGAACTGGTTAATGGCATCCACCAGAATAATGGAATCGTTCACCGCGATCCCGACGAGCAGTATGATGCCAATCAGAGCCATAATATTCAGCGCCTTTCCCTGTAGATAGAAAACTGCCACGGCCCCAACCACCGCCAGAGGAATGGGCAGCAGAATAGTAAAAGGATGGATCAGGCTTTCGAACTGTGCTGCCATAACCATGTACACAAGGATCAGAGAAAGAAGTAGTGCAAAACCCAGATTGCCCATGGACTCTTTTCTCATGGCCTCCTCGCCGGTGATTTTATAGCTGTATTTGGGAGGGAACTCCACCTCTTCCAGTTTCTGATCAATGGAGAAGGCAACCTGATCCAGAGGAAGATCACTGTCCAGATCAGCGCTGATCTCCACAATCCGGTTCTGATTGTTATGCAGGATCTCGCGGGGCGAGCTTCCCAGCTCAATATCAGCCACCTCCCTGAGCAGTATCTCTGTATTATTAACTTCTACGGTAAGCATCTCCAGCTCCTGCAGGGTAATATCATGCAGTTTTACAGTAATATCGGTCAGATCTCCCTCCAGATCCATCTGACCAGCATCTGATCCCTGCAATTTCTCGCTAACCCTGCTAATCAGAGTATTTACATCCACATTCATCAATCCGGCCCGGTAACGATCGATCATGATCTCCACCTCGGGAGCCCCGCCCTCGATGGATGAAGTAATATTCCGGACCCCGGAAATTTCCTCCAGCCGGGAAATCACCGAAACTGTTAACTCTTCCAGTTGTTCCATCTCCTCCCCGGTCAGCTCTACAACCAGAGGAGAGGTGTCGGTGCCCAGAATGGTTGAAAGGGCGCTCTCCTCCTGCCGGAATAGCGCAGTAAAGTTGGGATTATCCTTGAAGTGATTCGTGAGCACAGCAATCAGGTCATTGGTGGAAAGTCGGCTGTCGGGCTTCAATTTAACTTTAATTGTTGCCATGTTCTGGTCATCAAAGATATTATCTCCCCCTGAGGAGATCCCGGAAGTGGGGCCGATCTCGCTGTAGATCAGATCCAGCTCATCCCCTGTAATCTCCCGGATGATATTTTCAAGGCTGTAAACAGCACCGGAGGTTCTTTCCAACTGAGTTCCTTCAGGCATCTGCAGATCCACATAGAATTCCCTGGCCTCTGCTCTTGGCATAAACTCACTACCGGTCTGCTGCAACATGAACCAGCCACCCCCCATTAGCACCAGCGCAGCCAGGAGCACCCAGAGCCGGTAGTTCAATAACTTATCCAGAAAACGGCCATATCCGGTAAACTGTACCGACTCACGTTTCCGCCCGGCAAATGGAGACTTTTTTCGATAGATCCTGGAGTAAAGCATGGGGATTATCAGGATGGCCACCACCAGGGAAGCCAGCAGGGAAAAGGCCACAGTAAATGCCTGTTCCTTAAATAATTCTCCTGATGCCCCACGCAGGTATACAATGGGAATAAAAACTACTATGGTGGTCAGTGTGGAGGCTATTATGGCTCCCCCAACCTGGGAGGTTCCCCGGACCGCAGCATCGCTGGCCTTGTCGCCCTGTTCATGATGCCGGAAAATATTTTCCAATACGACAATGGCGTTATCCACCAGCATTCCAGCTCCAAGTGCCAGTCCACCCAGGGTCATGATATTGAGGGTGAGATCTGCAAAATACATCAATACAAAAGTGGCAATGATGGAGACAGGGATGGCTATGCTAACAATGGCGGTGGGTCCGATCCTTCGAAGAAAGAGGAACAAAACAAAAACCGCCAGAATGATTCCAAAGATCAGACTGTCGCTTACCTCCCCGATAGCAGAAGAGATGTAATTGCCCTGGTCCTCCACCATGGAAAAGGTAAAACCTGGTAGTGCTTTTTGCATCTCATCCAGAGCCACTTTCAAATCTTCAACGGCCTTGACAGTATTATAGCGCATCTCCTTATAAATGCTTAAACCCACACAAGGCTTACCGTTTATCATCACCGCATTTTCCTGATCCTTGAGGCTCCAGCTGATGGTGGCCACATCCTTCAGCAGGACCGGGACCCGCTTCCCCTCCGATTCTTCCGTAGGGGCATCCATCTTCACAATAATCTGCTCCAGGTCCTCTATCTGCACCAGTTCACTGATTCCACGAACAATGTAGCGCTTCCCCATTTCCACGATGGATCCGCCAGAAATATTCCTGTTATAGCTTTCAATTTTGCTGATAAGTGTGGAGACATCCAGATTAAAGGAATTTAACAGGTAATCATTTGTTTCTACAAGTACCTCAAGCTCTTCTGCCCCATCAACTTCTACATCTGCAATCCCTTCCAGGCGGATTAGTTCATTTCTTACATAATTTTCTGCCGTAAGACGCAATTCGTTCAGATCATTGATCTCCGTATGTTGAAAAGCCACCAGCATGACCGGGCTTGAGTTTGGATCATACTGGGTAATATTGATCTCCTCCAGATCATCATCCTGATTGAAGGAGGAGAGTGCCTTGGAGAGGTCCAGAAAGGCCTCATTCATATCTTTTTCCCAGGTATATTCTACTTCGATCAGTGCCGCGCCGACCTTTGAAGTGGAGGATACATTGACCACACCACTCTGCCGGATGGCCAGTGATTCAACCCCTTCTACAAATTTCTCCTCCATCTCTTCCGGCGGACGTTCTCCGGCCACCAGTTCCACATAAAGTTTGGGACTGTGAAGGTTAGGAAAGAGATCGATGCCCAGCTTATCGAAGGAAATATATCCCAGCAAAAGCGTGGCAATGATGATCATGCTAACCGAAACCGGGTAACTGACCGAAAATCTGGTGATGGCTTTTAACATGGCTCTTAACTTGCTGTTTATCTGAGAATCCTGACCCTGGATTGATCCCGCAGGGTTTCAAATCCTGAGTTGACGATACTCTCCCCTTTTAATAGTCCCATTTTCACCTCTACGCTGCTTGCATTCTGCAAACCGGTAGTGATAATTCGTTCACTGGCTACCCCCTGCTCCACCACATAGACAATCTGATTCCGGTTCCGGCTCATAATGATATCCTTGGGGATCACAATGACCTCCTCTGCACTGTTAACCACCAGGTCTGCTTTGACAAACATACCCGGAAGCAGAATTAAATCATTGTTTTCCACCTCCACGAAACACTTAAAGGTTCGGGCTTCTGCATCAATAGCAGGCGAAATCTGGGTGATGGTTCCCAGCAGGGTGTCTGTCGTACTGGTATAGCTGGTCACATAGACTTTATAGCCCCGCTCAATATTCCGGAAATACTTTTCAGGAAGATTTGCCTCCAGGTAGAGTGCATCGTAGTCAATCACCGAGACCATCTCCGTACTGGTAGCCACCCGTGTTCCATCCGTAAAATAGGGAAGCTCGGAGATCACCCCGGAAAAGGGTGCCTTCAGAGCCATCTTGGTCAGGTTGATCCGGCTGCTCTCCATATCATACTCCGTATTGATCTTGGTAATTTCTGCATTTTTCAGATCCCTGAGTGTGGCTCCTCCTTTTTCGTAAAGAGCCTGTTGCTTTTCATATTCAAGCTGGGAGATTTCCAAATCCACCTCTTTGGATTTGACCCTCAGGTCATTTACATACTCCTCGTCTTCAAGCTTGATGATGATCGTACCGGACTTCACATGGTCGCCGAGGGCATAACGTTTACCGGTGGCCGGGTTGATTTGCAGCCGGTAATCCCCTGCTATCTCCGAGATAAGGGTGACCTCTTTGGATGGATAGACCGATCCGGTGGTGCTCACAAACTCTTCAATAGAGGAGCTTGTCACCTCGATCACTCCAACGGGCACCTCCACAGTGGTATTAACCTCCATATCAGGCTGTTTGCAGGATGAGACCAGCAGGAAGGGTATCATCAGGGACCATAAGGCAAATCGTACTTGTTTCATGGGTTCTGGATATCTATTTGTTTTCATCTTCATAGTTTTTCAGCTCTTCCGGGATGATGG
>Ga0209345_10004115_pt1 | contig 14284 bp, 12 predicted proteins | sample Cruoilmetagenom7_FD_187294 | JGI IMG/M metagenome (GOLD analysis project Ga0209345, IMG submission 187294) | Oil polluted marine microbial communities from Coal Oil Point, Santa Barbara, California, USA - Sample 7 (SPAdes) (version 2) | ecosystem: Environmental > Aquatic > Marine > Oil seeps ... | reverse complement strand
ACTTCGCCCGCGGTGATACCGGCGTCATATTGGCGGCTGTTGCCATCGGGAAGGGTGAGGGAGATTTGGGCCATCAGGGGCGCTCCTCGTCGGTTTGGCGCCTACGAGACGCCCGGTTGCGGGTTTTTGGTACGCGCTTGTTTGGCTGCGCGGGGGCGGCTTGTCAATCCGCACAGGCGGGCGAAAGTGGCCTCATCGGGCTTCCGCGCTATGTTCGGCTTGGAACATCGGGGACGTGGAAGATGCAAGACGACACCGCGCAGCGCGCCTTCGCGAGGATTTCAGGAACAGACGAACCGGCTCCGGGATTGGAAAATAAGGCCCAGCAGGCCGAGGCGCGCAATGGGCTGCGTCATATCGTGTCGCTGTCGATGACCAAGGTGGCGGACGGGCTGATTGACCCCAAACTGGTGCTGGCGTGGCTGCTCAGCGCTTTGGGCGCCCCGGCGGTCTTTGCAGGTGCATTGGTGCCTGTGCGCGAAGCGGGATCCTTGCTGCCGCAGATCGCGCTGGCGGGCATGGTGCAACGTATGGCGCGGCGCAAATGGGCGTGGGTCTGGGGCTCTGTTGGGCAGGGGGTGGCGGCTGCGTTGATCGCGTTGGCGGCCTTGAGCCTTGAGGGGGCCGCCGCGGGCTATGCGGTGATCGCGGCGCTGGCGGTCTTGGCGGTTTGCCGAGCGGCCTGTTCGGTGTCGTTCAAGGAGATTTTGGGCAAGACGGTCGGCAAGACCCGGCGCGGCTCGGTGACGGGCTTAGCGGGGTCGGTGTCTTCGGTCGGCGTGGTGATCTTTGCGGGCCTCCTGATGTCCGGCGTGTTTCAAAGCCGCGGCGTGGTGATCGCGGCGATTGCGCTCGCAGCGGGGCTGTGGATCGCGGCGGCACTGTTGTTCTCGACGATTGAGGAAAGCCCGAGCGAGACGGAGAACCGCAAAGGTGTCGATTTCGCGCTCCTTAAGGGCAATCGCGACCTGTGGCTTTTCATTCTTGTGCGGGGGCTTTTGGTCTCTACTGCGCTGGCGCCGCCTTATCTCGTGGTACTGGCCGGATCGTCCGAGAGCGGGCAACTGGGGCAGTTAGGGGCGCTGGTGCTGGCCTCTGCGCTGGCGTCCTTGGTCAGTTCCTACGTTTGGGGGCGACTGTCGGATATGTCGAGCCGCCGGGTTCTGATGCTGACGGGCGTGGTCGGGGCGTTGGCGATGGTGCTGGCGGTGACGCTTTGGTTCATGGGGCTGGCCGAGGGGGTTTGGGCGATGCCCGGCGTGCTCTTTATCCTCATGATTGCCTATCATGGTGTGCGGCAGGGGCGCTCGACCTATCTGGTCGACATGGCGCCCAAGGACAACCGCGCTGCCTATGCGGCGGTGAGCAATACGGTGATCGGACTGCTGCTCTTGCTCGCCGGGGTACTCGGCGGCGGGGCCGCGTTGATCGGGCCGCAGGCGACCTTGATGCTTTTTGCCGTCATGGCGGCGGCTGCAGCGGTTGCGGCGCATTGGCTGCCCGAGGTCGAGCATCTAAGCGACGGCTGACTTGCCCTCGCCCGCGCCGCCTTGCATGATTGGCGCAAAGACGGAGGCACCATGGTAGAGACCCAATTCATTGACACACCCCAAGGGCGACGCATTGCGTATCACTACACAGCAGGGCAGGGACCTTGCGTGGTTTTTCTCGGCGGGCTGAAGTCCGACATGATGGGGACCAAGGCGGTGTTTCTCGAAGACTGGGCGCAGCGCGAAGGGCGGGCCTTCTTGCGGTTCGACTATTCCGGCCATGGGGAATCCTCGGGCAGTTTTACCGAAGGCTGTATTGGCGATTGGCATGAGGACACGTTGGCGGCGGTTGAGGCGCTGACGGAGGGGCCACTGGTCATCGTTGGCTCTTCGATGGGCGGCTGGCAAGCTCTGCTGTTGGCGCGGGCGATGCCTGAGCGGACTGCCGGGCTGGTGGGCATCGCTACTGCACCTGACTTCACTGAGGACGGCTATTGGGCGAATTTCTCCGAAGCGCAGAAGCAGGCGTTAGAGGCGACGGGGCAGGTCGAATTGCCGTCCGATTACATGGAGCCCTACATTATCACAAAGCGCATGATTGAGGACGGGCGTCGGCGGCTTGTGCTGCGTGCGCCGCTCGACTTGCCATTTCCAGTGCGCCTGCTGCAAGGCACATCTGATACTGCCGTCAGCACTGCCACGGCGGTGCGGCTGCTGGAGCATACGCTGAGCCCGGACATGCAGCTGACCTTGGTGAAGGATGCGGATCACCGTTTTTCGGATGACAAATGCTTAGCGCTGATCATTAAGGCGATAGGTGAGGTTTCTAAATCAAGTTGCTGATAAGTAATAATTTTACCGAGGTTGTGCACTCAAGGCGATTGGCGGCACGGAACCGCCGATCCTGATCGCGTGATATGTAGGCTGGCGCGCAACCATGCTAATGCATCTCCAACAAAAAGGAGACGGCATGAGACTTCTACAAATCAACATAGAACGTCTTGTCGGGCGCTGCTGTCATGCGTGAGCCGCTGGTTCTCTTGCCGGGCATGATGTGCGACGCGCGTGTTTTTGCCCCGCAGATCGCAGCCCTGTCGGGGGAGGCGACGATGCTGTTGGCCCCGATTACCCAAGGCGAACGTATCGAAGAAATCGCCTCTGGTCTGCTGGACCAACTGCCCCCGCGTTTTGCACTGGCAGGACAGGGAATGGGCGGGGTTGTGGCGCTGGAATTGCTGCGCCGCGCGCCCGATCGGGTCAGCCGGATTGCGCTTTTGGCCACGCAAGTGCTGCCGGAACTGCCCGCCATCGCCGCTGACCGCGAACCGCAGATCGTTGCGGCGCAGTCGGGCAGATTGGCAGAGGTGCTGCAAACGCGGATGGCGTCGGGGTTCTTGGCCCCCGGGCCGCAGCGCAACGATATTTTGGCGCAGGCCATGCAGATGGCAGAAAGCCTTGGAGCGGAGGTTTTCGTCAGTCAATCACGGGCACTGCAACGCCGTCGGGATCAGCAGCCGACTTTGGGGAAATGCAAGATCCCGGCGCTGGTGCTTTGTGGCGAGCATGATGCAATCTGCCCGGTCAAACGTCACAACTTTATGGCCGGACTGATCCCCTACGCCCAATTGTGCGTGCTGGAACATGCGGGCCACTTGCCCAGCCTTGAACAGCCAGAGGCCACCACAACCGCGTTGCGCGACTGGATGAAACAGCCTCTGGTCCTTCAATAAGCGCGGGTCACGCTGCCGCAGTTTTTCGCTGAGCCTTGGGCTTGGTGTCGCCGTTGTTGGCGTCGATGAAGTCCAATACCAGCGGGCGAATATTATTGCGCCAGCTTTTGCCCGCAAAGATACCGTAGTGGCCTGCACCGTCTTCAAGATGGCTGGCTTTTTTCGAATCTGGCAATCCGGTCAGTAGATCAAGTGCGGCAATACACTGGCCCGGAGCCGAAATGTCATCCTTGCTGCCTTCAACAGTCTTGACTGCCACGGTGGTGATCTTGCCGATGTCGACCTGACGTCCTGCCACGGTAAAGACATTGCGCGCGATGTCGCGTTCCTTGAACACCCGCTGCACGGTCGACAGATAAAACTCCGCCGGCATGTCCATCACGGCGAGATATTCGTCGTAGAACTTGTTATGCTTATCGTGCTCCTGCGCGGCTTTTTGGGCCACGCGGGTGATCTGGTTGGTAAAGGCGTCGCGGTGCGTGTCGCTGTTCATCGAGATGAAGGACGCCAGCTGCAACAGGCCGGGATAGACCTTGCGCCCGACGCCGGCGTATTTAAATCCTACGCGCTGAATCATGAGTTGCTCAAGCTGTCCCATTGTCACGCTATGGCCGAAATCAGTCACATCCGTGGGCGCGGCGTTCGGGTCAATTGGCCCGCCGATCAACGTCAGGCTGCGCGGCTGCGCGGCGGGGTCTTCTTCGGCCAGATAGGCGGTAGCGGTGAGCGCCAGAGGCGCAGGCTGGCAGACCGCGATCACATGGGTGTCGGGCCCAAGTGCGCGCATATAATCAACAAGATAGAGGGTATAATCCTCGATATCGAATTTACCTGCACTAACTGGAATATCACGCGCGTTGTGCCAGTCTGTCACATAGACGTCGCAATCGGGGAGCAGGGAGATCACAGTGGACCGCAGGAGGGTGGCATAGTGACCGGACATTGGCGCAACCAACAAAACCTTGCGGCCCGTGTCTTCGCGCCCCTGAACGGTGAACCTCAGCAAATCGCCAAAGGGGCGTTCCATCACCGGTTCGATACTGACCAGCCGGTCCTGCCCATTGGGGCCGACGACCGGGGGAATGTTCCAATCGGGCTTCATCACCATCCGCGCAAAGCTGCGCTCGGTCACTTCGCCCCAAGCAGCAAGCCATTCCATCGCGGGGTTTGGAAACATAGAGAAACCGGGGTAGGATGCCATCGCAAGCGCGGAGGCGCCGAGCCATTGGTTGGTGTTCCGAATGGACTCCATCATATCGTAAGTGGCCATATAGCGCATGCGGGGCTCCTTTATGCTGCACCTGCGAAGATAGGAGGAAAGGGTTAAGATGCAATCAGAATCCACAAATTCAGACCCAACGGAACCTGTATCGCTCACGCGGATGGCCCAAAACCTCAAGAAAGTCGAAGAACTTACAGAGCGGCTTTCGCGGGTATTAACCACGCGAAAAGGCCATCAACATGCCCTCGACGGCCCAAATCAGGAGCTTTTTGCCAAGGCGGCGCAGTCCTATTGGAACGAAGCCATGACCAATCCGGCCCGTTTGATGGAGCATCAGATGGGCTATTGGACCAAGTCAGTGACCCATTTTATGGAAGCGCAGCAGGCGCTGTCCAAGGGCGATTTCGCTGCACCGCAGGAGGAGACGCCTTCCGACAAGCGCTTTGCCAATCCTCTCTGGCAGTCACACCCCTATTTTAACTTCGTCAAACAGCAGTATCTCATCAACGCCGAAGCATTGCGCCAAGCTGTCGAAGATGCGGCTGACATGGAGCCGGCTGAAAAGAAGCGCCTGATCTATTTCACCCAGCAGATCATCGCGATGATGTCGCCGACGAACTTTTTGGCCACCAACCCCGATGCGCTGGAACGCGCGGTTGAGACAGAAGGCGAAAGCCTCGTCAAAGGGTTGGAAAATATGATTTCTGACCTTGAGGCCAACAATGGTGAGTTGGTCGTCAAGCTGGCTGACGACAGTGCGTTCGAATTGGGCCGCAATATCGCCACCACGCCCGGCAAGGTGGTGTTCCGCAACCGCATGTTCGAGTTGATCCAATTCACGCCGAGCACAGATGAGGTGCATAAAACCCCGCTGCTGATCTTTCCGCCGTGGATCAACAAATACTACATTCTTGATCTCAAGGCGCAGAACAGCCTCGTGAAATGGCTGGTCGATCAGGGCCATACGCTGTTCGTCGTATCATGGATCAACCCCGATGCCAGCTATGCCGATGTCGGCATGGAGAATTACGTCGAAGAGGGATATCTCGCCGCGATCGAAGAGGTGAAGGCGATCACCCATGAGAAGCGTGTCAACGTTGTGGGCTATTGCATCGCGGGCACCACTTTGGCGCTGACCCTGTCGCTGCTGAAACAACGCGACGACACTTCGATCAAATCCGCGACCTTCTTTACTGCGCTCACCGATTTCTCTGATCAGGGCGAATTCCAGCCCTTCCTGACGGACGATTTCATCGATGGGATCGAGGCCGAAACGGCGGACAAAGGCATTCTGCCCTCGGTCGTCATGGCCCGCACCTTTTCTTTCCTGCGCTCGCATGACCTCGTCTATGGCCCGGCGGTGCGCAGCTATATGATGGGGGAAACCCCGCCTGCTTTCGATCTGCTCTATTGGAATGGGGACGGGGCGAACCTGCCCGGTAAAATGGCGATGCAATATCTGCGCGGCCTGTGTCAGCGCAACGAGTTGGCCGAGGGCGGGTTTGACTTGCTGGGGCACCATCTGGAACTGGGCGACATCGACGTGCCGCTCTGCGCTGTAGCTTGCGAGACGGATCATATCGCCCCGTGGAAAGACTGCTTTCGCGGCGTGCAAAAGATGGGGTCTGAGGACAAGACCTTTATCATGACCCAATCGGGCCATATCGCGGGCATCGTCAATCCACCTAGCCGCAATAAGTATGGGCATTACGTAAATGGAGATCTGGCACAGGATCACGCGGATTGGCTGGAGGCGGCTAAGTTCCACGAGGGCTCGTGGTGGCCACGTTGGGGCAAGTGGTTGAAGAAGCGCGCGGGCAAGCAGGTTCCGGCCCGATTCCCTGGCGATGGTGGTCGGGAAATTCTGAGTGATGCGCCCGGCAGCTATGTGGCGCGCAAGGCAAGCGACTGATCCTGAACGGTTTTAGAGCTTGTTGAACGCTTATGCTGCATTGCAGAAAAAAACCTTGAAATGCTGCGGTGCGGCATCTATATTGTGGTCAGACGAGAAACGAGTGGGTCTTCTCCCGCTCCCCTGCACATGCAGCTAAAAGGATAGAGAAATGACCAACACACCTGATATGACCGCGATGTTCAAAGAGGTTATGGGCGCATTCCCGATGGATAACTCCGCTATGAAGGACGCATTCAAAAACACAGCGACCCTGAACGAGAAGCTGTCCAGCGTTGCTTTTGACGCCGCTGACAAATCTGCCGATATCTCTTCGGCATGGACCAAAGACACGCTGACACGCCTCACTGCGATGACCACAGCAAAGAACGAGCCAACAGACTACGCCAAGGCAATGACTGAGTTCGCTTCTGCTTCCGCCGAAGCTGCTGCTGAGCATATGGCCGCTTTTGCTGAAGTTGCCAAAAAGGTTCAGATGGAAACTGTTGAGCTGATGATGGCTGCCGGTAAAGACATCCAGACCGAGGCGACAGCGACTGTAAACACAGCAGCCGAAACGGCACAGACTGCTGCCAAGAAAACCGCTGTTAAGTAAGCCGCCAAGCAGCGCTTGCACGATAGAGCAGTAAGAAAACGAAGGGCGGGTCCGCAAGGGCGCGCCCTTTGTCATGCGCCCTTTCTATTTGTTGATCCCTGTCCTAAGCTGCGATGCAGCACCACTGGCCGGGAGGAATATTGTGGCGGAAAAACCGAAGCCCTTGCTGATTAAACGCTATGCCAGCCGCAGGCTCTACAACACTGAAACCAGCGACTATGTGACGTTGGAGGATATCGCAGGCTTCATCCGCGACGGCCGCGAGGTGCAGATCGTTGATCTAAAATCTGGCGACGACCTGACGCGTCAATATCTGCTGCAAATCATCGCTGAACACGAAAGCCGGGGCGAGGCTGTCTTGCCCGTGGATGTGCTGACCGATCTGGTGCGCAGCTATATGTCCGGCAATGTCTCGGTGGTGCCGCAGTTTCTGCAGACTTCTTTTGACATGCTGCGCGATGGTCAGAGCAAAGTTGTCGAGAACATGAGCGCGATGAACCCGATGGCCAAGATGCCCGGCATGGAAGCGATGCAGGCGCAGCAAGAGGCCTTTATGAAGGCGATGACAGGCGGCTGGGCAAAGTCCACTGGTCCGCAAGCGCCCAGTACCGAGCCTGAGAAGGGCGACGATCTTGATGCGATCAAAAAGCAACTGGCCGAGTTGCAAGACAAGCTTTCGAAAATGAGCTGAGTAAGCCTTTAGGTTTGGTCTTGGCGCTAACCAGAATGAGGGGGCATCGCGCCCCCTCATTTCGTTGTTGGGGGCTTTACGCAGCCCGCGCGGCAGCGACCTCAGCCAAAACGCCCAGCAGTACATCTGCGACAGCGTCAATTTCCTCAAGGCTCAGTTGCACAGGCAGGCGCACATCGCAGGCCCGCATCAACATGGCACGGGTACGGGGCAGGTCGGGCAGGTCTTCGATGAACTGCCAGTTCCAAAAAGCCCGCGCGTTGTCGCTGCTTTGGCCGAAAACCTGTACCTTCACGCCGGCCGCCTCTGCTGCGGTGGCAAAGTCGCGGATGATCGTGTCAGACAGGCCCACCAGATTGAACTGGATCGAATCCGGGGCACGAGTCTCACCGGGCAGGGGAGCTGGAACATCAATCAGAGGCGAGGCCTGCAGGCGTGCTGCCATGTGATCGTGATTGCGCAGCCCATCCGCAACTCGGCGCGGCAAATGCGCAAGCTGTGGGCGGATGATGGCAGCCGAAAGGTTCGACAGACGCAGGTTATAGAGCGGCAGCTTGTTCTGCCATTTAGCGAAACTGTCTTGCAGCGCCGCGTGTTTCTTCCAGTTGTGCTCATAGGCACCCGACATGATGATCGCCCGCGCCACAAGATCAGCGTCGTCGGTGATCATGATGCCACCTTCGCCCGCATTGATCATCTTGTAGGATTGGAACGAAAAACAGCCAATGTCGCCAATAGTGCCGATTTTGCGCTCCTGCCAAAGCGTGCCGAGGGAATGTGCCGCGTCTTCGATCACGGGCACGCCCGCGGCGCGACAAAGGCTCATAATTGCGTCCATGTCCGACGTGTGGCCGCGCATATGGCTGATGATCACTGCTTTGACCTGTGGCAATTTGGCCGCGAAGTCTGACAGATCTACGCGGTAGTTGTCGCCCACTTCGCATAGGACTGGCTTGCAGCCCGCGTGAATGACGGCCGAAGGCACGGCGGCGAAGGTAAAGCCCGGGATCAGCACAGGCGCATCTTTGGGCAGGTCCAACGCCATCAGCGATAGGAACAATGCAGCAGAGCAAGAAGACACAGCTAAGGCGTATTTGCTGCCCATCATCTGCGCAAATTCGACTTCTAGCAGTGAAACTGGCGCATTTTTGGCCGCTGTGTAGCGAAAAAGGTCACCACTTTGCAAAAGCTCGGCAATAGCGGCTTCCGCTTCAGTTGGGATCGGTTCGGCCTTGTGCATATCGGGCAGTGCCATATTTCAAAATCCTGAATAGTGGTTTTCGAAATTGTAAAACAACTCCGCTTGCGTACCAAGCCTTTTCCTAGAAAGGCTTTTGTTAAAATCCTAAGCGGTCCCGCGTGGCGTACCAAACCATTGCCAACGCCAAGAGGGGACTGCGCATTGAAACACCGCCCGGAAAAGGCGTCGTTGGGATGGCGGCCATCGCGTTGAAACCGTCTGTCTCACCTTCAATCGCCTTGGCCATCAGATAGCCCGCATGGGTCGCGGTGCCGATCCCGTGGCCAGAGTAGCCAGAGGCCGACAGGATGTTCTGCGTAAGACGTGCGACATAGGGAAGACGTTTCATCGTGATTCCCAAGGTGCCGCCCCATGCATAGTCGATCCGCACATCGCGCAGCTGGGGAAAGACCTCGGACATGGGTTTGCGCACCTTTGCGGCGATATTCTGCGGGAACCGGTAGCCATAGCTTTCGCCGCCCCCGAACAACAACCGCCCGTCATGAGAGAGGCGGAAGTAATTCACCACAAAGCGACTGTCGGCCACTGCCACGTCGCGCGGCATGACGTCTTTGATTCGGTCGCCCAAAGGTTCGGTCGCGGCGATGAAATTGTTGATCGGCATGACTTTGGCCGCGACATCTTCGTTCAAGGTGCCAAGGTATCCATTGCAGGCCAGCACCACATGATCCGCGCTCACACTGCCAACCGGCGTTTGCACAAGCGGCCTTTTGCCCTGAACGATGTTATGGGCAGGGCTGGCTTCGTGAATGCGCACCCCGGCGGCGGCTGCAGCCCGGGCGAGGCCGAGCACATAGTTAAGCGGATGCAGATGTGCTGCCCCCATGTCGAGCACACCGCCTTTGTAATCGGGTGAACGACAGATGTCGTATAGGGCTGCGCCGTCCAGCGCGGTGATTTCGTTGTAACCGTACCGGTTTTGCAGATGATCGGCATAGTGATGCAGATGTCTTACCTGCGCGTCTGTAGACCCGGCTGAAACAACGCCGGGTTTGATATGGCAGTTAATATTGTGCTTTTGAATGAGGTTCTTAACCAAGGTTTTTGCGTCTTGGCCCAAGTCCCACAAGCGCGCGGCATGCTCGGGCCGCAACATCTTTTCCAACTCGTCCTGCTCAACGCGCTGTCCAGATCCGAGTTGCCCGCCATTGCGACCGGAGGCACCAAACCCCACCCGTTGCGCGTCCAGCAAGATCACATCGCGCCCTGCCTCGGCCAAATGCAGCGCCGCTGACAGCCCAGTATAGCCGCCGCCAACCACGCAGACATCTGCCTTTACGTCGCCTTGCAGGGGGGGGTGGGCCTCATGCGGTGTGGCCGTAGCGGCATACCAACTCGCGGGGTACTGGCCGGGCATATCGTTGGCATAAAGCAGGTTCAAATGGGCCTCCGTGGGTTAGACGTTCATCAGCAGATGTTCGCGCTCCCACGGTGAAATTACCTGGAGAAACTCGTCATATTCTGCGCGTTTCACTATAGAATAAACTCGGGCAAAATTTGGGCCGAGTACGTCATGTAACTTGGTTGCCTCTTCAAAAACGTCAAGCGCCTGACCCAGAACACGGGGAATGTCGCCTTCGCCCTCATAGGCATCCCCCTTGAATTCAGGAGAGGGAGCCTTCTGCTCCATGAGTCCCAGATAGCCGCAGGCAAGACTGGCCGCAATGCCAAGGTAGGGGTTGCAATCCATCCCCGCGAGACGATTCTCCACACGGCGGGAGTTTGGCCCCGAAAGCGGCACACGGATGCCCGTAGTGCGGTTGTCGCGGCCCCATTCGAGGTTGATCGGTGCTGCGTGGTCTTTGACATATCGACGGTAGGAATTGACGTAGGGCGCAATCACTGCCAGCGCACTTGGCATGTGGTTTTGCAGGCCAGCAATGAAATGCATGAAGGCATCCGTCTCGGCACCCTCGGCCCCGGAAAAGATGTTTCGGCCCGTCGTGGCGTCTAGCACCGAATGGTGAATGTGCATGGCGCTGCCCGGCTCATCGGCGATCGGTTTGGCCATGAAGGTGGCGTAGCATTCATGGCGCATCGCAGCTTCACGGATCAGCCGTTTAAAGTAGAACACCTCGTCGGCCAGTTTGACCGGATCGCCATGCAGCAGGTTGATCTCCAACTGCCCCGCGCCGCCTTCTTGGGTAATGCCGTCGATCTCAAATCCTTGGGCCTCGGCAAAATCATAGATGTCGTCGATCACCGGTCCGAATTCATCTACGGCGGTCATGGAATAGGCCTGACGCGCGGCGGCGGGTCGGCCAGAGCGGCCCATCATCGGCTTGATCTCATGCGCCGGGTCAAGGTTTCGAGCGACAAGGAAGAATTCCATCTCTGGCGCCACCACCGGCTCCCACCCCTGATCGCGGTAAAGCTGCACCACCCGTTTCAGCACGTTGCGCGGCGAATAGGGGACGGGTTCACCATTGCGGTCAAAAGCGTCGTGGATCACCTGCAGCGTCCAGTCGCCGGTCCAAGGGGCGGCGGTGGCGGTGCTCATGTCCGGGCGCAGAATCATGTCGCGCTCAACGAACCCATCGTCCCCCGCGGCATCGCCCCATTCACCGGTGATGGTCTGGTAGAAAATGCTGTCGGGCAGGTGGAAATAATCCTGCCGCGCGAATTTGGAGGCGGGCACCGCCTTGCCGCGCGCGATGCCGGGCAGGTCGGGGATGATGCATTCGACTTCGTCGAGCCTGCGGCCCTCAAGATAGGCGCGCGCCGCTTCGGGAAGCCCTTCGGTCCATTCGTTGGCCATCAGGCCCTCTCTTTCCTGTTTTCTTTGAAGAATGTCGCCATTTTGTCGGCGATCTTGTCGTTATCGATTGGCCCGCCAAGTGCTGCGCTGGCCTGTTCCAACTGGTGGTCCGGCACCACGCCTTTGCCCCGGGTGCGGATCAACCCGTCGATGAAGTCATGGCCAAACTCAGGGTGCGGTTGCACCGTCCAGATGCGGTTGTCATAGGCGAGCGCGGCATAAGCGCAGAAGTCGGACGAGGCCACCACCTCGGCCCCTTCGGGCAGTTCGACAATCTGGTCCTGATGCCATGCGTTGAGGGCAAGCTTTTCGCCCTCCATGTCATATTCGGTGCGCCCGATGGACCAGCCGTTGGCGAATTTCTCGACCTTCCCGCCAAGCGCCTGCGCGATGATCTGGTGGCCAAAGCAGATGCCCACCATCGGGCGGCCCTCGGCATAGGTGTCGCGGATGAACTCCTCCAGTGGGGGGATCCAGTCGTGATCTTCATAAGCGCCATGTTTCGAACCGGTGATGAGCCAGCCGTCGGCTTGGGTCACCGCCTCGGGCAGAATGCCGTCGACGACCGAGAAGATCTCGAAGTCAAAGCCATGGCCGTCGAGCAGTTTGGTGAACATTTCGCCATAGTCGCCCAACTCCTTGCGGAAATCGTCAGGCGAATGGCCGGTTTGCAATATGCCGATTTTCATGGGGTCACCTGTTACACGGTGTCGAGATAGATCTCGACCTGTTCCTGCGGGGTCAGTTCCTGCATGTAATGCAATTCTTGCCGTTTGGTCAGTACGAAGTTGCGCACCATTTCGGGGGCAAAGATGCGCGCCACATGGGGGCAGGCCTCAAAGAGATCAATCGCGGTTTTCCAGTCGCTCGGCATCTGCGGCAGATCGGCGGCATAGGCATTGCCGGTGATTGGCTCTGGCGGCTCCAACCCGTCTTCGATGCCGTTAATCGCAGCGCCCAAGACGGCGGCCAGCATCAGATAGGGATTCACATCGCCGCCCGAGACCCGGTGCTCGATCCGCCGCGCCTTATGACTGCCCGAAGGGATACGGATCGCGGCAGTTCGGTTCTCATAGGCCCAGCAGACCCCGGTGGGGGCATGGGCGCCGGGCACCATCCGGTCAAAGCTGTTGGCATGGGGGCAGAACACCAGCGCCGAGCCCTCCATCGCGGCCATACAGCCGGCCACCGCATGGCGCATCATGTCGGTGCCGCGCGGGCCGCCGTCGTCAAAGACGTTGTCGCCGTTCTCATCCAGCACAGAGAAATGCGTGTGCAGGCCGGAGCCGGAGTAGTCCTCGTAGGGCTTCGCCATGAAGCTCGCGGCAAAGCCGTGGCGGCGGGCGAGGCCTTTGACCAGCATCTTGAAAAGCCATGCATCGTCAGCGGCGCGCAGGGCGTCGTCGCAATGCATCAGGTTGATCTCGAACTGGCCCAACCCCGCTTCGGAAATCGCGGTGTCGGCGGGAATGTCCATCTCTTCGCAGGCGTCATAAAGATCGGTGAAGAAGAGGTCGAACTGGTCCAACGCCCGGATCGACATGGTCTCGGCGGCCTTGCGGCGTTTGTTCGAGCGCGGCGAGATCGGCACCTGTAGGTTGCGGCCCGAATCGTCGATCAGGAAGAATTCCAACTCCACCGCGCAGACCGGCGTCAGCCCGCGCGCCTTGAAGCGGTCCAGCACCGCGCGCAGGGCATGACGCGGGTCGCCTGGGTAGGGGCGGCCATCCTCGCGGAACATCCAGATTGGCAGCAGCGCCGAGGGGGCGTCGAGCCAAGGCATCGGCATAAAGCCCCGCTCGGTGGGCTTCAGCACGCCGTCGGCATCGCCGCTTTCGAACACCAGCGGGCTGTCGTCGATATCCTCGCCCCAGATGTCGAGGTTCAGCACCGAGATCGGAAAGCGGGTGCCTTCTTCGGTCACCTTATCGGCGAAACGGACGGGAATGCGCTTGCCGCGTGCCTGTCCGTTCAGGTCAGCCGCCGCCACGCGAATGGTGCGGACTTGGGGATGTTTGCGAAGCCAGTTGTTCATACGTCACCTGCAAGGGCGGTGGGCATGTCTTGCGGCCATCTGCCGTACCGGCAAAAGCGGTCGACGCCCACGCGCCGGATAATTTGATCAAATACTTGGTACTACCGGATCAGATTAGGACGCAAGCGAATTTTACGGCGTTGCGCCTGTGGCAGGTGGCGGTTGAGCCGGGAATTGATCAAACCGAAAACCCCGATGATGCAGAGCGTCAGCAGGATGAAATAGCCCGCAAGGATCGGGTAGGGCACGAAGGGGTTGAAGGTCTTGTCCGCAAAATAGCTCGCGTAATAGAGCGCATCGCCGCGCTGCTGCCATGCCGGGAAGCCGCTGAAAAACACTAGCGTCGTGGCGTGAAACAGGAAGATCGCCTCATTGGTGTAGGCGGGCCATGCCAGTCGCAACGACGTGGGCCAGATCACTCGGCGAAAGCGCGACCAGCCCGAGAGGCCGTAGGCATCCGCCGCCTCGACATCGCCTTTGGGGATCGATTGCAATGCGCCATAGAAAATCTCGGCCGAATAGGCGGCGGTGTTGAGGAATAGCACGATCAACGCGCCCAGCCATGCGGCGGTGAAGGGGGCAAAGATCGG
>Ga0209345_10004113_pt1 | contig 14289 bp, 17 predicted proteins | sample Cruoilmetagenom7_FD_187294 | JGI IMG/M metagenome (GOLD analysis project Ga0209345, IMG submission 187294) | Oil polluted marine microbial communities from Coal Oil Point, Santa Barbara, California, USA - Sample 7 (SPAdes) (version 2) | ecosystem: Environmental > Aquatic > Marine > Oil seeps ... | reverse complement strand
AAAGTTTATAACTGACTTTGGAAAATACAAAAGGTGATTTACTAAAGTCAGTTATAAACTTTTCAAAAGAGTGGAGAAAAGATAAAACACTAAGACGCCTTGAAGCGATGATGTTAGTTTTAAATGAAAACCATATCTTTATTTTAAGTGGTACTGGGGATGTTGTGGAGCCTGAAGATGGGTGTTTAGCAAGTATAGGAAGTGGTGGAAACTTTGCAATAGCAGCAGCACGGGCTTTAAAAAAACATTCAAATTTAGAACCATTGGAACTTGTGAAAGAGTCATTAATGACAGCAGGTGAACTTTGTATATATACAAATCAAAATATAAAAACATTAACACTGAATAAGGAAGAGAAATAATGGATATGACTCCAAAACAGATAGTAGCTTATCTTGATGATTATATCATTGGTCAAAAAGATGCTAAGAAAACTATTGCGATTGCTTTACGAAACAGATATAGAAGAATGCAACTTGATACTTCTATGCAAGAGGAGATTATGCCAAAAAATATCCTTATGATAGGAAGTACTGGTGTAGGTAAAACAGAGATTGCAAGAAGAATGGCAAAGATGATGAATCTTCCATTTATTAAGGTTGAAGCGAGTAAATATACAGAAGTTGGATATGTGGGACGAGAAGTTGAATCTATGATAAAAGATTTAGCACATGAATCTTATAATCTGGTAACAAAAGAATATGAAGAACAAATAAAAGGCTCTATTGATGATGAAGTTATCAAACAAATTGTAGAGATACTTGTACCACCTTTACCAGAAAGTGCTAGTGAAAATGCAAAAGAATCATTTATAAAAACATACAATATGATGGAAGCTAAAGTAAAAGATGGTTCTATGGATGATAAAAAAATCACTATAGAGATTCCTAAAACAACACATGTTGAGATAGTTGATAGTAATATGCCTATGGATATGAGTGCTATTAGTGAAAGTATCAATAATATGATGGGAAAAATGGGGAAAGAGAAGATAAAAAAAGAGGTTACTATAAAAGAAGCAAAACAACAATTAAGAGTTCTTGCTAGTGATAACCTTCTTGATAAAGATGCTTTAAAACAAGAGGCAGTAAACAGATGTGAGAATGGTGGTATCATTTTTCTTGATGAGATAGATAAAATAGCAACGGGAAACTCAAGTAAAAACCAAGACCCGAGTAAAGAGGGGGTGCAGCGAGATTTATTACCAATTGTTGAGGGAAGTAGTGTTCATACAAAATATGGACAGATTAAAACGGATCATATCCTTTTTATAGCTGCTGGGGCATTTCATGTAAGCAAACCAAGTGATCTACTTCCAGAACTTCAAGGAAGATTTCCTTTAAGAGTGGAGTTAAATCCTCTTGATGAAGAATCATTATATAAGATTCTTACAAATACAAAAAATTCACTTTTACGACAATATGAAGCTTTACTAAAAGTAGAGGGTGTTAATTTAGAGTTTGAAGATGATGCGATTCGTTCTTTTGCGAAGCTCAGTGTGAGTGCAAATGAAAAAGCTGAAGATATAGGGGCAAGACGATTACATACTGTGATAGAAAAAGTTTTAGAAGATATTAGTTTTGATGCAGATGAACATAGTGGAGAGACAATAGTAGTTAAAAAAGAATTAGTTCTTGAAAAATTAGAAAATATTGCTCAAAACGAAGATACCGCTCGATATATTTTATAATGCCATAAGATAGGTTTGGTTAAAATAGTTAATAATTCATTTTGGAGAAAGTTATGAAAATTTCAAGTTTTGAAGATGTAGAAGCAGAAGGTTACGAAATTTGTTTTGTACATAGTGGTTGTGATGGAGATGCAGATGTGGTTATAATAGATATCAATAGTATATTTGACTATGAAGAGAAAAAACATGATCTTTGTAAGGATAAGTTTACTTCAATAGCAATTATTGATGATCCTAGTGATTATGATGCGTTCAAAAACTTTGGTATAACTGCTTGGATTAAAAGAGAAGATGTGTCAAAACTACCAGAACTTTTAAAAGAAGTTGAAACAAGAATGGCTGCTTAGGCTTTTTGTTTAGTTAATGTCAATAATAGATACACATTGTCATCTTGATAATATACAATACCAAGATGACATAGATGATGTTATACAAACTGCATTACAAAATGGTGTTGAAGCTTTTTTAATACCAGGTGCAGATCCTCATGACCTAGAAAAATCTGTAGCTTTAAGTGAAAAATATGATGAAGTGTTTTTTGCTGTTGGTGTTCACCCTTATGATTGTGAAAAATTTGATTTAGCAATTTTAGAAAAGTATGTAACCCATCCTAAGTGTATAGCTGTAGGAGAGTGTGGTTTAGATTATTTTAGACTCCCTCTTGATGAAGATGAAAAACAACAAAATATACAACTTCAAAAAGATATCTTCAAAGCACAAATAGAGTTTGCAAAAAAGGTGAAAAAACCTCTTATAGTTCATATACGGGATGCTTCAGATGATAGTAGAACTATTTTAATAGAATCAGAAGCTTGCGAAGTTGGAGGTGTTCTACATTGCTATAATGCAAGCGAACACTTACTTGTTTTGAGTGAGCATAACTTTTATTTTGGAATAGGTGGAGTAGTAACTTTTAAAAATGCAAAAAAACTAGTAGAGGTGTTGCCAAAAATTCCACTCGAAAAACTGCTTATTGAAACAGATTCACCTTACTTAACACCTCACCCTTTCAGAGGAACACGAAATACACCTATGTATACAAATAACATAGCAGAAAAAGTCTCTGAAATCTTAAAAAAATCAAAAAAAGAGATAGAAAATCTTACTACAAGTAATGCAAAAGCCTTATTTAAAGAGTTTGATAGATAAAATTAGCTAAAATATATACAATTATTAAATTTAAATAAAAGGTATTTAGTTGAAGTTATTTTTAAAAGTAATATTATTGTCCCTCGTAGCATCATTTTTAAATGCTACATTAGTAAGCACCGCATTTGTAAATAGTGATTTAAAAGTTTTAGAAGAGTTAGATATTAGCAGTGAGTATATTACTGATTATCAATTACAACAAGAGTTCCAAAAGAATTTAAAATATACTCAAGAGCGGTATACACAAAAACTCAATAATGCATATTTATTTGTCCCTAAAATTAAAAAAGTTTTAAGAGAAAACAATATCCCATCAGCTTTTTTATACCTTGTAATGGCTGAATCAAATTTTGTTTTAGATGCCTCTAGCCATAAAAGTGCAAAAGGGATGTGGCAGTTTATGGAAGGTACTGCAAATCACTATGGATTGAAAACAAATGAGTTTATTGATGAGAGAATGGATATTGTAAAATCAACACAAGCTGCGGTAGAATATTTAAAAAGACTTCATGAGATGTTTGATAAATGGTATTTAGCAGCTGTTGCATATAACTGTGGAGAGGGGAGAGTTATAGAGGGATTAACTCGAGCTACTATTGATATGTATTGTGAAGATGTTGGGTACAAAGTTTGTAGAAAAGAAGCAAAGATTAATGAATATAGAAAAACAATAAGACTTTATCAAACAAGAAGAGTAAAATTTCGAGAACTCAATAAAGTATATAAAGCAGTTAAAAAGTGGGATTATAAACCAGATATTGATAAACTGTTAGTTGTTCAAAAAGGTGTTTCTAGACAATACTTACCTGAAGAGAGCCGAGGGTATATAAGAAAAATCATATCGTTAGCTATGATGAATAATAGTGACTTCTTAATTAAAGATGAAAATACTCATCTTTTAAATAGGGGTATAAGTGATCCAATCGCAAATATTGAGGTAAAAGGTGGAGTACTTTTACGAAATGTTGCAGAGGTTATAGGTGTTGATAAAGAGAAACTGAAAGAGTTAAATCAACATATCAAAAGAAATATCTTACCACTTGATGATGATACTTATACTTTATACATACCTTATTCAAAACTTTCAAGATACAATGCAAATAAACATAATTTAAAAGCAACTCAGTATGAGGTATATAAAGTAAAAAGAGGGGATAGTTTAGCTTCTATTGGTAGACAATATTCAATAAATTATAAAATGATAAAAAAACATAATCATTTAAAATCAAACTTTTTAAGTGTAAATCAAGAACTAGTAATACCAGTTGACCCAGAACTTTATAAACGACCGATTCATTATACTGTGCGTGTAGGAGATACATTAAGTAAGATTGCAACAAAGCATAATGTAGATTTTAAACAATTGATGAAAGATAATAATCTTAAAACAAGTATGATACGAACTGGAGATAAAATTGTTATTAAGTTTAGATAAATTAGTAGCACTTTTTTTAATAATAATATTTACAGGGTGTGGTAGTCGATACGGCTATGTTGATAAAAGTTATTATTCTTCATCATATTCTAATCAACAATATCAAAAAACAGCCACAAAAACACAGAAAATCAATGATAGTCAAGCTATGCATAGAGCTACAATGCGTTCATATGAGGTATTTGGTAAGACTTATCACCCAACAGTTGCACATGTAAATGATAAATTTAGCGGAATAGCATCTTGGTATGGTCCAGATTTCCACGCTAAAAAAACAAGTAATGGGGAAATATATAATATGTATGGGCAAACAGCAGCACATAAAACATTACCTATGAATACAATGCTAAGAGTTGACAACTTAGAAAATGGGAAAAGTACAGTTGTAAGAATTAATGATAGGGGACCTTTTGTAACTGGGAGGATAATTGATCTTTCCAATAAAGCCGCACATGATATAGATATGGTAAAAAAAGGGACAGCAAAAGTTAAAATTACAGTCCTTGGATTTAATGGAAAAATTGCAACAACATATGAAGAGAAACAAGCAACAGCAACTGTAGGAAATTATTATGTTCAAGTTGGTGTATTTGCAAGAGTTGAGGGTGCTAATATTACAAAAAGAAAATTTGAAATGATTTTAGATGAAAATAAATATAGAGTAGTTTTAAAAGATGGACTTTTAAATGGTACAAAAATAAAAAGAGTCTGGATAAGTGGATTTAGAAGTGAAGATGAAGCGAGAGATTTCAAAGAAAAAAATAATCTAAAAACAGCTATGATAATAGCTCAGTAAGGATACATTATGGAAAAGATAGAACGAGTTACAAAAGAGACAAAAATTAGTTGTACTTTAGATATAAATGGAACTGGAAAATCATCAATAGAAACAGGTATTGGTTTTTTTGACCATATGTTAGAAGCTTTGAGCAAACATAGTGGTATTGATATTGAGATAAATTGTAATGGTGATTTACATGTAGATGATCACCACAGTGTTGAAGATTGTGGTATTGTTATAGGACAACTTTTCAAAAAAGAGATATTCCCTATACAAAATGTTGAAAGATATGGAAATGCAACAGTTGTAATGGATGAAGCAAGTGTAACTTGTGCCTTGGATTTAAGTAATAGACCATTTTTGGTATATGAGATGGATATATTTGGAAAAGTTGGTTCTTTTGATGTAGAACTAGCTGAAGAATTTTTTCATGCAGTTGTTATGAATAGTGGAATTACAGCGCATATTATCCAAGATAGAGGAAGAAACAAACACCATATCATCGAAGCAGCATTTAAAGCTTTTGCAGTAGCATTAAGAAGAGCCTTAGTTACAAATGAAAAGTTAGGCATCCCTAGTACAAAAGGTGTTTTATAAGATGATAGAACTTATTATACTTGATGTTGATGGTACATTAACAGATGGTTCTATTATCTATTCAAATAATGGAGAAGAGTTAAAAAACTTTGATGTAAAAGATGGACTAGCAGTTGCCTCTTGGACAAAAAAGCTGGGAAAAAAAGCTGCAATTATAACAGGAAGAAAATCACAACTAGTAGAAAGAAGAGCAAAAGAACTTGGTATTACACATCTTTATCAAGGGTTCGATAATAAAGATGAGATATTAGAAAAGATATTACAAGAGGAAAACTTAACATGGGAGCAAACTGCTGCTATTGGTGATGATTTAAATGATTATAAAATGTTAAAAAAGGTGGCTTTATCGTTTTGTGTTGCAGATGCGGTTGATGATATAAAATCTTTAGTAAATGTAGTTTGTAAAAAAAATGGTGGAAATGGCGCAGTTAGAGAGATGATTGAGTATATTATACAAGAGGATCAATTAGAAGGCTTAAAAGAGTTATGGGTATAAATAAATTTATATATCTGTTACTTGTAGCTACTGTAATAGTTTTATTTTATGAAAAAGATACAAAAGTTGTTCATATAGATAATGAAGAAAAACCTGAGATAAGTTTTTATAACTCAACAGCATATGATATCACAACAACAGGTGTAAAACAGGTTGTTCGTTCAAGTGAAGCTTATATGTATAAAACAAGAGAAGAGTTAGTTGATGGTACAATAATAAGCAAAGGTGATACAAACAATAGTGCTAATATTGTAAGTGGAGATCACTTTATAAAAATTGAAAATCAACTTTATATAGATGGAAATGTAAACTTACAACTTGAAAATGATATTGATATTGCAACTGAACAATTAGAGTATAATATCCAAACTAAAATTGCGAAAAACAATTTACCTTTTGAAGCGATACAATATAATAATAGATATGAAGGTGAAAATTTATATTTAGATTTGATGAAAAAATATATTAAATCAGATAATACAAAAATGAAAATAGAGGTTATAAATGAATAAATTATTCGGTATATTATTTTTAATAATAAGTTTTAATTTTTTAAATGCAGAGGAAACATATTTAAATATAGATGCATCTTTTTTTGAAGCAGATGAAGAGAAGCAACTTATGATATTTAAAGGGGATGTCAAGATGACGAAGAACAAAGATATATTGCTTTGTAAAAAACTCGTTATTAACACAGTTCCATCAAAAGATAATCCAAAAAAACAAGTACCAAAAGATTATAAAGCAACGGGTAATGTTCATTTTTCAATTCATACTGCCGAAAATATCTTAAAAGGAAAAGGTGATACAGTATTGTATTACCCAGATGAATTAAAATATATTATAATAGGAAATGGTTATTTAGAAGATACAAAAGAGGGAAAAAAAGTAAGTGCAAACAAAATCTATATTGATGAAAAAACAGGACATACAAAGATAGATGGTGATGCAAATAAACCTGTTAAATTTAGACTTAAAATTGAAGAAAAGAAGGAACAAAAGTGAAAGAGTTAAGAATAGTTGATGCAACTTTTGCAACTTCAGCACAAAGATTAGATGATTCACCTCCACCAGATAAAGCAGAGATAGCTTTTTTAGGAAGAAGTAATGTTGGGAAAAGTTCACTTTTGAACTCTTTAACAAAAAGAAAGACGCTTGCTAAATCATCTTCAACACCAGGTAAAACACAACTTATTAATTATTTTGATATTACATTTAAAGATTATAATGAAGAGAACGAAGTGAAAAATTATTATGCTCGATTTGTTGATTTACCAGGTTTTGGTTATGCCAAAGTTTCAAAATCTTTAAAAAAGAATTGGCATCAAAATTTAACTGATTTTTTAGAACAAAGAGCATCATTGCAAATTTTTGTACATCTTATAGATGCAAGACACTCAACATTAGATATTGATAAAAGTGTTGATGAATTTCTAAATCATATAAAAAGAGGCGATCAGATTATTATCAATGCTTTTACAAAAATTGATAAGCTTAAACAAACTGAGTTACAAAAATTACAGAGAGAATATCCAGATGGAATTTTTATAAGTAATCTAAAAAATAAAGGTATGCAAGCTTTAGAAAAAAGAATTGCTAATTATTTATTTGGAGAGTAGGGTATGAATAAATTTAATTTTTTTAAGCCAAATGTATTAGATATTGAAAAAATGCAAAAACTTGTTGCCCCAGATGTGGAAAATGGTAACATACTAGATAGAAATTATAATGAGATGGCAACAACAATTCGTTCTTATACAGCAGTAAATGATGGCGATGAAACTGTTGGTTTTATAGCTCTTCACATACATACAATAGAGCTAGCTGAGATTAGAAGTTTAGTTGTAAAAGAAAATTATCGTAATCATGGAATTGCCAAAGAACTTATCCAAAAAGCAATAAATGAGGCAAAGTTTTTACAATTAAAAAGATTATTAGTTTTAACTTACAAAAAACAGCTTTTTGAATTTTTTGATTTTGTAGAAATTCCAAAAGAGAGTATTCCTGAGACAAAAATATGGGCAGATTGTATTAAATGTAAGCATTTCCCTGTATGTGACGAGGTTTCTTTAGTATTAGATATTTAAACTATTTGTTGTATAATTATTGATATTATGAATTATCAAGGATATCAAAAATGTTTTTTAATAATGGATTAAAACAAGAATTAGAATCTTCTAAAAACCAAATAGTGAATTTAAATGAAGAAAAAAGTAAATTATCAGAAGAGTTAAACTCTTTAAATCAAAAACTACTCAATAGTGAAAAAAGTAATAAACTATTAGTTGATGAAGTGAAAAAATTAAAAGAAGAGATTGAATATTTACAAGAAAATAAACAAGAAATTTCTTTCGATACAAATGATGAAAAAGTTAAAGAACTTTTCAAATATCAAAATGATAACCTTAAAAAAGGATTATTAGATATACAAGCAAATATTTCAGAGTCAACTGAGTTAGCTAGAACAAATTTAAGTGAATCATATAAGATAAATGGCACTTATGAAGATTCAAAAGATAAATTAAACATAATAGTAAATGATATTGCTTCATTAAATAATAATGCTACAGATATTAATAGTGTAGTAACTGAATTAAATACAAAAGCATCTGATATTGCAGATGCTGTTGTTACAATTGATCAAATATCTTTTCAAACAAATATCTTAAGTTTAAATGCTGCTGTTGAAGCTGCAACTGCTGGTGAAGCTGGGAAAGGATTTGCTGTTGTTGCACAAGAGGTTAGAAACTTAGCAACAAGAAGTGCAGAAGCAGCTCGACAGATTACTAATGTGGTAAACTCTATACAAGATAGTGTTGAGCAAACGAATAAAAAGTTTGCAGTTATGACAAAAGCTATAGATGCAATATCTAATGAAACCATATCGTATTCTAAAAACATAAATGATGTAATGGTAACTTCAAAAGATACTTTTGCAGGTCTTGAACATATCACTGATAGAATATTTATGAGTTTAGCAAAACTTGATCATGTTATATGGAAAGTAAATACTTATCTTTCTGTAGCAAATAAAGAACCCGCATTTGCATTTGTTGATCATAAAAACTGTAGACTGGGAAAATGGTATAATGAAGGTTTAGGAAAAAGATATTTTGCAAACACTCCAAGTTATTCAAAACTTGATATTCCTCATTCTAAAGTACACAATGGTACACATCATGTATTTGATGAGATTAAAAAAGAACAATTAGACTATGATGCTTTATTAAATTCTTTTACAGAGATGGAAGAAGCAAGTAATGAGGTGTTTGCATTGTTGGATAGAATACTTCACGAAAGAGAGTAGTTTAGCTCTTTTTAAATAATAAATCATCAATAACAGTTTGGCGGTTTGTTATCTCTAACTTCTTACAAGCACTTGTAAAAGCCTCATCTTCTCCTATTACATAACACATACTTTTAGCTCTGGTAATTGCCGTATAAAGTAGTTTTGTATTGTGCATAATAAAGTGGCTAAAGCTCATAGGTATAAGTGCATTTTCATACTCCATACCTTGTGTTTTATGAATGGTTAAACAATAAGCTAAAGAGATTAAACTATCAAGTGTATCAAAATCATAAAATACTACCATATCATCAGTTGGATAAAGTACTAAGAGTTTTTTATTCTCATGATCGATTTTTATTACCATCCCTAGTTGTCCATTAAAAACCCGTTTTTCAATATATTCAGTTGAGCCATTTTTATATGTTTTCATTGTTTGCGATTTCATATTTTCATTTTTGATATGGATAACTTTATCTGCTAGTTTATATTCATATGTTTTTGTTTGAATACCATTATTTTTAGTATTGTTAATAAGTTTTTGTAGGTTTATATTTAGATTTTCAACACCAAGAGGTCCACCTTTTATAGGGGTGATTACTTGAAAGAGTGTAAGAAATTTATCGATTTGTTTTTCTTGAATATATTTATACATTGGTTCAATATAATTTGAAGCAGTATTTAAAATAGTGTGTAAAATATTGATATTATTTTCACTTCGTAGAGTATTAATCTCATAGTCACTTAAAACTGCTTTTTGTACATAATAGTTAGCAATTGAGACATCTATAAATTTAAAGTCTTCATACTCCTCTTTATATTGCGGTACTTGTCCACAGCGTATCTCATTTGCAATCACTGCTATTGCTTGATGTTCATTTTGTCTATATATTTTTGTGAGTTTACAAATAGGTGCTAACTCATACTTAATAGCATCTCTTAAAATATCTCCTGCTCCAATAGCTGGAAGTTGCCCATCATCTCCAACTATTATTAAAATAGTATCGGGATCAATTCTTGATAATATTTTATAAAATGTAACACTATTAACCATACTTGACTCATCTATGAGTATTACTTTGTAATCAAAATAATCTTTATCACTATTTTCTATTTTTACTAGTGATGATTGTATGGTACTACTTTTGTATCCTGTAGTATCAGAGATTCTTTGAGCTGCAATACCACTAAGTGCCATACAATGGATATCATCATAACTTACTATCTCTTCAAGAAGTTCAAGTATTGCACGACTAGAGGTTGATTTACCAGTCCCTGCATATCCTATAAGTAAAATAGTATTTTCCCCATCATTGATTAAACTTACAGCTTTTTGTTGCTCGCTACTTAAGGTAAATCCTAAGGTTTCTTGTTTTTTAGTAATATAAGTATCAAAATCTTTAATTATTTTTTTATCTCTATTGTACTCTTTTCTATTTTTTAAAATTTCTAAAATTTTTGTTTCACATCGAAAGTAGATATTTGGTGCAAACCTATCTTTTATAGTTTCATTTATCTCCTCTTTAGCTACAAGGTTTATCAATGCATTTTCATATAAAGTATCTTTCTCTTTAAAATGTAATGCATCATTCATAAGAGAAAAAAGCTGTTCTTTTCCTATAGAACTATTTCCATTTGCTTCACAAAACTCTTTTAATGTATAGTTCATACAAGCTGTGATCCTAAAAGAGCTCTCTTTATCAATTCCTAGTTTTGTCCCTATCTCATCTGCTCTTTTAAATCCAATACCTTTTATTGAAGTAAGCATATATGGGTTTTCTTTTATTCTTTCTATTAGATTATCAACATTTTCAAAGTGTTGATATATTTTATTGATGAAACTACTACTTACACCAAATTGTGCTAAGAAACTTCCTAATTCTCTAAGGTGTTTAAATTTATTCCATGAAGTGACTATTTGGGTAAGTTTTTTCTCTTTTATCCCTTTTATCTCTAAAAGTTTAGCAGGGGTATTATCTAAGATTTCACATAACTCTTCATCATCATATTTTTGTGTCAATTCAAGAGCTAGTTTTTTTGAGATACCTTTAACTATTTTTGTTAAAAAGAAATATATCTCCGCTTCTTTGATTTCAAGGGAGGTAAATACAAACTGAACACCATATTTTTTATGAGTATTCCATCGACCAGTGATTATAACTTCACTTCCTACAAGTTTTTCTAAATCTGTATCAAAGTATTGTCCACAAATCTTTTGATCATTTTCTAACACGGCAATATAATAGTTGTTTTCTTGATTATAGAAAAGTATTTTTTTGAGAGTTCCCGATAATTTAAAAGATTCGTTAGTATCCATCATTAAATTTTTTCTTCTTATGCTTATCTTTTTTATACCGATTATTGTTTTTGAGTTTTTCTAAGAGATTTGATTGTTTAAGTATAAGTGCTTTTTCATTTTCAAAATCTTTTGAATGTTCATCAAGAGTATTAAGAATTGTTTGTGCGAGGTTTTTAACAGCAACTGGATACTCACTGTATAGTTCACAAGTTTTTGCTTTTTTAAGCTCTTCATATGCTTTTAAAGTAGCTTTTTTAAAAAGTTCTAGATCAAAATTATCATACTTTAAAAGTGAAATAGTTTTAGTATTGAATTTTTCTAGAACTCTAATATATCTTAATCGTATTGTTTTGTCATTTATTTCTCTTTGCATTTAGTTGTAACTTAAGTTCGATAGTCGGCATTAATTTTTACATATTCATATCCAAGATCACAACCCCAAGCCGTAAAGGAACCTTCTCCAAGACCAAGATTACAAATAATTTTAAAACTTTTTCCTTTTAAAACTTGTGCTGCTTCTTTTTCTAGTTCTGTTGTAAATAGTATTTCACCTTGATTATAGACTGTGATATCTCCAAAGGTAATAGTAAGTTTTGTTTCATCACAAGCCATCCCACTAGCACCAATTGTAGAAGCGATTCTTCCCCAGTTTGGATCTTCACCAAAAAGGGCAGTTTTGACTAAAAGTGAATTTGATAATGCTTTTGCGATAACTTCTGCTTCCTCATCATCTTTTGCTCCATTAACTTCAAATGCAACTGCTTTTTTAGCACCTTCACCATCAGCAACCATTAACATAGCCATATCATGCATTACAAGTCGTAGGGCTTCAGCAAAAGCAACTTTATCATAAGAGTTAGACTTGCCATTTGATAAGAGTAATACAGTATCATTTGTAGAAGTATCACCATCAACACTAATTGCATTAAAAGTAGTTTTACTATTTAGGAGCAGAAGCTCTTTCATATGAGCTTTTGGTATAGCTGCATCTGTACAAATAAAACAAAGCATCGTTGCAAGATTTGGATTTATCATCCCCGCACCTTTTGCAATGGCTCCTATTTTAAAGCTTGTACCATCTTCAAGTTTTACTTCATAATAGGTAGTTTTAGGATACCCATCTGTTGTCATAATAGCCTGACTTAGATTTTCTCCATTTTTTTCCATTAAATCAAAACTTAATGCACCATTGAGAATTTTTTCTTGAGGTATTCTTACCCCTATAACACCTGTACTACTCATAATTGGGTTTTCAATAGAAGGAAATTTTTCTTTTATTGATGAAAAGAGTTCATTGATATCTTTAATACCCTGTTCTCCAGTCATAGCATTTGCATTTTTAGAATTAATAAGCACAAAATTTGTTTTAAAATTTTTATCATATTGCATATAGTGTCGTAATGGTGCTGCTTTAAAGTTATTTTGGGTAAATACAGCTTCAATTTCACATAAACTATCACTATAGATAAATCCCATATCCAGTTTATTATTTGCTTTAAGACCTGCACTTATACCATTACAATAAAATCCATCTATATCACTTATAGTACCCTTTATAGGAAATATACTAAACATTTATTAATTCCTTTGGTTTTTCTTTTCTATTAATTAATATTTTTGCTTTAGCTATACCAGATTGGTCTCCTATAACTAAAAGCTTACACCCTTTAGATACTTTTGTACTTCCTTTTGGTGTTTGGATAAACTTTCCACTCATCTCTGTTATCCCTATAATACTTACTTTTATTTTATCTCTTAAATGAGCATCTTGTATTGCTTGGTCAAGGAACCAACTATCATCATTGATATAAATTTCTTCCATATCAATAGGGGTATCTTTTTTATATAAAAACTCTTCTAAAACATTTTCCATTTCTGGTCTTATTGCCATAGCACTTACCCTTTTTGCCATAAGCTCAGGTGGAGCTACAACTTTATTAGCTCCAAGTTTTTTTAATCTTTCAACATCTTTTTTTGATTCTGCATTACAAATGATAAGAAAAGGATTTTTTCTCCCTAGCTCTTTTTCATAGAGTCTAACAGATGCGATAATTGTAATACTATCTGATATGTTTTTTGATAGAGATATTACCCCTTTTGCACTTGAAAGGTGTGATTTTAAGAAAGCTCGTTCTGTATATGTTTCCTCTTTAACATAGTAAGGATAGTTGTTTTTAGCAGCTATCTCTTCTAATTCATCAGTAGGGTCAACAATAACAAAAGGTATATTGTTTTGTTTAAATTGTTCTGCTAGTTGTACTGTGTATTCATTGTGATTGAATATTACGAAGTGATTTCGAAGCCGTGCTATTTTATACAACATATTTCTCTCCTTGTATAGGTCTAGGAATTTACCTCTTACTAATACTTGTATAAGTGTAGTAATAGATAAAGTAAATATTAAAAATCCAAATATTATAAGTGTTATAGTAAATAATCTTCCAGCAGGTGATATAGGAGAAACTTCTCCAAATCCAACTGTTGTAAATGTAATACCTGTTTGATAGATTGCATCGAGTATTGTAAAATCATCAAACAGGTATTACATTTACAACA
>Ga0209345_10004112_pt1 | contig 14291 bp, 16 predicted proteins | sample Cruoilmetagenom7_FD_187294 | JGI IMG/M metagenome (GOLD analysis project Ga0209345, IMG submission 187294) | Oil polluted marine microbial communities from Coal Oil Point, Santa Barbara, California, USA - Sample 7 (SPAdes) (version 2) | ecosystem: Environmental > Aquatic > Marine > Oil seeps ... | reverse complement strand
TAAGGGTGATCGGATCTTGCTGCGGGGCGAGCGTATTGGCCCGGCTTTCCGGCAGGTTGATCGGCACGCCTGCTGCCAGCAGCGGCGCTGTGACCATAAAGATGATCAGCAATACCAGCATCACATCAACAAAGGGCGTAACGTTGATTTGCGCCATCGGCGCGCGCCGGGCGGCGCGAAGCTGGCGGCGTGAAGATGCGGCTGTCCCCATCCCCATCAGCCGCGTTCCAATTCGCGGCTAAGGCTGATGTGCAGCTGATCAGCAAACCGCTGCAATTTCGATTCCAGCGAATTCACCCCATGGCTGAAACGATTATAAGCGATCACTGCGGGAATGGCTGCGAACAGACCGATGGCAGTGGCAAACAAAGCCTCTGAAATACCCGGAGCGACCACTGCGAGCGAGCTGTTTTGCTGCATCCCGATCTGGAAAAAACTGTTCATGATGCCCCACACTGTGCCGAACAAGCCGACAAAAGGGGCCACCGAACCCACCGTAGCCAGGAAATTAAGCCGCTGGGCCAAATCATCCGCCTCTTGTGCAACCTGGCTTTCCATGATGCTGGCCAGACGTTGCCGTATCCCGTCACGGTCGGTTGTTTTTAGCTGGGCGGACTTGCGCCATTCAGACATCGCCGCCGCCGCGATCCGGGCAGAAGGGGCGGCGGCGCGTCCGCGTTCCTTCATGAAGCTGGCGAAATCTTCCGCTTTCCAAAATTCACTCTCGAATTTGGCAGATCGGCGTTTCACCGCGCTGATACGCAGGCTGAACGACACGGTGATAGCCCACACCCACACACTGGCGGCTAGCAAACCGGCCATCACAATTTGCACCACGATATCAGCATCAAGAAACAATTTCACAGGGTCGAGATGGTCAGACACGCCGCCAAGGGTGGGCGAAGATGCCATAAGTAACAATTGGCTCATTCTTCATCTTTCATAACAAGCACTTGGGAAAATGCGTTGCGCCATGCCTCGGGCTGGCGGCGCGGTCTGCCGCCCGGGCTGACAAAACCAATCCGCAGCCGCGCTTCGGCCAGCAATTGCCCCCCGCGCAATGCACATTGGTGCATTCCAACGGATGCTGCGCGCAATTTTGTGCAGCTGCTTTCAATCAATATATCATCATCAAGTTTTGCCGGGCGGGCATAGCGGATCGCAAGATCGGCCACAGCATAGGCCCCCTCGCCCGCCTCGATCGCGGCGCGCTGGTCGATTTTCAGCACCCGCAGCATGTCCGAACGTGCACGTTCGAACCAGCGCAAGTAATTGGCATGATAAACGATGCCCGACAGATCAGTATCTTCATAATAAACCCGCACCGCAAAATGGTGGAGCGGCCCGTCAAAACGGCCATCATGCGGGGTAAGGGGCGAAGAAACAGGTGCGATCATAAGCCCGGCGACATTAGCGCAGGCGCGAGGAGATCGGCAATACAATCCTGCAGGAAGGCCGATATCATCGTCCAATTGCCCTTATTTCGAGATCATTCGCCCTAGCGGTTCACCGCCAAACAGATGCACATGCAAATGGGGCACTTCCTGGCCCCCATGCGGCCCGATATTGGCCAGCAACCGATACCCCGGCCCAACCAATCCATGGGTCCGCGCAACATGGCCGACCGCCCGGATAAAACCGGCGATTTCTTCGGCCGGGGCACGGCTGCTAAAATCATCCCAACTAACGTAAGCGCCCTTGGGTATCACCAGAATATGCAGCTTAGCCTGCGGCTGAATGTCTGGAAATGCGTAAGCCCATTCATCCTCGTAAATTTTGGTCGAGGGGATTTCGCCGCGAAGGATCTTGGCGAAAACATTCTGATCATCATAAGGCTGCGCGGCATCAATTGGCATATTCAACCCTGCCCTGATTGGTCGCGCGATGCTTTTTCTTCGAGGCCGGAGACCCCCTCGCGGCGGTCAAGTTCGGCCATCACATCGGCCAGCGGGATGCCCTTCTCGGCCAACAGCACAGCAAGGTGGAATAATAAATCAGCTGATTCGCCCACCAGATCATCCCTGGTTCCCGACAGGGCTGCAACAATGGTTTCGACTGCCTCCTCGCCCAATTTACGGGTAATTACCGGCAGGCCGCGTGCATGCAATTGGGCAACATAGCTGCCCGTGGGATCAGCGGCTAGGCGCCGGGTAATTGTGGTTTCAAGACGGGAAAGTGTATCCATCCAATCTGCATGGATTGCTGGCGGTGCAGGGTCAATCCCCGTGGGTATCATCGCTGCCAGAACGCTTTGATCGCGCTGCCCGCCGGCCAATGATTACCCCGGCCAGACCAAGCGCCATCAGCGCCATGTTACTGGGTTCAGAAATCTGGATTCCCCCCGCAGCGATAGTCGATGCCGCAGCTGGCACAGGGCACAGAAAAATCGGAAGAATCAGGAACCGGTAATGCATTCAGGCTGTTTGGGCCGCGCTGGGCATTTCGCAACTGCGAAGAAAAGATCGTCCCGCGCCGGGACCGGCATTTTTCAGCCCCGCGCAGGCAAACCCGCCGCGCGCAGGGCCGCATGCGCCTGAGCAATGGTATAGGTTCCAAAATGGAAAATCGATGCTGCAAGAACCGCACTGGCATGGCCTTTAACCACACCTTCGACCAAATGATCCAGCGTTCCCACACCGCCGCTGGCCACCACTGGAACAGACACCGCATCAGCGATGGTTCGGGTTAAATCCAGATCATATCCAGCCTTGGTCCCATCACCATCCATCGATGTGACCAATAATTCGCCTGCACCAAGACTGGCCAGATTCACTGCATGTTCAACCGCGTCGATCCCGGTTGCACGCCGCCCGCCATGGGTGAAAATTTCCCACCTACCCGGCCCGACCTTGCGCGCATCCACAGAGGCGACAATGCATTGGCTGCCGAATTTTTCAGCAATATCGCCCACCACTTCGGGCCGCGTTACTGCTGCACTGTTAACCGCAACCTTATCCGCGCCGGCTAAAAGCAGCGCCCGGGCGTCGGCAATTTCGCGCACTCCGCCGCCCACAGTCACGGGCATAAAGCATACCTCAGCAGTGCGCCGGACGATGTCGAGCAAAGTCCCGCGCTCTTCATGGGTCGCTGAAATATCCAGAAAACACAATTCATCCGCGCCGGCGGCATCATAAGCCTGCGCCTGCTCGACCGGATCGCCTGCATCTTGCAAATCAACGAAATTAACGCCCTTCACCACGCGGCCTTGGGCCACATCCAGACAGGGTATCACTCTAACCCGGACAGTCATTGGCCAACTCCGCCAAACAGGCCAGCGCCAGTTACATTACAGATCACGTCCGCGCCGCCATCGCCAATGCAGCGGCCAGATCCAGCCGGCCATCATACAGCGCGCGCCCGGTAATCACCCCTTCGATCCCTTCATGGGCGTGCATCGACAGGACATGAATATCATCCAGCCCCTTGACCCCGCCACTGGCAATCACCGGCATATCGGTGCACCGTGCAAGATCCAGTGTCGCGTCTATATTGCAGCCTTTGAGCAATCCATCGCGGCCGATATCGGTAAACAGCAAACTGGCCACGCCTGCATCTTCGAACCGGCGCGCCATATCGGCCACGGGCACATCCGACACATCCGCCCAGCCTGCGGTCGCGACCATCCCATCGCGCGCGTCCACGGCAACCACAATGCCGCCTGGATATTCACGGGCCATGTCTTTCACGAATTGCGCATCCCTTAGCGCAGCGGTGCCCATGACCACGCGGGAAACGCCCAGTTCAAACCAACCTGTCACGGCCGCTTCTGTCCGGATGCCGCCGCCCAATTGAACATGGCCGGGAAAGGCCGCAACAATCGCCTCCACCGCATCCTGATTTTCCGCGCGCCCGGCGAAGGAACCATCCAGATCAACCACATGCAAATGCTGCGCACCGGCATCCGCAAACAGCAATGCCTGCGCGGCAGGATCATCGCCATACACGGTCGCGCGGTCCATATCGCCTTCGGCAAGCCGGACGACTTGGCCCTGTTTAAGGTCGATTGCAGGAAAAACGATCAAGCCAAAATTCCAATCAAGCCAGAAAAACGATCAAACGATCAAGGATGCCATTCCAAGAAACGCGCGAGCAAGCCCAGGCCATATGCCTGGCTTTTCTCAGGGTGAAATTGCACGCCCATTATATTGTCACGCGCAACCGCCGCCACAAGCCCGCCGCCATGGTCAGTCATCGCGGCGATGTCATGCCCTTCATCAGGGACAAAATGGTAAGAATGCAGGAAATATGCCTCGCCATCTTCGAGCAGCGGCAATCTGTCTTCCTGGTCAAACCTTACATGCGGGGTCCGCGCAACATCATTCCACCCCATGTGGGGCACCTTGATCTTAGGGTCCGTTACCTCGATTGCGCGCACTTCGCCCGCAATCCAGTCCAGCCCCTTGGTTTCGCCATGTTCCAGCCCGCGTGTGGCCATCAATTGCATCCCCACACAGATACCCAAAAACGGCACTGCGCCGCCAAGAACCCGCTCCTCCAGCGCATCAACCATGCCGCTAATTGCACGCAAGCCCCCCGCGCAGGCACCAAATGAACCAACCCCGGGCAGCACAATCCGGTCTGCTGAACGGACAATTTCAGGATCAGCGGTGACATGCACCCCCTTCGCGCCTGCCGCCTTCAGCGCATTATGGACAGAATGCAGATTGCCTGCGCCAAAATCCACCAACGCAATGTTCTCAGCCACCGATTTGGCCCTTGGTAGAAGGCACAGCCCCGCCCTTGCGCGGATCAAGCTCGACCGCGCTACGCATCGCCCGGGCAAAACCCTTGTAAATCGCTTCGCAAATATGGTGGTTATTCTGGCCGTAGATCAGTTCGACATGCAAGGTGATCCCCGCCGCCTGGGCAACGGAGTGGAACCAATGTTCGATCAGTTCAGTATCCCATTCACCCAGCTTTTCCTGGCTGAACCCGGCGCGCCACACCAAAAAGGGGCGGCCGGAAATATCCAGCGCAACACGGGCCAATGTCTCGTCCATGGGTGAATAGACGCTGCCATAACGGCCGATACCCGCCTTATCACCCATCGCTTGCGCTAGGGCCTGCCCCAGTGCGATTGCACTGTCTTCGGTGGTGTGATGTTGATCGATTTGCAGATCACCATCGACCTTCATCACCAGATCGATCAACGAATGGCGTGAAAACTGTTCGACCATGTGATCGAGAAATCCGATGCCTGTGGAAACATCATAAGTGCCATCACCATCGAGGTTGATCTCGATGTGAATCTTGGTTTCACTTGTGTTGCGGGCTATTTTGGCGGTGCGCATGAATACTGCGCTATACGCAAGGGCGCAGTTGACGCAACCTTTCCGGTCAAAGCCTTTCTTTCCTGCTTGACCACGCGGCTTCGCGCCGCCACCTAACACACATTATGACCGACAATGCGCCAGACAGCCTAATACCCTACGATGAAATCGTGCAGGAAGCCCTTCGTGCCGTGGTTGGCCGCGTGCTGGGCGAAATACAGGCAAACGGCAGCACCTTGCCCGGCAACCACCATTTCTACATCACCTTCAAAACCGGCGCGCCCGGCGTATCGATCCCGCAGCATCTGCGCGAACGCTTCCCCGATGAAATGACAATCGTCATGCAGAACAAATTCTGGGATTTAGATGTTGGCGAGGATGGCTTTACCATAGGCCTCAGCTTCAACCAGATGCCTGCCAAGCTGGATATTCCCTATTCTGCGATCACCGCTTTTGTGGACCCGGCGGTGGATTTCGGGCTGCAGTTTCAGGCGGCCGTCGCTGATATGGCGCCTGAAATGCATGAGGATGCAGAAAACGACACGCCGGCAACCAGCGATCAAGACAAAGATGCCGCAAGTGATGACGGGTCAAATGTGGTAACAGTTGATTTTGGCCGAAAAAAGTAGCGTTTCTCGCGTGCAGATTATGCCGAAGAGTGGGCGCAAGGCGGGACACACAAGGCAATGAAACGACGGAAAAATGGTGAAACGGCCAGCAAATCGGCCAAGCTTGCACCCTCAATAAACCAAAACGCAAATGATGCAGACCTGACATCGAATGATGACGGGCCGTCGGGCGAAAAGGGCGGGCGCACCGGCGGCATTGCAAAAACCGATCCGGCAATCGCCCGCACCGGATTAATTGTGGGCGAAATCATATTATGGACCCTTGGACAATTGGCGCGCAATGATCTGGAAAAACGCAGATTGCGCCAGCACATTGATCCAGCCGAAGGCGAACCGGATGTTGGAACCAAAGCCAAGGCAAAACCCAATCCGCCAATTGATGATCACCCCTGGTTAAAAACGCTGGCGGTAAACAGTGTGATCAGGATCGCCACACGGTCTGTGCCCGGCGCGGTGCTGGTGGGCGGCGGTTTGGTGCTCAAAGCACTGTATGATCACGGTCAGACGCGTCAATCATCAGGTCAGGCGGACAAAAACCCGAAGAATGATCCCCGCGAGACTTGATTTTCGCTCCCTCATCGGCCCATGAGCAACCATGCCCGGCCCCACCCTTCACTCCTCGCCCCTGCAAAAACCAAATTCGCTCAAGCGGCGCGGGTTGATGTTCATCCTGTCTTCGCCATCGGGTGCAGGCAAAACCACAATCGCCAAACGAATTCTGGCCCAAGATGATGATATTCGTCTGTCGGTTTCCTACACCACCCGCCCGATCCGGCCCGGCGAAGTGGATGGGCGCGACTATTATTTTATCGACCCGGAAGAGTTCAACCGCAAGGTGGAAGAAGGCGGCTTTCTGGAATGGGCCGAAGTGTTCGGCCATTTTTACGGCACGCCCAAGGCTGAACTTAAAATAGGCCTTAAAGCCGGGCATGATTATCTGTTCGATATCGACTGGCAAGGCACACAGCAATTGTACCAGCGGATGGAAGTGGATGTCGTTCGTGTATTTTTGTTGCCGCCCAGCATTGGCGAATTGGAACGACGGCTGGCCTCACGCGGGACTGACAGCGCAAAAGTGGTCGCCGCGCGCATGGCCCGCGCCCATTCCGAAATCAGCCATTGGGACGGCTATGATTATGTCGTGGTCAATGACGATATTGATGAATGTTTCGCCAAAGTCACCGGCATCCTCCATTCTGAACGGATGCGCCGCGCGCGGCAGACCGGATTGGTCGATTTCGTCCGCGAATTGATGGGCTGACCCTGTTTTTAAAAGGGCGCGGGATCGGCTGGCCCCATCAGGGCTGGATCGGCCCATAGGGCTAGATCAGATGATCAAGGCTTCGCAAAATGGCTTGGCAAAAGGGCATGTACGATGCCGCCATCAATCACCAACGTCTCGCCGATCACATAATCGCCTGCCCGGCTGGCCAGATAGATTGCCCCGCCTGCCATGTCTTCTGCATTGCCGATCCGCTTTGCAGGAATACCTTGCGCTGATTCTTCCTCATGATCGCGCGCCGCCTTGTTCATCGAACTGGGAAATGCGCCGGGCGCAATGGCGCTGACGTAAATATTGTCCTTCACTAGCCGCGCCGCCAACCGCTGGGTAAGCTGGATTACGGCGGCCTTGGAGGCTTGATAGGGATAGGTTTCCCATGGATTGATCCGCAAACCATCAACACTGGCGATATTGATGATTTTGGCAGGGCGGCCCTGCGCCCCGGCAGCTTTCAATAGCGGATAGAGTTTTTGCGCCAGAAAGAACGGGGTCTTCACATTAAGATCCATCGTCCGGTCCCAGCCCGCTTCGCTGAACTCCTCGAAATCCTGCCCCCATGCAGCGCCTGCATTATTGACCAGAATATCCAGACTGCCTTCGCGCTCAGCAATTTGGTCAGCCAATTTCTGGATGCCTTCCATGTTGGAAATATCGCCCGGCAAACCAATGATTTTGTCACCAAATTGGGCCACGGTCGCGTTGATTTCATCAACCTTGCGCGCGGTGATATAAATTTTGGCGCAGCCCGCAGCGAGAAAACCCTCGACGATCATTTTACCGATCCCGCGCGAACCGCCCGTGACCAATGCAACGCGGCCCTCCAGGCTGAACAGTTTGCCGATATCCATCATATCAGGGCCTCCATCGCGCCATCAATAACCACTCAGCCGCGCCACTTGGTCGGCATGATAATTGGCATCGCCCAAAAATTCCTGCAACGCCCGCTCGCGCTTCATATAAAGGCCGATATCATATTCATCGGTCATGCCAATGCCGCCATGCATCTGCACCCCTTCGCGCACAGCCAAACTGGCGGTTTTGCCAACCTTGGCCTTGGCAACCGAGACCATCATATCTGCGCCTTGCGCCCCGGCATCCAGCAATTGCTGCGCCTTAATTACGGCTGCACGGGAAATTTCAACCTCGGAATAAAGATGCGAGGCGCGGTGCTGTAAGGCCTGAAATTCACCGATCAATTTTCCAAATTGCTTGCGCTGTTTTAGATAATCAATGGTCATATCCATCGCAGCCTGCGCCACGCCAACACCTTCCGCCGCAGCGCCAATGCGCCCGGCATTAAGCATCCGGTTCAATACCTCGCGGCCTCCATCGACTTCACCGATCACAGCATCGCCGTCCAATTCAACTTGATCCAACACCATATGCGTAGCCATCGAACTGTCGGCCAATCGCACCGGGTTCTGGCTCAGGCCGGATGCATCCTTTGGCACCGCAAACATGGTTATGCCGTCAACATCATTTTCTGACCCGGATGTGCGCGCCGCAACAATGATCATATCCGCGCTGGCGCCATAAAGTACGAAATCCTTCTGGCCCGACAATTTGAAACCATTGCCCGATCTTTCAGCCTTGGTCTTGATACGTTCAGGCCGGTGCTTCGCTCCTTCGTCAATCGCCACTGCAAATACAGCATCGCCGGAAATAAGGCCGGGCAGATAGCGCCCGCGCAAATCATCGCTGCCTTGCGCCAATGCGGCCGCCGCCAACACAGAGCTGGTCAGGAAAGGCGAGGGGGTCAAATTGCGGCCGATTTCTTCCAGCACAATACCCGCTTCGACATGGCCCATGCCAAGCCCGCCATCATCTTCGGCAACCAGAATGCCGGTAAAGCCCATTTCGGCAAATTGTTTCCACAAACCATGGCCAAAACCATCCTTGCAGTCTCTGTCGCGCCAATGGCGCAGCTGTTTGTTAATTGCGCCTTCTTCGGCCATGAACTGGCCCGCGCTATCGGCGAGCATCGCTTGATCTTCGTCATGATAGAGTGGCATCTTAAGTCTCCTAAATCGTCATTCTGGCACTGGCTGGAAACGCATTCCGCCAGTTCATTCTGTGCGGGCAAAAGTCCCGGCATTCGCCCGGACCCATTGAATGATCAATCGCCCGGCAATTCCAGAATGCGTTTCGACACGACATTCAGCATCACTTCGCTGGTCCCGCCTTCAATCGTATTCGCCTTGGTCCGCAGCCACCCACGAGAAGTCAGGCCGCCTCCGCTTTCTTCACTATCCCATTCCAGCGCATGACTGCCGCCTGCCGACATGAATAATTCATGCCGCCTCTTGTTCAGTTCTGTCCCGGCATATTTCATCATATTCGGCTGTGCAGGATGCGCTTTGCCAGCCTTGATTTCATCGAGGAATTTTTCACCCATCGCGGCATAAGCCATTGCATCAACATCGAACATGGCAAGATCAGCGCGCAGCATGGGGTCAAGTTCGCCAGCCTGACGCAGCATGGCCGCGCCAATTGCGCTGGTGCGATCGCCTCTATCCGCGCCAGAGATCATCTCGCGTTCATGACCAAGCAGATATTTCGCCACATCCCAGCCGCGATTGATTTCACCGACAAACTGGTTTTTGGGCACCTTCACATCATCAAAAAACGTTTCGCAAAACGGGCTGTTGCCGCTGATCAGCAAAATCGGTTTTGTTGTGACACCAGCCGTCCGCATATCGAACAACATGAAAGTGATGCCCCGATATTTATTCGCCTTGTCAGTCCGCACAAGACAGAAAATCCAATCAGCAGCATCTGCATATGAGGTCCATATTTTCTGGCCATTGACCAGCCAGTGATCGCCCCCTGCAGGATCAGAAATTTCTTCGCCGAAGGTTTGCATCGAGACAAGATCGGAACCAGAACCGGGTTCTGAATAACCTTGGCACCAGCGGATTTCGCCGCGGGCAATCTCGCCCAGCATTTGAACCTTTTGTTCCTCGGTCCCGAATTTCAGCAATGCAGGGCCAAGCATCCAGATGCCAAAACTGGACAATGGCGGGCGCGCAGAAATGCGGGCCATTTCTTCGCGCAGCACCTTGGCTTCACCTGTATCAAGGCCCGCCCCGCCATAGGCTTTGGGCCATGCCGGCACGGTATACCCTTTGGCAACGCAGGCCTCGAACCATGATTTCTGCGCATCGTTTTTAAAGCTGCCATTGCGCCCGCCCCAATAGACGTCTTCTTCATCGAGCACCGGCTCGCGCATTTCAGCAGGGCAATTCGCCTCCAGCCAGCTGCGGGTTTCCTCGCGAAAAATTTCCAGATCAGCCATCATCATCTCCTGTCGAATCGGGTGCAGGTAATTATTTTACCTTGCCATTTGCGCCATACGATAAGGACAAAATGCACCATGCTGCAAGCCACCTTGCAAGGCCCCCCTATGCCGTAGCGTCAGCCCGGCCTCGTTGACGCGGTTGGTGAAACGCTTACCTTTCACGGCGCCGATTAGAAGGAGGCTGAGTGACAAGATTCGCAGAACTGATCCGGGGCTTTAAGCTCCTGTGGGTTTGGGCCCGATAGATGATTGCTGCGCCAGCGCCCCTTCCGATGAAATTGAAAATCATCCACGGATTTGGTGCGGTGGCCTTTGGGGTGAAAGATACCGGCTTTTCGGTGTTTTTGCTGACATTTTACAATCAGGTTCTGGGGATGGAGGCGTGGCTGGTCAGTCTGGCGCTGGTTCTGGCGCTGATGGTGGATGGGTTGGTTGATCCGTTGATCGGCAATCTTTCAGATCGGACATACACACGCTGGGGCCGGCGGTTGCCGTGGCTGTATCTTGCAGCCCTGCCGTTGGCGCTGGTGTGGGTGATTTTATGGCAGCCGCCGGTAAATGGGCCGCCCAGCTTTTGGGGGCTGGCGATACTGGCCATAATAGTGCGCTTATTATTGTCGGCCTGCGAGGTTCCCTCGGTCGCATTGGTGCCCGAATTGACGCGCGATTATGATGAACGCACGACATTGTTTCGTTACCGCTATCTGTTCGGCTGGACGGGCGGTTTGACCATGACATTCCTCGCCTATCAGTTTTTTCTCGCCGACGGGCTGCTAAGCCAGGAAGGGTACGCCACATTCGGCCTGTTCGGGGCAGCTTTGATTTTCCTGTCAGTAATGGGCAGTGCGCTGGGCCAGCACCGCCTCGCGGCCCGGTGGCCCCCGGCGGCCCCGCCACCTTTCAGCATGAAGAATGCTTTTGCTGAAATCTTCGATGCTTTTTCTGAACGCTCTTTCCTGATTTTAATGGCTGGCGGGGGCGCAGCCTACATCAGCCAGGGCATGACCTTTGCCCTGTCCAACTATTTGTATTTCTTTGTCTGGAAACTGTCCGAACAAGCCATGGCGATTTATCCCATTGTGCTGTTTGCCAGTGTGATATTGGTGTTTGTGACACTGACCCCGCTGCACCGCCGCTATGGCAAGCCGATGACTGCCGCAGCGGCCGCGCTGATTGCCATGGTATTATGGCTGATCCCTTATGCATTGCGTTTAAGTGGGCTGTGGCCAGTTGTAGGGTCCATTCAATCAAATACGTTACTGTTCACCTTTATCTTATTCAGCAACGCTGCCGGGGTGATGGTGATGATCTCAGGCTCTTCCATGGTGGCAGAAATTGTCGAGGCATATGAAGAGCGAACCGGCGCGCGGGCCGAAGGATCATTTTATTCCGGGCATTGGTTTGTGCAAAAATTCGCCACAGGTGCAGGCATCTTCTTAGCCGGGCTGATTATTTCCATTGCCAAGCTGCCCAAGGGCGCCGCGCCTGACACCATTGCGCCCGGCATCATCAACGATATCATCGTTCTTTATTGCGCGATGGTGCTGATGTTCAGCCTGATTTCAGCCTTTTGGCTCGCCAAATTCCCGATTGACCGCGCCCAGCATCAGGCCCGGCTTGCCCTCCTTGATACAGCTGCGCGCGCCGATCTCGACGCCAGCGGCCCGCTCCCTTAACCCCCTGCTTCGCTAACCCCCCGCTCCCCTAACCCAAGGTTACACCAAAAAGGACCATTCCTCATGGATTTTGATCTTACTGAACGGCAAACACATTGGCGCGATCAAGTGCGCCACTTCATCGAAACCCATGTTCGCCCGCGCCACGCTGAATATTTGCAGCAAAAGGCTGAGGGCAAGCGGTGGAAAGTTCTGCCTGTCATCGAAGAGGAAAAGGCCCGCGCCAAGGCCCAGGGCATCTGGAACCTGTTCATGCCGCCGCAGGCCGGGCGCGCGCATGTTGATGATACATTTGAATTTGAAGGCCCCGGCCTGACCAACCTTGAATATGCGCTATGCGCCGAAGAAATGGGCCGCATCGGCTGGGCCAGCGAAGTGTTCAATTGTTCCGCCCCGGACACCGGCAATATGGAAGTGTTCCACCGCTATGGCACCCGCGAACAAAAGGACCATTTTCTCGCGCCGCTGATGAACGGGGAAATCCGCTCTGCATTTTTGATGACAGAGCCGCGCGTTGCATCATCAGATGCAACCAACATCGAATGTTCGATCAAGCGCGAAGGCGATGAATATGTGATCAATGGCCGCAAATGGTGGTCATCAGGCGCGGGCGATCCGCGCTGCACCATCTCAATCGTGATGGGCAAAACAGATTTTGAGGCCAAGCGCCATGCCCAGCAATCGATGATCTTAATGCCGCTGGATGCCCCGGGCGTGGTAATCGAACGCCACCTGCCCGTATTTGGTTATGATGATGCGCCCCATGGTCATATGGAAATCGCGCTGAACAATGTGCGCGTTCCGGCCCATAATATGCTGCTGGGCGAAGGGCGCGGATTTGAAATCGCGCAAGGGCGCCTTGGGCCGGGCCGCATCCACCATTGTATGCGCACCATCGGCGTTGCCGAAGAAGCCATCACCAAAATGGCCGTGCGCCTGCAATCACGCACCGCCTTTGGCAAAGTATTATACGAACATTCCATCTGGGAACAGCGGATCGCCGCGGCCCGCATCGACATTGAGATGACCCGCCTTTTATGCCTCAAGGCGGCCGATATGATGGACAAGGTCGGCAATAAGGCCGCCGCGCAGGAAATCGCAATGATCAAGGTGCATGCGCCCAATATGGCGCTTCGCATTCTGGATGATGCAATCCAGGCCCATGGCGGCGGCGGCGTATCAGATGATTTTGGCCTGGCAGAGGCATGGGCACACCAGCGCACATTGCGGCTGGCTGATGGCCCTGACGAGGTTCATGCCCGCGCAATCGCCCGGATGGAATTCGCCCGCCATGCCCCCGCCGCAGATGCCGATCCCACCTTTAGTTCCGGCGATATCGGCGCAGCACGTTAGGAAAACAATCATGAAAGCAGCGATATTGGAACAAGCGGGCCAACCTTTGGTGATCCGCGATGTATCGGTGGCGAAACCCGCCCCCCACGAAGTGTTGATCCAGACGGCCGCCTGCGGATTGTGCCATTCTGACCTGCATTTCATAGATGGCGCCTACCCCCATGCCATGCCTGCCATTCCCGGGCACGAGGCGGCCGGTGTGGTAGAAGCGGTGGGCAGCGAAGTGCGCACCGTAAAAGTGGGCGATCATGTGGTTACCTGCCTCAGCGCGTTTTGCGGGCACTGCGAATTTTGTGTGACGGGCCGAATGGCCTTGTGCATGGGCGCGCATACCCGGCGGCAAAAGAACGAAGCACCCCGCCTCACCATGGTCAATGGCGAAATGGTCAATCAGATGCTCAACCTGTCTGCCTTTGCCCAGCAAATGCTGGTGCATGAACATGCCTGCGTATCCATCGACAAGGATATGCCGATGGACCGGGCGGCGCTACTGGGCTGCGCAGTTACCACCGGGGCTGGTGCAATTTTTAATGCATGCAAGCTGGTGCCGGGTGAAGCTGCTGTGATCATTGGCTGCGGCGGGGTCGGGCTGGCTGCGATCAATGCTGCCAAAATTGCTGGTGCAGGGAGGGTCATTGCAGTCGATCCAATCCCGGAAAAACGCGCATTGGCCAAAGTTCTAGGCGCAACCGACACAGTCGATGCAGCAGCCCAAGATGCAGCCCAGCAAATCATCGATCTGACCGGCGGCGGGGTGCATCACGCAATCGAAGCGGTTGGGCG
>Ga0209345_10004110_pt1 | contig 14297 bp, 17 predicted proteins | sample Cruoilmetagenom7_FD_187294 | JGI IMG/M metagenome (GOLD analysis project Ga0209345, IMG submission 187294) | Oil polluted marine microbial communities from Coal Oil Point, Santa Barbara, California, USA - Sample 7 (SPAdes) (version 2) | ecosystem: Environmental > Aquatic > Marine > Oil seeps ... | reverse complement strand
GTTGCTGTAGCACCGAGAACAACCGTAGTGCTGCCCATAACCAGATCCGAGCCGGCGCCTCCACAATTCCCTTGAATCCTGGGAAGGGTGGTTGAAATGGCTCCTGCGTCCGTGGGATTGGCGCACAAGCGAAAATATCCGGCTGTGTAGCCCGAGATAATACCAGTATCGCTCCATGTTTGGGTGCTGTCTTTTCCGATTGCCCCGGAAGCAGCCGCACCAAACCGAAGACCATTATCAAAGGCCCCTGCGACAAATGCGCCACTACTTTCGCTGATCTCAAGAAGCAGGGTGCCGGTAACTGCCGCGTCTGCATCTGCCGGCGCGGAGCCGCTATAAATCCGGAGAACACCGCATCTAAAGATATCCCGGAGTGAGCCCCCGCGAGCAACGGCGAGTATCCCGCTTGCCGGTAACGCTTCACCGGTGTTCCATTGGCCTGTGGCAAAGGTAAGGGTTCCCGCAGCTACCCCCACAACTTCGTAATCAACGCCATTATTCGCGCCTGTGGTGCAATTGAAGAGCGCAACCTTATCACCGGGAAATATCCCCTCGGTAATGAAACCGTTTCCGCTATCGGTAAGAGTGTCTGCGCTTCCCCCGCCATCCACAAGCGTCAACGTGGTATCGTTGCCGCTCATGCAAGTAATGAGAATGGCTTGCAGCCCAAGCATTTTATTTCTAAGTCCGGTGCTTATTTTCATCGTCATTGGTCAATCCTCCACTTAGGGGTTTAATAAAGTCATGTACTTCCCCTGGACAATCGCCGCAGAGCCGGACTTTGCCGAAGGGAAAATCAATTTCTTCTCAGTGAGATTGATGAAAAGGCCGGAAGGAAAGCCGGCACAAATCCCTTTAGTTGTTGAAAACATGGCGTAATGTTCAAAGCCGAATTCCCCGCCTTTGAGACTCGCGCCTTCTTTCGTAACGTTCGTATCCTCTATAGCCGGATAAGTAGCCATTACTCTTTTGTCAAAGTCCTGGGGATTGTTTCCCTGGCAAAAGTAGATATTGTGTGAATCGCTGAAATAGATACCGTCCTTTACCGGGGCGATCATCAAAATCTCGGAGCGAAAAGGGAGCCAGTTTCGGGCCATGTCATACCACGCATAGGCATAAGGCTCGGAGTACAACACCCGCGTATCTACCGAAAGAAACATTCTGCCGTTGTAATTGGCTAGTAATTTACATATCGGTGGATCTGAGAATGTCCTTTGTGTAGTAGGCCCCACATAATCGGCCCCTACCCAAGATTGACTTACTTCATTTACCACTACTCCAATTTCGCGCTGATTACTGTAGTAAATAAAGTCTTTCACTTGACAGTAACGCATTTTCGCGCCCCGAGTGACGTTCCTAAGCGGGGTATAACCGCCTAGATCCTGACTGATTAGGGCGAGTGCGTCACCGCTCACACCGAGAGCGGAGCCTCCATCACAAAAAAGGCTGTGCCATTCTCCGGTTTGATCGGATAAGTCAAAGCCTCCGCGTCTCGAAGGTCTGCCGGTATCGTCAATATCAACGTTATGCGCTATGGCTAAATCACTGATTCCGGTTTTAGGGTCGAATCTAAGCCTTGTGGGATCAATAACGTTATTGAGCCCGGACGTACCGGTAAATAAGATTATGGGCTTTCCCATTTTTTATCTACCTTCCTCCTTTTCCAATTCTTTCATCTGCTTCGCTCCTGCCTGATTGTGCCCCCTCCAAACTTGCTTTTTCGGAGGCGTAAGGCCCTTTTTTGCTATTATTTTCATGGGCGTATCATGCTTATCTAGGGTAGGGTAATACTTCCCCCCGCCTGGAGTATGGATTATCCTCCCTTTTTTCCTTGCTCGATTCATTCTTTCGGCGGCGGGTGATCCTGCCTTCGAGTGTAAAGGTAGATCTTTTTTTATTGCCATGGTCTTTCCTCCAATTAAAAGGTTTGTACTTTCCGTGGGCGGTAAGGTTTTTGAATGGATTTCTCGTCTCGTACCCATGCGTAAAGTTCTCCTATTGCCTTCATATACAAAGCGGCGTGTTTCCGGGTTCCTGCCGGCGCATCAACCGATTCTTCCTCAATCTCCGAATAGATCTCCCTGCAAGCATAGTTGACAAGCAGATCCCTCTGTAAATGCTCGGGTATTTCTGCCGGTAACGTGGTCGTAGCTTCAGCTATAGGGGTGAGTTTCTTGTAGTAATGGATGGTGAGGGTTATAGCAACGCTTGGGGTTCTTCCGTAATAAAGGCTCGTTCCCACCGGCGCTACCGCGTCCAACTGTCCCGCCGTAGTCCATTCCTCGGCGGTAAAGAGCGCCTTTAGAGCCTGTAGATTAGGACAAATCACAATATCATTGCCCTGATCCTCAGTCTCAATAGTATGGAGATTCTTTAGGTAATTGGTGGGAAAACTAACGTAAGGATCGGTGATACTCGTTTCAAGTGATGCTGTAGTGTCTAGGGCCGGCAAAAACAATTCGAAGCCGGTCTTAGGATCTCGGTAGGATTCTACGTCTTTAAGGCAAAGATTGAAAAACTCACGGATTTCGTCTGCATCATACGAGGGATCTTGAATCTTTCTAACAACTTCGTCCTGCAATTGCTCTTGAGTAGCCATCGAAGAAGTCTCCTATAAGCCCTCTTGAGCAAGTGTTATCTTGGGGTTTTCCTATTGCTACTTCATTCCTTTGAAAAAAGGCAAACACTATTTTATTTTTATTCGAGGTTTTTGCCTTCTACCCCTCTGGCTTGACGGTCCGATGTCCTGTGATTCAACCAATGGAGTGCTTCCTCAATCTTGGTTAATGCCAAGGCATTTTCTCTACATTTGAATTCTCCAGACTGGAAGCCTCGCAGCCGGTCAATGACTATTACTAGGAGATCTTCCTGGTGACAGCCGTTGATCCACCATTCGGAAACCGGCCCCTTTTGGAATTTAACGTGACCGAATTCTCCCACGGGAACATCCAGAGAATCATTTGCTCTGCCGATATAATACTCGTGACAAGCTCCCCCGTGTCCTGGTTCGTCTCCCACAAATACATCAGTGAACCTATGCTGCCCTATTTCTAATTTTCTCATAGTGTCTTTCTCCTTTCTTAATTCAAGGGAGCTCCCATCGTTATTTTATCCTTATTGCAGGAACACCGGCGTAAGTTCCCGGCAAATCTATATTTCTTATCACAACCGCCCCCGCTCCGACGGCAACACCATCACAAATTTTAACGCCCGGGTTGACAATAACATTGGCACCGATAAAGCAAAACCTTCCGATTTTGCAGGGGCTGTGTATTCCCTGGTGGGTTTCGTGAAGCAGAATCGCACCAGGCCCTATGGTGGTTCCCGCCCCTATTTCAACGTTCGGACTTATTACCGCTTGACACTTAATAATGCAATCACGGCCTATTATGCAATTTTTTCCGGTTCTTACATAACTTCCGATTAAGGTTCTATCTCCGATCCGGGTACCTTCAACGAGCTTAACGAAATCGCTGATTGAAACGCCTTTTCCTATAGAAACGTTATCCTCAATTACTTGAAACTGCGTTACTCTTCTGCCCTCGGGTAACTCTTCCATGGTCGTGCTCCTTTCATTAACCGGTATAAGTGCAATCCTTACATAATCCCATGACTTCGGTTCTTCCTGTTTCGTGTATTGCTTGGTGGGCCTTTCTCCGTGGCCCTTCCAATATCTTCTTTAGGGGGGCTTCGTGGGTATTTCCATAGATAACGCTTGAGAATTGATCGCGGCAACATAAGATAACGTCTCCTCTCACATTTACCCAAACGCTGTTAAATGGCCTCTTGCATCTTCCAGGGGTTCTAATCGGCTTCTTGATCTCCGGATTAAGGCCGTGGAGGTCGCTCGCGTCTGCAAATACAATAGAGTCGGCATAAGGCTTCCAACACTCCCGGTAAAGCTCGTCTGATTCGTGCCTGTTCTCGGGCATCCGGATCCGGTGAAGGATAACCTTTGGCCTCTTGTCTCTGGTTCGCAGAAGTCCAAGTCCCAATATCACCTTTTCATAATTGATTCCGGGCCTGATCGCCACATTGGTTGATTCGAAAACTCCATCAATACTCACAATCAATTCGTCTACATTCTCGCAAATGGCATCACGGATATAATCATGGTGCAGCATAGAACCGTTTGTAGTATCGGTAATCTTCATGTCCGGAAAGGTAGTTTTCACCCAACCAATGAAAGGCGCGTAATAAAGCCACTTGGTAGACTCTCCGTAACCATGAGGTGAAAGCCGCCTGATCCCGTATTGATAAGCCTCACAAACAATGTCATGAGCATCGCTAAGGCTCATATCCTCGTTTCTTCGCTCCATAATGCTCTGAGGACACATAACGCAGCCGCCATTACATTTCGTGGTTACTTCGAGGCTGATCATGTTGGGGATAATCATTCCGTCCACCATTTACCGTCCCAAAGTTCCCCGGTGCATTTTGCGGGGTTCCCCACACAAACACCGTGACAATAGCGAATATCCTCAACTACTACCGCGCCGGCACCGATCATGTTGTTTGACATAATCTCCACTCCGTTCTTGATTACCGCCCCCATTCCGATAAAGCAATCATCTCCTATGGTCACAGATCCCCCAATGGAGGCCGAAGGCCCAATAATGCAATTCTTTCCTATCGAAACATTATGGCCTATGTTGACCAGGGAGCCCACCTTTGAACCTTCGCCTATTTGAGTAACCCTGCCTTTTTCACTCCCTCTATGGATTACCGTATGAGCCATAATGCTAACATTTTCCCCTATTACTATCCCACCATTATGAATCCAACCGACTAGCCGCCCATCTTCATCGGGGGTATATTTCAAAGCCTGTTGTTCGAAAGCTACCGAAGGATGAATATAGCAAGACGAGGGTACCGCTCTCCAAAACAGGCCCTCTCCTTTTTCTGGTATAAATGCCTCTTCGTTATGCCTTATAAACCTCTCTAGCCGCTCTTGCGCTAATCTCTCCATCTTCTTACCTCGTATGCTTCTGCAAAGGGTTTATTGATTACGGTTCCCCTGATCCGGGCTTGGTGATAGACCGACTCAGTAGAGAGCCAATTCTTTGACTTCTGAGACTCGTAGCAGTTAATCGCCGTAATCTTCCTTAGTACCTGATCTTCGGTAACTTCCACGAATCCAGCCGGCACAAAGCCTAAATCGTTCCTGGGGGCCTCATACCCGAGAACGAGCCTCGAATACTTGGAAGCTCGCCATATCTCTTCCGCTATTACTTGGTGATCCTGGTGAGTGTCCGAGGTATTGGGGCCTATTACCAAATCGGGCTTTATGTCCTCCCTGACAAGCGGGATCATTTCATCAAGGATATCCTGGCGGTAAACAGGAAAATCCCTTACAGGATACGAAAATACAAACCTTCTTTCCTTCGGTACTCCTAAAGTATCCATTGCCTTAACGAATTCTTCTCTAGTGATACCTTCCGGAAATCCATCAGGGAGGGATAAAGCCGCGTCACTGAAAGCGAATACAAAGACTTCGCATCCCGAGTCTACAAGTTTTACTATCGTAGCCCCACATCCGAATTCAGCATCATCAACGTGGGGAGCGAACACTAGGGCTCGTTTGATATTAGTTAGCATCATTCTTACCGATCATATTTTATTAAGGAATTCATCACTCAGCTTAATAAAAAACGTTCTGATCATAGGCTTCTTCTCCTTTCCAGTTTGGTTAGCATTGATTAAGGTCATCCATTATTCTTTGTGCGATTTCCAAACAGTAGTTCTTGTAAACTTCTTTGTCTCCGTGATCGTCAAAACTGTTTTTTATTATTTGCGCTATATAATATACTTTTCTGCGTGTAGCTATGAAATCATCTTTGTCTTTTCCTCTCTCTCTTATTTTCCGCGCCGGGTTCCCCACCCATACCTCGTAATCCGGAACGTCCTTAGTCAAAACGGCACCGGCGCCGATAATCGCACCCTTTCCTATCCTCCCTACACCCAAAATGATAGCGTTTATCCCTATAAAAGCATCCGGGGCAATCGTCAAAGAAACAGGCTCCACTTTCTGAACCTCTCTTCTTAAACCGATCGAATGGTTCCAGTGGTGCTTGTGCGTGATTATTTCTACTCCTCGGGAAAGCTCTGCTTCATCGGAAATAAAAACGTTTCCGGTAAGTTCAATCGTTACGCCTTTAGAGATTCTTGCAAAGTCGGAGACTTCGAGGGTTCCTTTGTGGTACCTGGCGTGTCCGAAGTAGGTTTTATATTTTGTTTGTTCTGCTTCACCCATTTCTCGGCCTCCAAATAAAGATTTAGGATATCCGGTACTTGTTGTTCCATGGTTATCTCGGCTCGGATCTTTGCCACGTTTTTTCGAAACTTCTCATGGTAGCCGTAAGCGTTCTTGATATCACTCACGGATTTAACCGAAACGCCTACTTGGTGAGCTTCCACAAACGCCTCAGCCTCGGGAACGTTCATAGCCATTACCGGTATTCCCGCCGCGATATATTCAAAAAGCTTGTTCGGCATGGCTCTTTTCCTCTGTTCACACTCCAACTCGCCCCCCACAAAGCCCCAATCAAAGCGCGTCATGGCTCTGAGCAAGTCCAGGTACATTTGCATGGGCCATATACAAACGCCTATGTTGAAATAATGGTAGGGAAGATTTCTAGGATTAGAGGGAAAGGCATGGACGTTGATATCTGCCTTGATAAGCTCTGTAAAAAGGTTAATGTGATCGCGGTAAGGGAATTTCTCACTCTTTGAGAGAAGGCTCCCTTCGTAGACAATCCCTGAAATTCTTTTGAATGGCCCACTTTTAATTATATGTCCTATCACTTCCTTGTTGCAACGAGAATGAATAACGGCATAAGGCTTTTGAGCTAGGGCCGGATAGGTATCATGAACAAGCTCTCGGTACCCTTCGCTCGGAAAGGCGAAGCCATCACACATCATAAGGGCCTTTACTTCCGCTTCTCCCGGATTTCCGGTTCTAGCGAGGTCAAGATCATGCGTATCGAGGATAACCGGGATGTCGGGATATTTCGCCTTGGCACCTACCGCCATCCAGTTAGGCTCATTATGAACGTGGAAAACGTCCATCCCCCCGCCTGCCTCAACGGCTTTGCTTAAAGCGTGTAGAAAATCTATGTGATTCGTATAGGGATACCACGGGCATTGTGTGTGTTCGAATCCGTTGTTATTCCGTTGAATGGCTACAAAGTGCATTTCCGGTTTCAGTTCTGCCGCTATCGCCGCCGACACCTTAATGGCGCGGATACAGGTATTCGCATTAATCACCGTCACCCTCATAGTGTTTTTACTCCTTTTTTTCGAATTTGGTTTTAGCGTCTCTAAAAACTTGGCTCGCCCTTCTGTCGGAGATTCCATACTTTTCAGCTATTTGCTTGAACGTAAATCCTTGTGACATTCTGAGCTCGTAGATTTCTTGTAGCCTTTTTTCGATAGAGATAGGCTCTTCATTAGAAGAATCCGGCGGGGGAGCACCGGATTCCGTTTGGGGTGAGGCGTTTGGTGGAGTGCTTTGGGTTGGCGTGTCGCTCTTTTCTTTCGTTTTACTCTCTTTCTTATCGTCAGCCTTCTTCTTGGCTTCGGCTTTCTCTGCCGCCTTCATTTCTTCCTTGTCAATCTTTTCTTTTATATAGCTGCTGACTCTTCCGCTTTCCTCAATTGCCGGCGCGGTAGTGGGCCATTTATAGTTGAGAGCCGAAGAGCCTGAGGAGGCTGAATCCTTCTCCGGCTTCTCTTCTTGGCTCTGTCTTGGTTTGCCATATTCGGTATAGGAACTATCACCGAAATCGATTCTTAACAAATACTTCTGGTGTTCGAGGCTATTAACCTCACAAACGAATTCGCCCTTTCCGTTATCTTCAAAAACATATCGGGACTTGTCAATGATTAATTCGGTGGGGCTCGGTGGATCTCGTTTGATATTACATTTAATCAACATCGTTGTTGCCCTCCTGAGCAAAGGTTATTATCTAAACGCGCCTACCACCCCGGCTTGGTCCCGCGCCTCTTCTTGACAATGGACCGGTGTTAAAAGTCGGCCTTCTCACTCGCGGCCTTCGATGGCTTTGTCTCCCGCCGGTCGCAGGGCTTGAGCCGGTAACTACTCCCGGATCTCCAAAATTGCGTTTAGTTCTTCCGTGGACATTCCCTCGTCTTGTGATTCCGCGTCTTCCTGGCATGGCGTTACCTCCTTAAATTATGGAACGGTGAGCCTCCTGACCACCTCCCAAGCAATCAGGAGACTCCCTCCCGTTGGCATCAAAAAGCTTAACCTAATAGGTAATGAAAAAATTAAGATTATAGGTTAAACCCCAAATTCCTGGGCAGTATAGAGAATGGTAAGCGAAATCGTGCCAAGCTTCTCTGCCCCTCCCTGCCCTGCGTCTACCTGGACTCCGAAGAAACGTTCAGAAGAGCTAGGCCCAAGCAAGGGCTGACTCGGGAGGTCCATTTCCTTACGGCCTCCTGCTTGTGCAACCGTCTCATCGGTCATAAGGTCATAAGCAACCGCTTCAAGAGCGGTTTTCCCGGCGTTCACTTGACCGGCGGTAAGAACGAGCGCAGAGCCGGAGTCAAGATCATCACAATCCAGGTAAGCATTGAGGATGGTATGCTCTGCCGGGACTTTGCAGAGTATTATCAAATCATCCGTTTCAAGGCTCGCGGTTGTTTCAAAAACACCTTTGTTTGCACACACAATCCCGGCCTGAGAAGCACTCACCGGGATTCTTCCATCTTCGGCATTTGCGGCGGTATATACAGTCATGGTTAAATCCTCCCAAAAAAGGTGATTAGTTTATTATTGGCCTAAAAAGTAAAATCATCCCTCTTGAGATTTATGCGCCTGTAGGCTGTCTCGCGGCGGTATCGATACACATTACCCCAAAATCTTTTCCGTTAAAGGTAACTTTCTTAACGCCACAAATGGTTGAAGTCGTGATAACCGCTTGATTACCATTGTCTCTTGACTCCTCATGCCAATCAAATCTCAAACCACTGCCAGGAGAACCAAAGCCCAATACTGCGGCCTGTACTCCGAGGAAGAGTGCTCTTGCGGCTCCAAGATTTACACCGACACCATAATCGGAGAAACGAATAATGGCTTTGTGCTCATGCAGAACCACATCGTTATAGAATCCGAGGCCACCCTTAAAAATGGGGTTGTTCTTGCCTTCGGCGCTCGCGGCTGCTTTCTGAATGTCCATCCACTGACCGGTGCTAGTGCTTGTTCGAACGTCATAGACTTGCCACGGATTCATCACGCAAACATAGTGCGTTTCATTGTTAATAAGGATGGGCTGTATCTGGGGTGTCTCCTGGGTACCACCCCCCATCATTGCGGAAATTGCTACCGCTCTGTCAATCTCCTTCAGATCCATAACAGAAGTTACGAGGATGGTAGCCTTGGCTAAACCATCAGCGTAAATGATATGATCTGAATCCGGGCTTGTAATGCTGTTGTTCGCAAATCCGGTGTACGAGGTCGGGTAAATATACTCGGTGTTGATTCCCCGAGAGCCCGAAAGGTACATGAAAAACAGTTCATCAAAGACTCTTGCCCACCATTCCGTCTGCCTCTTCTTTGCAACTCGGCGTAAATCGTGAAGAGTTCGCTTCCGAGTCATTTTACCACCGGTATTCACGCCCCCGCGCATCTGGTCAATATAAACACCGTCCGTATAGAACTGGAGAGCCTCTTCCTTGCCCTCTAACACATCATCCCCTTCAACCGGCTGCATTTTAAGCTGCATACTCAAATCAAAGGAAATGTATTCACCGGCATCGTTTTCGAGCTCGGTGAGTCTTTGGATCGGCATGGAAGACTCCGGGCCTTCACCCATGAACTTCCTGCCGAAATAAGATGTTCTCGCAACATCTACTGCGAGAAGCCCACTATAACGCTTTACTGCTTTGGCATCATTGAGGCCGATAATAGTTTTAGCCATGATAAGATCCCTCCGTTATCAGCCCTCTTGAGCCACGTTAGTATTTCCGTTTAGTTATTAGGCTACCATAAATTCAACGCACTCTAATTCCTCCTTTCTTATGACGTTGTAAGTATCAAGCTTTCTTATCGGGATAGAGCGATCTGCCTTGAATGACAGTCGAATTTTTCTTCCCTGCTTATCTTCTACCTTTATGCCTATTTTATCGTCAACCATAACGATCTGACCGGTTCTAAGACGAAAATCTATCTTTATCAACTCCTGGTCAGTAATAAATCTGATCTTAACGTCTTTTTCGTTTTTCTCCTCTGCCGTGAGTAAAAGCTTTCCCGAGTCAATGTCAACCGCGTCACCTATGTCGAGATCCAGATAAAGGGCCATATATATCACGCAGTAGCTAGGTATTGATCCCGCTTTGATTCTGGAAGAAGGGCGAGCGCCTTTTCAAGTTCAATGCCTTCAAGCTTATCCAGGGACGCGAATTCGTCTTCGCTCCCTATTTCCTCCTGTGCCGGCGGCGTGTCCTTGAGCGTCTTCGGTACCTTCTTGAGTGCTTTCTCCTGAGCCGCAAGGCGGTTGATTTCCTCCTCTTCTGATTGTTCGCTCGCGGTTGGCGTGATACCCATGGATTTTTGCACCATCTTCTTTGCTTGGTAAAGTACCCATATTCCAGTCTTATCCGCGTTCTCCGGCCTGTTCGCCAGTGATTTCACCGCACCATCGAGGGCCGCATTAAGGATTATGTTCTGTTCTGTGGCTCCTTCCCTGGGTACAACGAAATCCGGATTCATGCTAAAGAACGTGGCTTGATCCCTTTCCCAAAGCTGTTCATTGGTCTGAGCGTTGATCTTCCCGGAAATAGAGTCTTCAAGCTTCAAGCGATTAAGTTCGTCCCGGATCTCGTCCCGAGCCTCTAGCCATTCATCAATGGGGATATCGCCGGCATCGTATTGTGACTTGAGTTCTTTAAGATCTTCCTTGGCTGCTTCCTCCAATTCCTCGAAATTTTCGACCTTGAGATCATAAATCGGTGCAAAGCCATCTCCGTCTGGTATTTCTTCCTCTTCTGCTCCTGACTCTTTTTCTTTTTTTGCGGCTTCTTCTGCCGCTATCTCTTCGGGGGTTTTTTCGGGGGAGGGCTCTTCTTTCTTGGGAGGTTCTTTGTCTTTTACCTCCTTGGCGGGGATCTTGCCGGCTTCTGCTTCCGTCAGTGGCGATACTATGCCCTCTTGCTCTTCCTTTGAGAGCATGGCCCATTCTTCGGGGGTATATCCTTCGGGGGGGGTGGTTAGGTCGATTTCTTGCTCATGCTTCTCTTTCTCTTTTACCATATAGCCTCCTGCAACAAGTGAAAACAGGAACTTCTTGTTCCACAAATTCAGTATTTTATAGCTTCACTCTTGCGAGACTATTCTATTCGCCGGGAGTCTACTCCTAAAGAAACTCAGAAGGCAAACAGTTTTTTTTATATTTTTTTATTTTCCCTATTGCGCTGCCTCCTCCGCGTGTATAAGTTTCGGCGTGAGAAAGCTGCCTAATCCTCTCTTTTGTTACGTCTGTTCTGTCTGCTATGTACTGCAAACTGACGCCTCCACGGTCTGCAACGTCCAGAGTACAAGTATCTATCATCTTGGTAAATACCCATTCAACTATCTTTTCATCTGATAGATCCCACCACTTTGGCCCCATGGTATAGGCGAAATGATGTTTGCAGGACACCCAAGGACAGGGACGCGGCGCATTTATACACTCTGATCTTAATCTGGGCCGTTTTAATACCCCGCTCTTTTGCATGTTATGCATGTGTGATCCCGCTAATTGGGCTATGGCTTCTTCTCCTTTCTATCCGGCTTCCGCACTCTTCACCAAAGAGTCTGCGGCCTTAACTAACGGCTTATTCAATACTGTAGCAATGGCTATTTCAATGGCTTTCCCTAGCTTTTCGAGGTTATTCTCTTCGGTTTCGGAAATAAGCTTCTTGGCCTTCGCTTGCAGTTCAGCGACTCGGGCCATCATTTCAGCGTCTTCCATGGCCTCGCCTCTCTCTGCTTTGATTCTTTCCTTTTCCTGGGCCTCAGTGACTTCTGGGTCGTCCTCGGTTCCCGGTTTGATCTGACCGCTTACCTGACGTATGCGATCCGCGATAATGTCTTTCTTCGGTAAGTCACTCTGTTCAATGGCGAGGTCGAGCAATTGAATGGAGACTTCCGGAGGTAGTTTCTCAATGGTAGCCATGATGGTTTCAAACATGGCAATCCTGATACTCTCCCGGAAATCCTGGCTTTCTACTATGAAATCACCCTGAGAGGCTGTGATATCGTTTTCTACGCCTTCGGGAGTCGGCTTGTTGATCTCCATGAATTCAACCGCTTCCGGGTTCTCGGTAATGCGGACACTCTTTTCAACCGTGTAATACTGTTCAATCAGCGAATTCTGATTCTCGCCTTGGATCTGAGTCGCAAAACGGAGATTATCAAAGGGCTCCATGGAAGTGAGCGAGCCTTGATCCTGCTTGGCGAGTATGGCCTTTCCTGAGATTGCGTTAGTCTCGCGGCCTAGATTCTCTTCGGTTACACCGGAAGAGTTTTGGATAAAATCCGCGTCTAGCTGCATGATGGTGATATGCTCAGAGCCTAAAACCGTATCGTTCTCTATCCTTACATCGGCACCGGGTCTCTTCTTCAAGGCTCCGTCTGGTCGGTCTTTCTCCTCTATGGCGTTATCCCAATCCTCAAAAGCGTCTGAATCAGCAATCATTCGGTTACTTGAGAGGATATACAGCGCCTTAGAGCGCCTTTTGTTAAGGTCTTCCTGGGGATCTCGGAGGTTTCTGATTACACCGTACGGGGAATTATCCCGGCCTTTTCGGTAGCACCATATAGGAACAAAGGGGAAGCGATTGTGGCGATAGGGAGATTTTACGTCTTGCAGCAAGTAGTCGTTACAGAAGACCGCGCACCAAACAACCATCTTGTGAGTATCGTAAAGGGAGGCGGTACCGCGCTGAAGGGCTTGGTTCATAAAAGGGTTTTCCTTGTCGAACATAAGGCCCTTCATTGCAGGATTGCCCTTCATAATCTGGACTTGTTCAGGTTGTCGGTACCAACATTCGATCAATCGCACCCTGTCTCTTCGGTTATCTACGTTGAAAGCATCGTCCAGGATGATGGGATAAGGAGTTGTGGCGTTCTCGTTTGCGCGATAAGCGTAGTCAGTGTTCCAGAAATACTCATCATTCTGCTCGAAATAGAAGTTCTGAGAACGAGCACAAGCTTGTAGGGCGGCTGCTCTTTCCGGAAACATTGCTTGTGCAAGGTCTAAATCAGTCCACTTAGAGCGGAAAATATAGCGAGCATCGGATAAATCCCTTTCAACCGCTAGATGATCGTACCACATATGCCGCCATGATTCGTACCGGGAATACAGAAGCTCGTCCGTTTCATCTCCCCGGATACCATCTTCTAACCATCCAACGCCCACCTTTACAGCATCGGCAAAGCCCCGGGATCTATGATATCCGGTCCGGTTTACGTCAGATACGAATTTTAATAGCTGAGTTTTGACTTCGGCGGGGTGTCTGTCTGATTCTCCGCGAGGATGGACTTTGAAATCTATGCGGGTTCGTTTCTCGGTGCCTATAAGCCAATCGATTGTCGGCTTTATGAGGTTAAACACCTGGGCAAGCTGCCCGCGCGCCTCTAAAACGTCCTTATCCTCTTCGCGCCATTGCTCACCATCGTAGAAATCTTCATCGATTGCCATTTGAAAGCGTGAAGCGGAAAGGGCCTGTCTCGCCTGATACCACCAATCTTGAAGTTTTCTAAGCTTTGCCCTATTCGCTTCCGAGTCTAAAGGGTTCTCCGTGGAGTTATACTCTACCGGGAGAATCTGCCCTTGCTCGATCGGATCGTGGGCCTTCTTTGTCTTTACTTGCTCAAAAGTTCCCATGGTTCCGCTCCTTTGTGAAGCGGGGCTCTTGTCCCTTGATTATTTTCCAAAGACGAGTTCACACATCTTCTTGTAGTGCGACTCGTATTCTTTCTCGCCTACTGCAACCGCTAAATCCATTATCCTCAGTTTAATCGGGAGGATAACATCCTCCGGTACCATCCTCTCTTGTGCTAAAGAAGCAAGTACCCTGGAACGGTCCTTGTTTTTTTCATCCTGCAAAAATGCTGCTTCCTGAATGTCAAAGGTGGTGGATCTTTCTCTTGGCTTATGCTCCACACACCAATCTGTAACAGACACAGAACACCAACCTTTTTTTGTAGTTGGTGCGTTTTTTTTGCATATTCCAAAATCGGTTTTCTTGTCCGCTACGTCAAATCTCGGGACATAATATCTGCAAGTTTC
>Ga0209345_10004108_pt1 | contig 14300 bp, 11 predicted proteins | sample Cruoilmetagenom7_FD_187294 | JGI IMG/M metagenome (GOLD analysis project Ga0209345, IMG submission 187294) | Oil polluted marine microbial communities from Coal Oil Point, Santa Barbara, California, USA - Sample 7 (SPAdes) (version 2) | ecosystem: Environmental > Aquatic > Marine > Oil seeps ... | reverse complement strand
CTATCCTGCCAATGGCTTTGCTGATCTAACGGCAGCACAGCAGTGGGTGCACGGCTTCGTGCAGTGGTACAACCATGAGCATCGTCACAGTGCCATCCGCTTCGTGACGCCGATGCAGCGCCATACCGGGGAGGACAAGGTCATACTGGCGAAGCGCCATGCACTCAACCTCGCAGCCAGAACGGCACACCCTGAGCGCTGGAGCGGTGACACCCGTAACTGGGAACCGGGGACATTGGTGTCGTTGAATCCAGAGCGGAAAGTGGTCACTGAGGCAGTGCGAATGGCTGCATAAAAATCAGACAGGACGACAGATACCTTGACAGTTACCGGAGTCCGAATATTCTCCCTGGTGGACCAATTATCTCCCCATTTTCGCCTCGACGTTCCATAAGCGATGCATAGAACCATCCATTGATTACGGCGCTGTCGTTGCTGACATTCCTGACGCGTTGCTCCCTGTCTGGATGCGATGTTATCGAAAAGCGTGTATCGGTTAGATCAAGACCGAGAGGATAAAATCCGAATTCCATGCTTATTTGATTCGTGCTCGCCATAGTTATTAATCCTTGCTTTTCGGTGTATTCGAGTCGCCGTCAATCCAATATTTCATCATTACCAATCTTTAAAAAGTTGTCACGACGGCAATGATGTATATTTTTTAATGTATATCGGCGTAAAAACAGCATTTTTAACCTTACACGGCAGGCCGAGTTGTTGGGTAAAAAATGACTACCAGGCCGTTATCCGCAATGTCCGATCTGCGCGTGGAGGGGCTACCTGGTGCTTCGGGAAGTGTCTTGTTAGCCAGAACATCAGGTGATAGCCCGAAGCGGAAATTTGGTCCTTTATTGCTCGCGAGAGCTATTAACCCGGTGGCTATTTCATCCTGTTAGATTCGGCTGAAAATCGCATGTTGGGTTCTACCCGTTACTGACCTCTTTCCGATAGAAACTACCGCCGGGTTAATATCGGAACAAATCGGTCGCTTGTAACTCATACGAATGACCACACCTGAGCTTTGGATATGCCTAAAAACAAGAGGCAGTTCAGAATGTATCCGCCACCGATTTAAATTTGATGCGACCTGATTACCACTTCTCAATAGTTCCGACCTTGCTTGATTGCCAATTGAAGCTCCGCTACTTGACCAGCGAATTCACCACCCTGCATCCTTTCCAAACGAGTAGTCACCTCATCCCAATCGAGGAACCTGCTAACGGCATCTTTTGAGAGAGGGTAATAGACTTTGTCACTCATCAACCATCCTCTGAGATGATTAAGGATTTTTAGGAAGCCCTCGTCGGATTCGCTATATTCTCGAACCCACATCATAGCTTGATCGTCTTCAGTTATGTTAAGCCAACCATATAAGTACGCTGAAATATTGGGTAGATTTGGTATCTGTTCTTGTGTGCGTTGCTGGCTGACGCGCTCTTTCAGTATATCGATAGCTTCATCCAGAACATTGTCCGAAATTTCCCATTGATCTGAACTCTCGACTTCGTCTCCAATTTTTCCATGGCTAAACAGCTGACTTCTAAAGAATTTTCCAATCAACCAATTGATGGCTCGCCCTTCACTTGCCATATACCGCACAGTTTCGGCCTGCCTCACGGGATTCAATTCGAGCAATCGCTTAAGACAGCTTTTTGCAACCAAGTTGGCAATGCCGTCAAGCGAAAGAGCAAATGAGCGATGCTCTCCATCTTCTTTCATCGCAACATCCATCATTCCCGAGAGCGCTTGGAGTATTCCAACCAGCTGATCCTCATTAAGATTCAAAACACACTCATCGTCTAGTCGGTCCAGCACATGCTCAAACCAAGTTTTGCCTGAATTACGGCGCTTCATAGCTTCTTCGGCAAGACGAGTGGTTAATTGTTCAACGTCGCTACGAGCCAGTTCTAAAAGCCTATCGAAAGCTGCATCTGACATGACTGTCTTTGGACCGGTAAGCGCAAAATAAAATCGATAATGTAATGGGCTGCCAAGTCGTTTCAGTTGGATCGCTTCTGAAACTGCTGATGAGTTCATAGTGTTGAACACTCGCTCTTCTGGTTCCTCCCCATCGTCCACACCAGGAACAAAATGTTTCAACCTCCAAATAGAACGACCGGAACCTTCGTCTTCGGAAGGTAAAAGCATCTTTAGCTCTTTCCCCATTTTGGCTTTTTCATCTTTTGAGATTATGGCGTCCCCTGTTACCAATACGGAGCGTTCTGAGAGGTAAGCCTCTAGCCACTTATATAAATTGTAATCTGTGATTTTTATCAGGTGAAGGCGGCAAAAGTCGGGGAAATAGACATCGTCTTTAATTTGTGGAAACACAAAACGTATACTGTTCAAAGCAAGTTTAACTTCACGTGGTGTAGATAAACCCATTCCTTCCTGGTCGACGGCAGACTTTAAATCGTCGAGTAGCGGTGTCTCTAAATCCTTCCCCATTACTTCGATATAAATAGCTTTCGCTTCATTTAGGAACTGAGTGCGAAGATCGAATGGTTCTGGAAGTGGAATATTGAAAGTAAGTTGCACAATTTTCTGAAGAAAGAGATCACCATCGGAGACCTTAAGGGCTGTTTTCAGAGCCTGAGCCAAGACTTCCCGGTCATAACACATTAGGTACGCAACCCTTGGAAAGTCGGCAACGGAACGAACTAGACGAACTACCTCAACGGCTTGTTCGGGCTCGAGTCGATCAAGGTCATCGAGAATTACAACAAACCCAACATTCAACTCTTGTATCTTGTGGGCAATTTCTTGTTTGATCTCAGATGGTGTCGGCCCTATTGGAAGCAATTGATCCGCCGCATTGGCACTTGCGCTCAGCACATCACTAGCCACCTGTGCTCCAGGAATAAAGTACCCAGCGACCTTCGCAACTGAAGCCGCGCTGCGTGCGGTCTTTGGACCATAGGCTTGGAATAGTTTGCCGACAGCAGCAATCTTTTGCTTCGTCGCGTTCTCTTGTGAGCCATCAGCCGCTGAGATTTCATCTTCTTGCGTCTTTAAAATCGCAATCATCGGCTCCAGCAACGACGAGACCAACGGAGAAGCATCACCATTCAACCATGGCGCGATTGTAATGGTATGCACACCTTCGTCGCAGGCTGTAATGAGTTCGGTGCGAAGGAAGTTTAGGAGCGAGGTTTTGCCTGAGCCCCACCGCCCTTCCAGGCCAATGACTATACCATCACCCTTAGACGCCTCAATAATTGATGGAGCGAGTCGTTTAGCCATACCAACGAACCCAAATTGATCTTTACTTTCGTCTTCCAGTGCACGGTCTGTGTCCAGAGTGGTAGTCATAGTGATTCCATTCAAAAAATATTTTTACCTATAAGGTTTTATCGGTGACTCAACAGAGTTTTGTGTGTCACACCATAGTACCCTTTGATACTTTTTCCGGTCGAGGAGGATGCTATTTCCCCACGTAACTCACGAACCATAAACTTCCTCTTGGGGTCGAAATTGACGACCGAGGCTGGTCATTGAAAGGTCTGGTATGTGCGCGAAGCGGCTAAAACATTGGTCGACCCGGCCAGCGCTGTCAGATCATCCAGGGCACGCTCGCGTGCTCTCTTTCGCGGCAGGCTGAGCACTACAGCGGTAATGCCCCATTGTATCGGGCCGTAAACAAAAAGAGGAGGTGCCGTGGCACCTCCTCTTCAGTCCCTGTGACAGGGAAGTGTTCTGTATTGGGTCAGCCCAATCAGAGTTCGACGTTGTGGTACACCTGTTGTACATCATCCAGATCGTTCAGCATCGCCAGAAACTTCTCGAACATCGCTACATCGTCACCACTGAGAGTGGTGTAGCTATGCGGGATGAACTGGATCTCATCGACGTCAAAATCGATATCGCCGAAACATTCGGTCAGGGCTGTCTTGGCCTTGAAGTATTCAGTGTTGGGGGCGAAGACGGAAATTTTGCCGTTTTCGTTTTCGATATCGGTGACGTCAACATCCCCTTCCATCAGCGCTTCAAGCACGGCCTCTTCATCATCGCCGGCAAAAACGAAGATGGCGCAGTGATCGAACATGTGGCTGACGCTGCCCTGAGTACCGATTTTGCTCTTGGTCTTGGTGAACGCCTGACGCACGTCGCCGAAGGTGCGGTTGGGGTTATCGGTCAGACATTCAATGATCGCCATGCTGCCGCCGGGGCCGTAACCTTCGTAACGTGCCGGAGAGTAGTCTTCGCCACCACCGCCCTTGGCCTTGTCGAGCGCCTTTTCGATAACATGCCCCGGAACCTGCTCTTTTTTCGCGCGATCAATCAGACCGCGCAGCGCCAGGTTGCCATCGGGGTCGGCCCCACCCGACTTGGCCGTGACATAGATTTCGCGTCCGTAACGGCTATAGAGCTTGGCCTTCATGTCCGAGGTCTTGGCCATTGACTCTTTACGGTTTTGATACGCTCTGCCCATGCACTGGTTACTCCGATAGTGATCTTGAAGGTGGCGATTCTACTGCGATCCGTGTTGTCTGAATACCGCGCAAAGCAGCCTTTTAGCGTAAGGCAGCCTTCTATAGAGAAAGGGAACAGACCCTTTTCTCCTTTCTCTAGGCGCTGTGGTTTAAAAGGGCCACCACCAAGGTGAGGATTTCAGGCTGTGCCTGCAACCTCTGAGCTGCTCGCCATACATCCGGGCGTTGGCATCCACCTTTCGGGCGACGCTGACCAGCCAGCCCTTGCTGTTATAGGTTTTCCGCTGCCAGCCTCCGTGCCCTTCGTGGTACGCCAGATACTGGTTGTAGGCGTCCCACTTGGAGATGCCCAGTGTTTTTTGCGACACGTCGGCATACCAGCCCATGAAATCGACCGCATCGTCGTAGTCATCACGGTCGGCTCCCCAGTTGCCGGTCTTGTCCTTGTACCAGTCCCATGTCTCGTCTTTCACCTGGGCATACCCGTACGCGCTGGATACTCGCCACCACATGGGGATGCCAAGGAAGCTGTCGCGAGGAGGCGCGGCACTGTGCCTGAAGCTGGATTCCTGTCGCATGATGGCCAGCTGTACCTGAATCGGCAGGCCATACTTTCGCTCAACCGTCAGAGAGGCATCAAACCAGTCGGGCTTCTCGCGAAAGATCCGGCAGGCATTTTCCACATTGGACGGCGGCGTGGTCGCACAGGACACCAGCAAGAGAGGTAACATCAGAAACAGGCAAATTCTTTGCATACGTACACCAGCAACCGGATGAGCAGTTAAAAACGTTTTTGATACCGGTGGCAATAAGGCGTCTTGCCCGTGCGCACGTAGTAGTCCTGATGGAACTCTTCGGCACGCCAGAACGGTGCCATCGGCAGCACCCGCGTCACCACGTCCAGCCCCTGGTTTTCCAGCAGCGCGATCAGTTTTTCACTGATGCCACGCTCTTCGTCATCCTGTACGAAAATGGCGGAACCATATTGAGGGCCGATATCAGGCCCCTGACCGTTTTCCTGCGTCGGGTCGTGGATTTCGAAGAACAGTTTTGCCAGTGTCTCAAAGCTGACCTGAGCCGGATCGTAAAGCACTTCAACGGCTTCCAGGTGGCCAGTCTGCTTGCTGCAGACCTGTTCATAACTCGGGTTATCCACATGACCGCCCATATAGCCGGAGACCACCGAGATCACGCCGGGCTGTTGCTGCATCAGGTGCTCAACCCCCCAGAAGCAGCCACCGGCAAAGTAGGCGGTCTTGAGTGTACTGCCCTGCCGGTGTGCCAGCTCGTCGGCGCTGATGAACTGCATCGAAATGGAGTTCACGCAATGGCGCACATTCTTGCGCGTCAGCATTTCGCCTTCAAATACATGTCCCAAGTGCCCGCCGCAGTTGGCACAGAGGATCTCGGTGCGACGCCCGTCGGCATCAACCTCACGGCGGATGGCACCCTCGATCTCGTCATCAAAGCTGGGCCAGCCGCAGTGCGAGGGGAACTTGTCCTCGGAACGGTACAGCGGTGCTCCGCACTGCCGACAGGCATAGACACCGGTCTCGAAGTGTTCGTTGTACTCTCCTGTGAAGGGACGTTCGGTCCCTTTTTTCAGAATGACGTATTCTTCTTCGGGGGTCAGGTTCTTGTAGGACATGCTTCACCTCTGCGCAAGGGTTCGCGTTACTCGGACAGCTCACTGTCCCGTCGCGGCACCTGCCTCTGTATTCAGTAGCCAGTCTCTGATTTCGTTGGCCATTTCGGCACTCAGACTGGAAAAGGTCGCCACCACGGCGGACAACTCGGTACTGCTTGCGTCTCGGCTGAGATCGAATGATGTCTCGGCCAGAATGCGACGGTTCTCGGCTTTTACCAACTGCAGGTGACCACGGATCACCACCTGTGGCCTTCCCTGCCGATATTCGACCTGAAAGGCATCCAGACGACTCACCAGCAGCTTGTCAGCCGCCAGACGCACCTCATCACCACTGATTCGGCTGAAACGACTGTCGCGCTGCAGGGCCGAAATCAGCTGATCTCGCCACAGCTCCGGAATGGCACTGCTCCAGCGTGCGCCGGCATAGACGCTGGGCGGCTGCCCTTCAGGCACTACCAGCATGTGGCGACCGTTCAGCAGGTCAGGTACCTGCGGCCTCAGGACTCTCAGACCATCAATCTGAACGGTTTGACCTGTCACACCGGGTACCGGTTCCAGCGTCCAGCTTTGTACCGGCTCTGCCGAAGGCAGCCAACTGCAGCCGCCCAACACAAACACCAGCAGAGTTGTGAGCATCACATGTTTCATCACGCGCTCCCAGTCAGGGGGTAAATTCAGGTGCCGGTGGGCGCCCGGTCAGGTATGCCGCCGGATCTTCTTCCAGCCGTGACAGGATTCGGTTCAGGGTTCCCAGACTGCGCTGCAGGTCCTGCATCACCGGACCAATTTCGGCCATGCCCTGCAGGCCGTTGTCCAGCGCAGCGGCGTTATCACCCAACAGGCGCTCCAGCTGTGCGCCGCTTTGTGCCAGTGAGTGCATCGCTCGCCGGCCATCAGACAGCATGGGGCCGCCTTCCTTTACCAGAAGCTGGTCTGCATGATTGATCAGCGAGGTCGCGGCCTGTAATACCGCCTGAGCGTCCTGTGCGCTCGCGGTCAGGGTTTCCAGCGTTTCACCCACACCGGCTCGTGACTCAACCAGCTCTTCCGATACCTGTTCCAGGTTGTGGATAATCCGGCCGATGCGGTCAATATTCTGCGGTGACAGCAGCTCAGCCCCCTGTTCAACCAGCTCATTCACACCACCGAGCAGGGCTTCACTGTTACCCAGCAAGGCCCCGATCGGCGAGGGGTCGGCCTGAATGACAGGAGGGCCATTGTCAGGTCGAATCAACGCTGGCGCCTGCGGGTTATCGGTGCTGAGCAGAATATTGGCGGCCCCGGTGATGTTGGCGATCGCCATCCGGGCACGGGTGCCCTGATTGATCGGCGTTGCAGCACTGACCTCCATATCGGCCAGCACCCGGCGCGGGTCTTCAGGATCCAGCTGTAGCTGCTTGACCTCACCGACCCGCAGGCCGTTGTACTGTACCAGACTGCCGACTGTCAGGCCGGTTACCGCCTCATTGAATACCACCCGATAGCGCCGGGTTTCCTGTTGCTGCCCGGACTGCACCAGCCAGATGCCGAAAAACAGTGCTGCCAGCAGCCCCGCCAGCGTAAAGAGTCCAATAAGGACATGATGTGCGCGTGTTTCCATACTTAGGTCTCCCCTGCCGCTGCGTAGGCAGCACGGCCTCGCGGGCCATTGAAATAGGCCTGTATCCACTCATCGTCATGGCGTGATACACGTTCCGGTGTATCGGCTACCAGCACCCGCTTTTGCGACAGTACCGCGATGCGGTCACAGGCGGTCCAGAGTGAGTCCAGATCATGCGTTACCATAAACACGGCAACCCCCAGCGCATTGCGAAGCGTCAACAGCAGCTGGTCAAAATCGGCGGCACCGATGGGATCAAGCCCTGCTGTCGGCTCGTCGAGAAACAGTACATCCGGGTCCAGCGCCAGCGCGCGAGCCAGGGCTGCACGCTTGACCATGCCACCGGACAGCGAGGCCGGGTAAAGATCACCGGCATGCGCGGCCAGCCCGGTCAATGCCAGCTTGACCTCAGCCAGTGCTTCGGCATCGGCACGGTTCAGGCCGGCATGCTCCATCAGCGGCAGCGCAACATTTTCTCTGACCGTCAACGAGCTGAACAGCGCACCGCCCTGAAACAGCACCCCCAGTCGCTGCTCCAGCTGCGAGCGTTTGGCCCCGGACAGCGCCAGCAGATTCTGGCCAAACAGCCTCACCTCACCGGCGCTGGGTCGGATCAGACCGACAATCGAGCGCAGCAGCACCGACTTGCCGGTGCCCGAACCCCCGACCACCCCCAGTATTTCACCGGGATAAAGATCCAGATCCAGATTCTCATGCACCGTATTGGTACCGAAACGATTGCACAGTCCTCGCACCTCGATCAGTGCACTCTGCTCTTTACTCGCTGCCATCACCACCCCATCTCCATAAAGAACAGCGCGGCTACCGCATCCAGCAGTATCACCACGAAGATCGACTGCACCACCGCCGAGGTAGTGTGACGGCCCACTGACTCGGCACTGCCACTGACCTTGAAGCCTTCCATACAGCCGATAACCGCCACCACAAACGCAAACAGCGGCGCTTTCACCAACCCAACCAGATAGTGTTTCAACGGCACATCGGCCAGAATGCCAAAAAACTGCCCCAGCGGAATATCCAGTGATATCAAGGCTACCAGCGCTCCGCCGGCAAGCCCCGAAATGATTGCAACGAAGGTGAGCAGCGGCAGCGTGATCAGCAACGCCAGCACCCTTGGCACCACCAGCAGTTCCATCGGACTCAACCCCAGGGTTCGCAGTGCATCCAGCTCCTCGTTGGCTTTCATCGAGCCGATCTGAGCGGTGAACGCACTGGCCGTGCGCCCCGCCAGCAGAATGGCAGCCAGAATCACGCCAAACTCTCTCAGAAACGCGTAGGCCACCAGGTTGACCGTATAGATCTCGGCGCCGAACTCACCCAGCACCGTCGCCCCCAGAAAGGCCACCACGGCGCCTACCAGAAAGGTCAGCAGCGCCACGATTGGAACCGCGTTGAAGCCGGTTTCATGGATCTGGTTCACCAGCGCTGTCATGCGCCAGCGCCAGGGCCGCAAGACAATGGAGAACAGCGTCTGCAGCACCAGACCGATAAAACCGCTCAACTCCCAAAAGTGACGAAACACGATTTCGGTCTGTCGCCCCAGATAGGCAAGCGCCTCAACCAGTGGCGAGGCCACAGGCACAGGTGGGGCCGGCTCACGTGTGAGAGCCTTCAGGACTGTTTGCAACAGCTCCCTGCGCTCGGGCTGAAGCGCCTGATCTGCGGTTACCATTTTGTGCAGCCTTTCGGGCCCCAGCCATTTGGCCATTAGCGTCGCGCCGGCCGTGTCCAGTGCGTGAATGCCCTCCAGCCGCAGCTCAAAGTCTCCCGCCGGTACCGACTGGCGTTCCAGACTCTGTTTCAATTGGCGGTAGTGAGCCAATGTCCAGCTGCCACTGAGGCGCAGGCACTGACCCTCCTGCTCCACAGTGCCCGGAATAGCGTCTTTGTTCGGGGCCGATCTCTGCATCCCTGTTACTGCCTGAAACTCTGTATGAGCAACCATTTTCCCCCTGCACCCTCTTGCCTGCAATAGCGGAAGCGCCGAGCCCTGTCACCCGGGAAAGGCGCACTGTATAATGGCGGGTTTCGACAGCGCCAACGAATCAGAGATACGGACCCCAATGGACAAGACCTACCAGCCCCACGATATCGAGAAATCCTGGTACCAGACCTGGGAAGAGAAGGGTTACTTCGCACCCTCCGGTGAAGGCGACGCCTACTGCATCATGATTCCGCCGCCCAACGTCACCGGCAGCCTGCACATGGGCCACGCCTTCCAGCACACCATTATGGACGCGCTGACCCGCTACCGCCGCATGCAGGGCCGCAACACCCTGTGGCAGGTCGGTACCGACCACGCCGGCATCGCCACACAGATGGTCGTTGAGCGCAAGCTGGCCGCCGAGGAAGAACTGACCCGCCACGATCTGGGACGCGACGCCTTTATCGAGAAAATCTGGGAGTGGAAGGAAGAGTCCGGCGGCACCATCACCCGCCAGATGCGTCGTCTGGGCAACTCCGTGGACTGGCCCACCGAGCGCTTCACCATGGATTCCGGTTTCTACCGTGCGGTACAGGAAGTGTTCATCCGCCTGTACGACGACAAACTGATCTACCGCGGCAAGCGTCTGGTCAACTGGGACCCGAAACTGCACACCGCCATCTCCGATCTGGAAGTGGAGAACCGCGAGGTCAAGGGCAAGATGTGGTATCTGCGCTACCCGCTGGCGGATGGCGTGAAAACCGCGGCCGGTGAAGACCACATCGTGGTTGGTACCACCCGTCCGGAAACCCTACTCGGCGACACAGGTGTGGCGGTGAACCCGGAAGATGAGCGCTACCAGAGCCTGATCGGCAAGTTCGTTGAGCTGCCGCTGGTGGGCCGCCGCATCCCCATCGTCGCCGATGAGCACGCCGACATGGAGAAAGGTACCGGTTGTGTGAAGATCACCCCGGCGCATGACTTCAACGATAACGAAGTCGGCAAGCGCTGCAGCCTGCCGATGATCAACGTGCTGACGCTGGACGGTCATATCCGCAAGGAAGCTCAGGTGTTCAACACCGACGGCAGCGACAACCGCGAACTCGACCCCAGCCTGCCGCAGGCCTACCAGGGCCTGGAGCGTTTTGCTGCGCGCAAGCAGATCGTGGCTGACATGGAAGCCGCCGGCCTGCTGGTGAAGATCGAAGAGAACAACATGACCGTGCCCTACGGCGACCGTGGCGGCGTGGTGATCGAGCCTATGTTGACCGACCAGTGGTTCTGCGATGCCAAAACCCTGGCCAAGCCGGCCATCGAAGCGGTCGAGAACGGCGACATCAAATTCGTGCCCAAGCAGTACGAAAACATGTACTTTGCCTGGATGCGTGACATTCAGGACTGGTGCATCTCGCGCCAGCTGTGGTGGGGCCACCGCATCCCGGCGTTCTATGACAATGAAGGCAATGTCTACGTGGCGCAGGACAAGGACGCCGCCCGCCAGAAATACAACCTGGACCCGGAGCTGGAGCTGCGTCAGGACGACGACGTACTCGACACCTGGTTCAGCTCTGCACTCTGGACTTTCGGTACCCTGGGCTGGCCGGAAGACAATGAACGCCTGAAGACCTTCCACCCCACCGATACGCTGGTCACCGGCTTTGACATCATCTTTTTCTGGGTGGCGCGCATGATCATGATGACCATGCACTTCATGAAGAACGAGGACGGCAAGCCGCAGGTACCGTTCAAGAACGTCTACGTCACCGGCCTGATCCGTGACGAGAGCGGCGACAAGATGTCCAAGTCCAAGGGCAACGTACTCGACCCGCTGGACATGATCGACGGCATCAGTCTGGAAGCGCTGATGGAAAAGCGCACCGGCAACATGATGCAGCCGCAGCTGGCCGAGAAGATCGGCAAGCGCACCGAGAAGCAGTTCCCGGAAGGCATCGCCGCCCACGGCACCGATGCCCTGCGCTTCACCCTGACGGCGCTGGCGTCCACTGGCCGCGACATCAACTGGGACATGAAGCGACTGGAAGGTTACCGCAACTTCTGCAACAAGATCTGGAACGCGGCCCGCTACGTGCTGAGCAACACCGAAGGTCAGGACTGCGCCCAGAACAACACGGAAGTGCTGCTGACCCTGGCCGACCGCTGGATCATCAGCAGCCTGCAGCGCACCGAAACAACCGTGATCAAGCACCTGGACGAGTACCGCTTCGATCTGGCGGCACAGACCCTGTACGACTTTATCTGGAACCAGTACTGCGACTGGTATCTGGAGCTGTCCAAACCGGTGCTGTGGGATGAGTCCGAAGGCGAAACCGATGACGAGAAAGAGCGCCTGGCCGCCCTGCGTCGCGGTACCCGTGGCACTCTGGTGCGCGTACTGGAAGCGATCCTGCGTCTGGCGCACCCGCTGATGCCGTTCATCACCGAAGAGATCTGGCAGCAGATCAAGGGTCTGGCCGGCAAGGATGGAGACACCATCATGCTGCAGAGCTATCCGAAGCCGGTGGCTGAGCTGATCGACGAAGCGGCTGAAGCCGATATCGAATGGCTGAAAGAGGTGATCGTCAGCGTACGCAACATCCGTGGCGAGATGAACATCGGCCCCGGCAAGGAGCTGGAACTGCTGCTGCACAACGGCAGCGATGAAGACTTCCGTCGCGTGCAGGAGAACTACGTCGCCCTGACCAAGCTGGCCAAACTGAGCGAGATCAAATGGCTGGAAGCGGACGATGAAGCCCCCATGTCCGTCACCAAACTGGTTGGCAGAATGGAAGTGCTGGTGCCGATGGCCGGTCTGATCGACAAGAGCGCCGAGCTGACCCGCCTGCAGAAGGAGCTGGACCGTCTGACCGGCGAGATCAAGCGTGTCGAGGGCAAGCTGTCCAACGAGAAGTTCGTCGCCAACGCCCCGGCTGATGTGGTTGCCAAGGAGAAGCAGAAGATCGAGGATGCTCAGGACGCCTACACCAAACTGAAGGAACAGTACGCCAAGATCGAGGCGCTCTGAGACTTTGGGCCGGGACTCACCGGCCCTTTCACCCACCTTTTACAATTCTACCGATCAAACCTGCCAACGGTTGAAATCTGGACGATACTCAAGGAAGGGTTATGAAACCCTCCCTTGAGTTTCAGACAGAACCGGAAGGAGGTAGAACATGCCAACCTGGATTGTGGTTGCCGATGCGTTCAAAGCACGAATCTTCCAGCAGGACAGCCCGAAAGACCCTGCCCGAGAGATTGAATCTCTGGTACACCCCGCCGCACGTCAGAAAACCAGTGACCTGATCAGTGACAGTCCCGGAGCCCAGCCGAATGCTGGCAGTTCCGGCACCCACGGCATGCAGGAAAAAGTGACACCACGACAGGCAGAAGATCAGCGCTTTGCGCGTGATGTGATCGACCGGGTGCGCCACGCCTTGAATGACAATACCATCCGTCAGTTCTACATGGCGGCGCCACCCCACTTTCTGGGCCTGTTGCGTGCAGCCATGGATGATCGGGTATCCAAGGCACTGGCAGGCGATCTGGACAAGAACCTGTCGGGCGCAACCGCCGATGAAGCCTGTGCCGCGTTCAAGCCACGCCTGACCTGACCTGTGATCCTGACGGGCACCGGTTCGCGCCCGTCAGGAATTGGCTCAATCCCGGTTACGCACCATATCGGCAATGGCGAACATCGGCTGCTTCAGCATCTGTTTGAGTGCGTCATCCGCGCCGATCTGCTCCAGCGCCTTGTCCATGCACAACAGCCACTGATCACGCTCATCGGTTCCGATTGCATAGGGTTTGTGTGGGCTGGTCATGCAGACCGAGCCATATTTCTCAGCATAGCGCTGGGGTCCACCCATCCAGCCAGTCAGGTAATCTGCCAGCCGCTGTTTCATCGGTGTCAGATCCTTGCCATGCATGGCACGAATACCCGCCACTTCAGGTGCACTCTCCATATAGTCATAAAAAGCGTTCGTCAGCTGACGGATGCCCTCCTCTCCCAGCGCTTCAAACGGTGTGTTGTAACCACTCATGAACCATTCCTCGATTATTGTCGTTATACCCGGTCAACATAAAACAGCTGTGATACAGATAAAAGCCTTTAGATGCAGGCAGTATCCATTTTTACCAATTGAGATGCCTTGACCTGAACAGCCAACCTGCGTTCCCATGGGGTCAAACACACAGCGGGAGTTAAAAATGCCTGAGTCAATTACCCTGCCTCGATTACTCCAAACCGTTGCTGACCGATGCGTTTGACTAAAACACGTAAATCGCTGCTCGCTTTGTTGGCGGTTGGCCTCTTACTGCCGCCGCTCTGGCTCTGGCACAATCTGCTCAGCCCCTGGAGCTATACAGCCCCGGCCCACCTGCCGACGATCGATCAGACCCGCGAGCACACGCTGTTTGTATACGGCACGTTGACGCACAGTTGGGTACGCTGGCTGGTAACGGGCGAACAGATTGAATCTACACCCGCATCATTGTCAGGCTTTCGTCGTGAAGGACTGGACCTGGTGGCAGACCCGGACGCTGTCACCCAGGGTGAGCTTCTCAGCGTCACGCCCGACAATTTGCGCCGACTGGACCGGTACGAGCGGCTGGGCATTCGTTATGAGCGCATCCCGGTACCACTTGCCAGTGGTGAACAGGGTTGGGTATACATGCGAA
>Ga0209345_10004107_pt1 | contig 14308 bp, 13 predicted proteins | sample Cruoilmetagenom7_FD_187294 | JGI IMG/M metagenome (GOLD analysis project Ga0209345, IMG submission 187294) | Oil polluted marine microbial communities from Coal Oil Point, Santa Barbara, California, USA - Sample 7 (SPAdes) (version 2) | ecosystem: Environmental > Aquatic > Marine > Oil seeps ... | reverse complement strand
AAGAACCAGAATTAATACTTAAGGTATTATAATTATATACAACGTTAGTATCTGCTACTAAAGTTTCAACACTATTAACGGCAGTTCCAGCTGTAGCAAAATTATCTGTGCTATAAAATAATTGCCAATTAGCAGGTCCATTTGGATTTCTTCTTAATCGAATATCTATTTCGGTAATTTCAGCATTGAAGTTTGTGTTTCCAGTAACAGACCATTCCATATAGTCGTTATTAGTAACTGCTATGGCTTGTGTTGTTGCATTCCAATCTCTAGAACTGAAGTCTGTACCATTTCTTTGATTAATACCATCACCTCTGTTTATACCAATAGAAGAAATTGAAGCTGCATTACCAGTAGCAGTTGGTCCAGAGCCATTTGCTCTATCAATTGTAACAATAGGACTTTGGCTAAAACTTATAAAAGATAAGTTAAATGCGAACAATAATAAGTAGATTTTTTTCATAATAATAGATTCATTTATCTGATAATTAAATCATTAAATTAAAATTTAATCAAATAACAGGTGAATCAAAGGTAATAAAAAGAACTTTAGTACAAAAAATCTATAGTGTTTAAGTTAAAGATACTTGTAATTAAGTATATAAACATCCATGAAGTGTAAAAGGCTCAATAATTATTTGACTATATTATTATGATAAAAATTAAAATATTTTTTTTAATTGAAAATTGCTTGAAAGGATATAAATTTGTTTTTTAGAATTTAATAAATTTTGAAGCTTAATGATAACTGTTACAAAGACCTTTTTTCCACCTAAAGAAACCTATAAAGCTTATATAGATAAAATATGGGAGAACAAATGGCTTACTAATAATGGCACATTGGCACAAGAACTAACAACTAAATTAAAAGATTATTTAGATGTCAATTATCTAATACCAATGACTAATGGAACGCTACCAATTCAAATTGCATTAAATGCATTTGCAAATCAGGGAGAGGTTATTACAACCCCCTTTTCTTATGTAGCAACCACCTCATGTATTGTTTGGGAGAACTGTAAGCCTGTGTTTGTAGATATACATCCTGAATATCTAACCATAGACGAGACTAAGATTGAAGCTGCTATTACAGACAAAACGACTGCTATATTAGTGACTCATGTATATGGAAACCCTTGTGATGTTGAAGCTATAGAAGTGATTGCTAAAAAGCATGACTTGAAAGTTATTTATGATGCAGCACATTGCTTTGGGGTTAAATATAATGGAAAATCAATTTTTAATTATGGAGATGTAAGTGTGTGTAGTTTTCACGCAACAAAATTGTTTCATACTGGAGAAGGAGGCGCTTTATTTTGCAAAGATGATTTGACCTATCATGAGATGGATTATAGACATAGATTTGGTCATAAAGGACAGCTTGAGTTTCATGGTATTGGTATTAATGCAAAAATGAGTGAACTCCAAGCAGCAATGGGCTTAAGTGTTTTACCATTTATGGATGACATTACTGCTTCTAGAAAACGCATTTGTGATTTGTATGATTCATTATTGGATTTTAATATATTAAGGCGACTCAAAATTAGAGCAAATACAGAATGGAATTATAGTTATTATCCTATTATTTTTAATTCTGAAGAAAAGTTGCTTGAAGCTGAAGCATTATTAGTAGAAAACGAGATTTTTCCTAGACGTTATTTTTACCCAAGCCTTTCTACCTTGCCTTATATTAGTAATAGTAATGATGTAAGTGTTTCGGAAGATGTTGCACCTCGTGTTTTGTGTTTGCCTTTGTATTATGGGTTAGAGGAGGAAAATATTAAGAGAATTTCAAAGCTTATATCTACCATTATTTAGTTAATACTGTTTTCAAAAATGACTTATCAAAACGTATTTATAATTGGAAATCCAAGATCTGGTACATCCTTGTTTAGAATGATGATGAGTAGTCATTCTTCAATTGTTGTGCCTCCAGAGTGTGGGTTTATTCAATGGTGGTATAAGGTTTATGAGAATTGGAGTGTTGAGAATTCTAAATCTGAAGAAGACGTAAAAAAGTTTGTTACCGACTTAAAAACGTCAAAAAAGATTGAAACTTGGGAATTAGATTATAGTGCTCTAAACACTTTAATAAAAGAGGAAAAACCAAATTCATATAAAGAATTAACGTCTTTAGTGATTTTGCAGTATGGATTACAAAACAAAAAACATCCGACAACTTTAGGTGATAAAAACAACTATTATATAGACCATTTGGATTTGCTAAATGAAATTTATCCTGATGCAAAATACCTTATAATTGTTAGAGATTGCAGAGATGTAGTTTGTAGTTATTTAAACGTAAATGCTTTAGAAACAGACTCAAAATATAAACCTAAATTCCCTGATACTATAAAGGAAATGAGTTTAGATTGGCTGAATAAAAACACCGTAATTCTTAATTTTTTAGAATCTATAAATTCTTCAAATTATACTTTAATTAGGTATGAGGATTTACTTGTTAAACCTAAGATAGAGTTACAGAGATGTACCGAAGTTCTAGGTTTAGAGTTTGAAAGTGAAATGCTAGATTATTACAAAAATAACATGGAGCCTTCAGCGCTTTTAGATTGGAAAAAGAAAACCAATGAGCAAATTGATACAAGTAATACCAATAAATTTTTAGAGCAATTAACGGAATTTGAGATTAATGAAATAATGAATGTTACTGGAGAATTAATGAGTAAATTTGGTTATTAATAGATAGACATTCTTTTAATGAACTTACCTAAAAATAAAATTAAGAAATTATATTATATCTCACCAAGAGATATGCGAAAAAATAGAGCTGATGCTGTACATATTATGTATAGTTGTGCTGCGTTTTCTAATAATGGAGTAGATGTGGAATTGATTACTCCTAGAGTAAAACGAAATGATTATGCTATAGATAATGATAACATTTTTTCATTATATGATGTTCCACAAAACTTTAAAATCACAGAATTAAAAACTAAAATTAAAGAAGTTAATAATAAGTCTTCTGGTATTGTAGTTGGGATTAATAAACTTGTGTTTAGTATTATATTCATATTGCAGCATCTTTCTACTTTAAGAAATAGAAAAGTCTTAGTTTATAGTAAGTGCTATATATCCAAAATGCCTTACATTTTATTTAAATCAGTTGGTTTAATTAGATGTAAGCTAATTTTTGAGACTCCTTTTTTAAAGGATAATACATATCATAAGTTTATAATGAAACGGATGGATGCCATTGTAGTAATGACAAATTATGTACAGGATTTTTTAATTAATACATTTAAGATTTCTAGTGATAAGGTTATTAAATCGCCAATTAGGTTTCAAACCGATTATCAAAATTCAACAGAGATTAATAAAGCAGAATGCAGAGCTTATCTCAATTGGGAAATAAATTGCAACTATGTAGTATATGCTGGAAAAGCAGGAGCAAAATTACAACGTATTAAGATTTTTGCAGAAGCTTCTGATACTTTCGAAAAAACTAAATTTGTTATTGTTGGAGCAACTAAGGAGCTTCAAGAAGAGTATAAAGATAACAGACATAAAAATTTAATACTATATCCATTTCAAACCTACCCAGAATATTTGCATTTTGTAAATGCAGCCGATGTATTAGTTGCCACTTATGAAGATACCCTTTATAACAGATATACTCTAAGTCCAGGTAAAGGTGGTGCTTATTTGCAAAGTGAAAACCCAGTAATTTTTACTGATTTACCATGTTTAAGAGAGCGTTTTCCTAATGATATAGTATCTTTTGTAAAACCAAAAGATTCTAAAGATTTGACTTTAAAAGTCAAAGAGGTTTTAAATAACTATGAGCAATATGCTGTAAGTGCAAAAAAAGCAGCAAACTTTGTTTCTGAGCGCACTTTTACTGATGCTTCTGCGTATATTTTAAAAAAATTAAATAATAAGCTTTTTAATTGAGTAAAAATAAAATAATAAAAGGAGGTTTTTACCTGACAATTGTAAATGTGCTATCACAATTTTTGGCTATAGTGGTCAATATTGTTTTAGCACGTTTATTGTTACCTGAAGATTTTGGTTTAGTAGCATTAACCATGACCTATATTGGGTTTATTGTTTTGTTTACAAATATGGGTTTTGGAGCATCTATTATTCATGAGGAGGAAACAAATCAAAATCAATTATCCACAATTTATTGGTTAAATTATGGGCTTTCAATAGTTTCTTTTTTTGTTATAATTACTACTGTACAAGTTGCAGCAGATTTTTATAACGAACAAAAATTACCTTCTATTGTTTATGTAGCAGCACTAAATATATTAATTACACCTCTTTTTATTATAAATTATAAACTTCTTGAGAAAAATTTAGAATTTAGAATCATCAGTAAAATAAACTTAGTTGGAGTTTTGGTTGGTTCATTAGCTGCTATTGTAGGAGCTTATTTAGGAATTGGAGTGTACGCTTTAGTTATACAGACTTTAGTGTCTTCTATTGTAAGACTGGTTCTAGTTTTAATGAGTAAAAAGTGGTTGCCAAATTTTTATTTTAATTTTAAGGAAGTAAAATCTATGATTTGGTATTCTTTAAAATTTAAAGCATCGAACATGGCTATGTATTTTGAAAGAAATATAGACTATTTAATTCTAGGTAAATTTTTCACAAGTGCCGTACTAGGGTATTATGCTTTTTCATATAACATTATGTATACACCTGTCAAGCGAATTTCTTATATCTTTAGTGAAGTATTGTTTCCTTCCTTTTCTTCAATGAAAAACGATAAAGAAAAAATTATTAAAGGGTATTATAAATCTCTACAGTTAATTGCTATGGTTTCTATTCCAATAATGGCAATTATAGCTTTTAATGCTGAGTTAATTATACAAACTGTGTTTGGTCAAAAGTGGAATGAAGCAATTCCTATTGTAAGAATATTATGTTTCGCAGGAGCTATACAATCTATAAGTCAATTTGGAGGTGTTATTTTGCCTAGTATCGGCAAACCAGAAGTTAGGCTTTATATATCTATAGGAAGAACAATATTAACTATTATTGCTATTGTTGTTGGAGTCCAATATGGAGTCTTATGGGTAGCCTATTTATTAGTTCTTTCTAAAGTGTTGTCTTTTGTAATGTTTTTATTTGTATTAAATTACCACATATCATTGTCAACACCAAAATTATTTAACAGCTTAAAAGGACCATTCGTTTCATTATTTATATTGACTATTGTCTATATTCTATACTATCTAAAATATGTAGAATTAAATGATTGGATTCTTCTGTCAATCATGGTTTTAATTTCATTAACAATGCTATATGTTTATAACAAACAAACCATAGTAGAAATTTTGAAAGTTATTAAACAAAAGGGTAAGTAATGAGTAGCAATCAACATTATAAATTAACCATAAACAAGTATGATGGAAATTTAAATTTAGTAGGGGAGTTGGCTAAATTAATAGAAAATAAATATGCGGATTTATTTTATGCTGTAATTGTGCATGGAAGTGTTGCAACAAAAGAAGTTGTCCCATACAGTGATTTTGATGGGTTATTAATTGTAAAGGATATTTCTATAACTTCAAAACGTTTACAGAGGTTCAAGAATGAATCTATGAAATTGATTTTAAAATTCGACCCCTTACAGCATCATGGTTGGTTTCAAATCACTGAAAGTCAGTTGCTAAATTATTCAGAGAGCTATTTGCCAATTGTGATATTAGAGAATGCAAAATGCGTTTTCCCAAAAGATATTAATCTACGTATGGATATTAGTGTTAAGGGTGATATAGATTATAAGTCTCATCTTATTAAAATGCTTAATCAGTTTGAAAGACGCATTAAAACCAACTGGGAGCCAAAAAATATGTTTCAACTAAAAAGTATATCTAGTCAAATTATGTTAATGCCAAGTCTTTATTATTCCGCAATAAATAATAAAGGGATCTTTAAAAGTGAAAGTTTTAAGGCTGTGAGATCTAATTTCAATGATGATCAGTGGATGCCTATTGAAACAGCTTCTACAATAAGAAGAAAATGGAATTATAAATTAAATCCTATTCAGAAGTTTATGATGCAAATACCACATAGTAAAGCACGAAAAATCTTAAGAAGTATCTTTAGCCCTAAAATTAATTCAGAGTTTTCTTTGCTAATGGATGCTGATTATTATTTAAATCTAGATCTTTTAATAAAAAAAATAAAATCAGATATACAATGAAATATGCATTCATAACTGGAATGGGAAGATCTGGCACAAAATTTTTGTCTAATCTATTAGCTTTAGACCAAAATATTTATGCCTTTCATGAATATTTTGGACATAGAGAGTATTGGTTATTATCTTGGTATATAGGTAAATCATACACAACTGTATTTTTGAAAAATAAAAAAAACAAAGAAACAAAATACATAGATAAAACACTTTTTGTTGATGTTAACTCATATTTATCTAGTAGTGTAGATAGTTTGAATGAAGTTTTTAAAAACCCTAAAATTTTTCACTTAGTAAGAAATCCTAAAAAAGTAGTACCCTCTATTATGACAAGACGTGATGATGGAAGAATGCATAAAATTCCTAAAACAGCTTCAGAAATAGAAAAATGGATTGGGATGAGTAAATTAGAACAAGTTTGCACTAATTGGGTGAAAACTACAGAAAATTTACTTAACTCTGATGCAATTCTTATAAAATTTGAAGATTTAACAACAGATTTTAATTATGTGGAGCAAAACTTATTAATCCCATTACAAATAAATATTTCTAAGAATCAATTTGAAGAATTTAAAACTAAAAAAATAAATAAGACAAGAGGGAAATTATATAGATATCTTTACGCAAAATATAAAGGAAAATCATTTGTAAATAACAATTTCACTTATGAAGATTTTAACCTTGAAGAAGTTAATGTTTTTAACAAAATATGTGGAGAAACAATGTCTAAACTAGGCTATAAATAATTCGTGAAATTTAAAACAATCTTATGGCATGAGTGCAGAGGAGTTAGATGTCGTTTTACATATTGGGTATCATAAAACTGGAACAACCTTTTTTCAAAAAAAAGTATTCAATAGTTTTGATAATGTTCTATACCTAGGAAGAAGTTGGGTGCATAAAGATTTAAGCTCATTTTTTTATGACTTTAGTTTTACCAATACTCTGATGTTCGATGAAGAAAAAATGCGAAAACGCTTTTATAAAATTGTAGCAGATATTGTTGAAAGAGATGAAATTGATATCTCATCAAAAAAAATGATTTTAATTAGCCATGAAAGCCTTCATAGTGGAAGCGATTACTTTGGATTCAAAATTAAAGATCAAGCAATTCGTATTAGTCAGGTTTTTCCAAATGCAAAAATTATTTTTAGTATTAGAAATCAAGTTAAAATGATAGAGTCGCATTATACTAACTATGTGCATCATGGAGGTAAACAAAAATTCAGTTACTTTTTTAATAATTCCTATGCTTATAATTCTGGTTTAAAAGTAAAATTGAAATATAATGAAGTGGTAAATTATTATGTTGAGCTTTTTGGAAAACAGGCCATGCATGTATTAGTTTTTGAACAAATTTTTTTAAATAACACTTATAATCTTAATAAGCTTACAGATTTTTTAAAGTTAAATAGTGTAGATATTCCAAAACAAAAAGCTGTGAATAACCGGATGAGTAAATTTTCAATTTCAATAATGCGTTTAATTAATAGTCTCTTGGCTAAAGATTTTAACGAGCAATATAAATTGAGATTGAATGGAAATCATTCATATTCAGAGAAAATTAGATGGACTTTAATACGTTTGTTAAAAAGAATTGAAGCAAACAAATTGTTTCCAAAATCTATTTTCTCATATAGCTATTTGTCCCAAAAACAGAAAAGTGAATTGTTAAACTATTATAAATATTCTAATAGTCATTTAGCAAATTCTTTTGATTTAGAATTAGACCAATATGGTTATTATATTGGAGAGTAAAACAGTTGATTGTAATCAATAACACCAAAAAGTAAAAGCATGAAAATAATTGATTTTCCTTTGGAGTATTCAGTTAAAAACTATGAATTAGCCATACAGGCACATGTTGAAGAATTATCAAAAGTTCAAGAAGTTAAATCTGTATATCAAATAGGAGGTTTGTCTACACCTGGAATTTCTGATATTGATTTGGTTGTGGTATTTGAGGATGGGTTTGAGTATCAAACGAATCCAAGATTAGTAAACTCTGGTATTGCTAACTATTTGTTTACACATGGATTATACGGTACTTCACATTTGTATTTTAGTGAAAGCTTGAAATTCACGTTTTTTCATAATTTTAAATTGTTATATGGTGAAGATTTAAATCTTAATAATGTAATTAGTAACTCGAATCAAAAATTGTTGAAAGAACAAATAGCTTTGGAGTTTTTGTTCAAGATGTATGTTAATCTAATCGTTCAGAAATCTTATAATACCATTAAATTGAGATCAATTTTCTTACATATAAAAGCATTGCATTATGATTTTGAATTTTTGAATATACAACCAAAAAAAGTTTTGAAATTTGTGGAGGAAGGTATTGCATTAAGGAATAATTGGTTTTCTGGAGAAGTTTCAAAAAAGGACGTTAAAAAGTGGTTTAAGCTGTTTTTTACAGAATACGAATCGTTTTTAAAAACTTTATTGATAGATTTCCCACTCTATACACCATCATTAGAATTTAAGATAGCTCCAAATATTGAGATTGTTAATGCAAAAACATTAAGTTATTCTAAAGAAGGGATTGTATTTCCTGATACATTTAATATTTTAGATAAAAAATATTTTAAAGCGCTAAATCGGATAAACAATTTTAAAATAGAAGTGCCAATAAAAACCGAAGCACCAGAAATTATAAAAGACTATTTTAGATATGCTGATATAGTTAGTGGTTATAACAAAAAACACATTCCACATTTTATGTCATTAACTTCTAGTCTGAAAGTTTATAAATAATGACAAAAGACTCTATTAATATAGAATGGTTAACTAAATCGTCATCAATGCAAAAATATATTGATGAAGATAAATCTATACAATTGTCAGGAGGAAGATTCTATGAAGTATTAGCTATGAATGTATTGAGTGACAAGTACAAAGTGAGTATTAATACAGACTATATTAAAAATGAAAATGCGTTTAAATATTTTATAAAAAACCATAAACCCTCTATAAATGCTGAAGTCTATATTCTAGACCCTTATATTCTAGCATCTGGCAAATTTGATGTTTCAAAAAAAAACATTGCTATTATTCATCATATTGACGAAGAACTTGGGAAGAATAATGTTTTTGGAAAGGTTTTTTTAAAACGAATGATTTCAAATTTAAAAAAGGTAGATTTAGTTGTAGTCGTTTCAGAATTTTGGAAGCATTATCTAGAAAATAAAGGAATTAAGAATATTGAAATAATCTATAATTCATATGATTTAAATACATTCAACTTTACTCAAGAACAAATTCTTAAGTTTCAATCAAAATTCAATTTTGATACAAATAAACCATTAGTTTATTTAGGTAAAATTGGTGTTGGAAAAGGTGTGGAAAAAGCTTTAAAATATATTGACGCATCAAAATACAATTTAGTGGTTACAGGAAAAAAAATGCAAGAGTCGAATATAATTGTTACATACTTTTTTTCTGAAGAAGAGTTTCCTGTGTTTTTGTCTAAATGTGATGTTGTTTTGGCCATGTCAACAATGCAAGAAGGCTGGAATAGAATAGCTCATGAGTCACTATTGGTTAAAACACCTGTAATTGGTTCTGGAAGTGGAGGAATGGGAGAATTATTGTCTAAATCAAGACAGGTTATTATCGATGATTGGAATAATTTAAATAGTAAAATTGATTATTGTATTGAAAATAAAGATGAATTAGGAAATCAAGGATATAAATATGTAAATCAATTTAATTTAGATTATTTTTCTAATCGTTGGAATGAAGTTATAAATAAAGTATTATAATATTTTGGAAAGTTCAACAAAACAGTTTGTTTGGAATTGGAAAATCTACAAAAAATGGTTTTCAACAAGATCTCTTAATCTTAAGTGGATGTTGTTAGTTATTTTATTGCTTCCTATTTTTGCAGCAACATGGGAAATGAAAAAGACTTCTGGTTTTTCTCCTCTTCAATTGCTTGGGCTGCTAGTGTTTTTCTTTGGATTTATGTCAATTATCAGAAAAAAATCAACATCTCCTAATCTTATTTTTACGTTTTATTTATTTCTGTTCCTTTTAATTATTAACTTATTCCTTGTTTTGGTGTATGAAGGTTCTTTTTCTCAATTTGGTGTTACTTTAAGAACCATATTGCCTTTTATTTTGTTTTTCTATTTTAGAAAATATTTAAATTCTTTGTTAGATATTGAAGGTTTTCTAATAACTTTTCTAATAGCTTCAGTCTTTCCTATAGTTACATTGTATTATGAAATATTATTTGATCCAATAAGAGAAGTATATAATACGGACTCTAGAGGTGGAGGTTTACGTTTAAGTGGATTTTATGCGGATATGTTTGGATATATGGCTCATATTATATGTGGTTTTATAGGTTACTGTTATTTTTACATGAAGAATATAAATTTGAGGATGAAACATTTTGTTTTTAGTAGCCAAGGATTTCTAATTGTTCTTTTAATCTGTTTAATTGGTATCTATAATTTGAGGCATCAGGCATCGTGGGCAGTATCTTTAACCATACTTGTGATATTTGTATATTTTATTCGAAAAAAAATATCTTTCTTTCAGTTGATTGTTTTCTTATTCATTATGCTTGGAGTAGGTGTTTACTTTTATTTAGAAATTTTTAGTGTCCTTTTTGCTAAAGACATTAATGTGTATGAAGGTAATGCTCGAGATACTGCTGCATTAAACGGACGTGTCTATATTTGGAAAAAATATTTTGCCTTTTGGGAAAATTTTTCAGTGTTTGCACAATGGTTAGGTGCAGGTTTAGCTCAACACGTAAAATCTAGAGTAATGATGGGTGGAGGAATGCATAACGATTATGTGCGTTACTTTTTTTCAACTGGAATAGTTGGTATCATCTGTTATATATCTTTTTTAGTGTACCTTCTAAAAAATGCTTTAAAGATTAGAATTGTTGAAGTTAAATTTTTAATGTTAGCATCAATTTTAGTAATAGTAATGTATAGTATAAGTGCATTGCCTTTACTAGCATCTGGAGCAATGATGTATTTTGTAATGGCAATAATATCTCAAACCAATAAAAAAACTTTATGTTAAAATTATTGTGGATAGCACCAAATTTTAATCATTACAAAGCACGATTTTTAAATCATTTGGCTAATAATAATATAGATCTTACTATTTTAGCTGGCTCTGGTAGAAAAAGGATGGGAGACCAAGAATTGGATGAAGATTGGAGTTTTAATTACATTAAACTCAATGTGTCTAAAAAAAAATTTGGTAACTCTAAAAAAGTAAAAGAAGTATTGAAGCCTATTTTTAAGGAATTTGATTGGGTTTTAATACCTGCAGAAAAAAAGAATCTTCCACTTTTTTTATATACTATGAAATTAAGAAAAGTACATTCTTCAGTACGTTTGTTTTCATACAATCATACACAACTTAAATCTAAGTATGGTTTTTATTCATTTTTAGATTCTAGATTAACTAAATTTTATAACAATAATTTAGACCGAATAATTTTTTATTCTGAAGACGCCTACAAAAAGGCTGTTCAAAATAAATTAGTAACACTAGAAAAGGCATTTTGGGCAAATAACACGGTTGATAATAGCGAAATAGAAAAGCATTATATATATCAATTGCCACCAGAGGATTCACAAACAATTCTTTTCATAGGTCGTTTAATTCCATCTAAACGCATTTTAGATTTAATTAAGTATTATAAATTGCTAAAACAAAATCATCAAAATTTAAAATTAGAAATTATTGGTGATGGCCCAGATAGACCAATAGTAGAATTGGCAATTGAAAAAGACGTAGATATTGTTTTGCATGGAACTATAGTAGATGAAGCTAAAATTGCACCAATAATGGAACGATCATCATTCGTTTTTATTCCTGGACTTTCAGGACTATCTATTAATCATGCATTTGCTTATGGCAGACCTTATCTTACTTTGCAAGCCGATAAGCATGGGCCAGAAATTAATTATATAACTGATGGAGAAAACGGTTATATTTTAAAAGATAATTTAAAAGAGGATGTCAAAAAAATCTCAAATCTTTTAGATAATAGAGATTTATTAATTAGCTTCTGCAAAAAGGCAAAAGAAACAAGTGAATATCTGTCAGTAGGAAATTGGGTGCAACAAATAAAATCTAGCCTTTTACATGAGTCATAAAAAGTCTAAATTATTATTTATAGGTCCAACACCACCACCTTATTCTGGTCCGGAGCTGAGTATGCAACAGTTTTTAGAATCTGAAGTTTTAAATGCAGAATTCAATATAAAATTTTTAAAAACAAATTTTAGAAGCGATAATACCAATAAAGGAAAGTTTGATCTACCAATGGTTAGCAATTTTTTTATTTTCTTTTCAAAATTGCTCAAACTTTTAATTACGAATAAACCTCAATGTGTATATTACCCAATTACACCAACTCAATTGGGTTGGATAGGAAGAGATGTTTGGGTCATATTGTTAAGTAAGCTCTTTGGAGCAAAGGTGATTATTCATTTAAGAGGAAGTCATTTTAAGTTAAATTTTCTGCAATTTAATGGTGTAGTAAAAAAACTTGTAGGCTTTAGTTTAAAGAAAGTTGATTGCGCTATTGTACAAGCTTCATATTTAAAGGACCAATTTGAGCCATTTATTAAATCTAACAAAATGGCTGTTCTATATCAAGCAATGGATATAGAACAATACTCAAATGACCATGATTCTAAAATAGAAAAAGGAAAAATATTGATTATGGGTCACTTGACTAAAGCTAAAGGTTATACAGATATATTAAAAATAATTCCTGACCTTTGTAAAGATTTTCCTTATGTAAAGTTTTACTTTGCTGGAAATATTAGAAAAGGAGAACGAGGTGTGTTTTATAATCAGTTTACAGGTGAAAAAATTAACTATGAAGATCCTTTTGAGGCTGAAACAAAAATTTTAAATTCAGATTATAAAAGCAATTATATCAATTTAGGAATCATAAGTGGAAAGGATAAAATGAAGCATTTGCAAACTACCGATATATTTTTAACTGCATCATACTCTGAAGGATTTTCAAGATCCTTACTTGAAGCAATGTCTGTAGGAAAGCCAGTAGTTTTCACGCCAGTTGGAGCTCATCGAGAAGTTTTTAAAAATGGTGTTCACGGATTTTCATTTATTCCAGGTCGATTGGAGCAAATGAAAATAGCTATAAAAAGTTTATTAATCGATGATAATAAAAGATTAGAATTTGGAATAACAAATAGACAGCATGTAGTTTCAAAATTTTCTATTGAAATTATTGTGGGTAATTTCAAAAAGATAATCTCAAATACACTTGTATCATGAAAACTATTATTCGAAAGATGGTGCATTATCTAGGGAATATTCTCAGGTTTTTTCAAATGTCATTTTTAAGAGCCTCAGGAGCAACCATTGGTAAAAACTCCATGATTAGTTTAGGTGCAAAAATAGATGTTAGACGTGGTAAAATAACAATCGGTGACCATTGTTTAATTACAAATGGGTGTTATATCCTATCTCATGATGGTGCAGCACATGTTATTAACCCGGTAGATAATGGAACAGGGTTTGTAAACATTGGAGATCATGTGTTTATTGGTGTAAATACTGTTGTTATGCGTAATGTTACTATTGGAAATCATGCTATAATTGGTGCAGGTTCTGTAGTGAATAAAGATATTCCTGAGGGAGCAGTTGCTGCTGGTAATCCTGTTAAAATAATTAAACAATTAGAGAAACCTTATAGGTCTTTACCTAAGGTGCATAAAAAAGTAGATTAAATGCAACAACTTACACAGAAGCTTGGTTCAGGCGATATGGTTATACAGGAAGTCCCTTATCCACAATTAGGGAAGGGCATGGTCATAGTCAAGAATCATTATTCTATAATTAGTGCAGGAACCGAAGGGTCTACTGTACAGGCTGCTCGTAAAAGCTTAATTGGTAAAGCTAAAGAGCGACCACAACAAGTAAAACAGGTTTTTGATACACTAAAAAAGCAAGGCCCAATACAAACCTATCGTGCTGTTATGAAGAAACTTGACGCCTATTCACCTTTAGGTTATAGTTGTGCTGGAGAAATTATTGAAGTTGGGGAAGGTGTTACCGAATTTGAAGTAGGAGACAAGGTAGCTTGTGCTGGTGCAGGTTATGCTAATCATGCAGAGATAGTGT
>Ga0209345_10004106_pt1 | contig 14309 bp, 13 predicted proteins | sample Cruoilmetagenom7_FD_187294 | JGI IMG/M metagenome (GOLD analysis project Ga0209345, IMG submission 187294) | Oil polluted marine microbial communities from Coal Oil Point, Santa Barbara, California, USA - Sample 7 (SPAdes) (version 2) | ecosystem: Environmental > Aquatic > Marine > Oil seeps ... | reverse complement strand
ACGGTTCTATGCCAAGCTAAAGGCCCGGATGGACGGGATGCGCATTGGTGATCCGCTGGATAAATGCATTGATGTGGGCGCGCTGGTGGACCCGGTGCAACTGAAAACCATCACAGATCTGGTGGATGAACACGGCGGTGAAGGCGAAGTTTATCAGCCTGCAACGCCGCTGCCGGAAAATGGCTGTTTCTACCCGCCAACGCTAATTACCGGCCTGCAAACATCGTCGATGCTGATGCAAGAGGAAATCTTTGGCCCGGTGCTGGTCGCCACGACATTCCGCACCCCGGCAGAAGCCGTGGAACTGGCAAACAACACCCGCTACGGGCTGGCTGCAACATTGTGGAGCGAGAATGTAAATCTGGCGCTGGATGTGGCGCCAAAGCTTATCGCAGGTGTGGTCTGGGTCAATGCCACCAACCTGTTTGATGCCGCAGCCGGATTTGGCGGGAACCGGGAAAGCGGCTTTGGGCGCGAGGGTGGCTGGGAAGGCCTGCGTGCTTACACCAAACCAAAAACCACGAGCAAACCGCTGAAACCAATCGCCTCTCAACCCAGCCCCGAGACGCCGGAAGTTGAAGGGTTGGATCGAACGCCCAAACTATATATCGGCGGCAAGCAAGCGCGCCCCGATGGCGGCTATTGCGCCCCGATCTATTCGCCGCGCGGCAAGTTGTTGGGCCACAGATCACTTGCCAACCGCAAAGATATACGCAATGGCGTCGAAGCTGCCCGGGGCGCAAAGGGCTGGTCCAGCATGCCGGCCGCCCAACGGGCGCAAATTCTGTATTATATCGGCGAAAACCTGTCTGCGCGCGCCGATGAATTTGCCGACCGGATCCATGATCTGACCGGCGGGCAACGCAAAACCGCGGTGGCCGAGGTAGAAACCTCGATATCGCGCCTATTCACCTATGCCGCATGGGCAGACAAGCTGGACGGAGCCGCAAAATCCGTGCCGATCCGGGGTGTGGCCCTTGCGATGAACGAACCCGTGGGCGTCATCGGTGCGTTCTGCCCGGACGATGCGCCACTGTTGGGGCTGATCTCGGTCGCAGCACCGGCAATTGCCATGGGCAACCGCGTTGTTGCGGTTGCGTCCGAACCCTACCCTCTTGCGGCCAGTGATTTCTATCAGGTGCTTGAAACCTCGGACTTACCCGGCGGCGTTCTGAATATCCTGACTGGCCGCCATAACGAACTGGCGCCTCACCTTGCCGGCCACGCGGATGTGGACGCGCTTTGGTCGTTTTCTTCAAGCGATCTTTCGGAAACCGTTGAACGCGAAAGTGCCGGCAACCTCAAACGTACGTGGGTCAACAACGCGCGCGCGCGCGACTGGATGTCACCGGCCAATGAAGGGCGTGAATTTTTAGCGCAAGCAACCGAAGTGAAAACGATTTGGGTGCCCTATGGCGAATAGTCTGCCAAAAATGTGATCACACCCATGTGATCACATTTATTTTGACGATTTTTTACGCCAAGTTCCGAGCCACGCAAAGAACCGCGAAACGACGCCACGGGCCTTATCGCGCGCTTCTTGCGAGGCTTCGCCAACATCTTCCATTACAGGATCAATCGAGCGTTCGCGAAACTGCGCCCACATTCGCCGGATCAGGAATATCAGTATCAGCAAAGCCATCAGAATTACGATGTTAACCCAAGGAATAATCCGCACATCCGGCCCGGACACTGGTTTGACACCAACTGCGTTGGGATAAATCGACAGGAATTCATTGCGCCAGCCATAATGTGTGATCGAAACCCATTGCGGCGCGGCCTTGTCCGATTTCAGATCGGTCGCCTCGGTCTGCAAATTCGACGTATCCAGCTTGAAATAGGGTGGCCATCCAAAACCGGTATCTTCGTTGCGATAGACCATCGGCTTGCCATTGGGCTTGATCGTCTGGATAAAAAAGACATCCCGGTTGACGCCGCCAGTAGCATTGCCGACATCCGGGGACGCCCAGAATATCGAGTTTTCGCCAAAATCTATCCGTTTTTCATAAGTATCGGCGATCCGAACGATGTCATGCTGGGGCAACGTGTAATGGAAAAACCCAAATACCACGAGCACCAGTGTCAGCCAGAAACCCCATTTTACGTAACGCATTCTACCCTCACATGAAGTTAGTGACATAAAGTAAGCTGACCACAACAACGACCGGAACAACAAAGATCAGCAAGATCAGCTTTTTGCGCAGCGAGCCCGCATAATCCTTCATTCCCACACTTATGTAGGCATCCCGATCGCCTTCTTTTATGTCGTCGTCCCATTTTTTTTCCAGTTTTTCGCGCCGAAGCGAACTGGAATAAATCGACACCAGAAAATAAATCACCGCCAGAAACAGAAATCCAAATACCGCCAATCGAACCGCACCAAACATCACCTGCTCCTTCTTACAGCGCCCCAGGGGCCGACGATATCCAGTATATCTTCTGGTTTTCGGGGCGATGGAAGCCCCGCCTCATCGTCGGGCCCGAACAACGCCATGCGCACGCCGGCCTTATCCGCCTGATACGCCCGCCCAAGGAAATTTGCGACATACTCTTTCTTGCTCTCCGCCCAGTTTGCGTAGTGGTCGTAAAATAGCTGCTTATGACAGATGAACAATTGTCGGATATCGAGCGGTGCCAATTCGGCCAGCATTTGATTAATCAGGTCACGTTGCGTACCGCCGCGTGCGCGCAATGTGTAAAAATAGGCCGGATGCTGCGAATTGATTTTAGGCCATGGCCCTCCGCTTTCAGCCCAGCGCTTTAACGCTGCCAAACCGCGAAACTCTGCTGGCAGGTTTACACCCATGTTTTGCGCCAATTTATGCAAATCTCGCCGCGTCGCACCGCTAAGGTCCGTTCCTTGCGAGATAGCCGCCTCGACAAGGATAAAGTCCATCTTCTGCCCCAGAATAGCGGCTGCGTCCACATTGCGGGCGCGCACGATCGGTTCAACCAATCCGTTCAACTCAAGAAACCGCGCAATTTTATTACGATCAGAGAGGTCAAACAGATGTGGGATCGGCAACGCCCCAAGGTTGTCCTTCGGCCCCACGGAAATTGCGGCCGGATGCTCCATATCCCGGAAAATATAAAGCCCGCCAAAATGCGACGTCCAGTAGTTGGCCGGGTCGACGTCAAGCGGATCCAGCCCAATCGGATTACGGGTAACATCACCGGTGGTCTTGGCCAGCCCTATCATTTCACCAATCAGGACATCGTCCCACCACGCGTCGTTTTTCGTTCGAAACTGCTCGATCATCCCTGCCAGTTTTCGCCCTTCAGCCACATGGCTACCGGTGGTATCGGCCTCTACCCGGATACGGTGGATATCAAAAAGACGATCAGGCGAAGACAAGTCGTAGACCGAGTTGGCCAGTTCCCCGGCGACCGCATCTTTGGTGGTCAGGGCAAACAATGCGGCCTCATTTTCGGTGATGAACCGGTGCAGGATCGGACGAGACATGGAAAACTTGGCGTTCAACAAAGGTGCGGTTTTCTGCGCCGTGGTCAGCAGAATGAACTGCCGGTTGCAACCATTGGGGTTTAGATAAAGATCATCACCGAATTCATCGCCTATCTCTGGCGAATAGCCCGAAATATCGATGTGGAAATCACCCAGTTTGGTTTCTTTCCCCGTCTGCGATTTGAGCGCCCGGTTATATCGTTCGACCAGTGCCGGCGAGGTCACCGGCACCAGATTGCCAAACATCAGGCCTTTTTCGATCAGGCGTTTCATGGCATGTCCAAGCGCGCACTATCCGCCCCCCGGCGGGTTTCAACCTTTTGGGCCATCCCGAACCAAACCAGCCCGAGGACCGGCAGCCAGATCAACGCAGTCTTGGCCGCCAACCGCAGGAAAAACAGAATGACTTTCAGTGGCTCGGCAGCGAATGTTGCCACGACCGGGTGCCCCTGAATGGCGTAGGACGCTGCAAACACAAACGCGCCAATCACAAGCAAGACCAAAGCCGACAACCCGATGGCGGCCGCGACTTGGCGATGCGAGCGTGTCCGGGCTGGTGCCAGCACGCGCGGAAGGATAATCGCCAGCACAACCAACACTGCGACCGGCAACCCGGTGTTCAGAAAACCTATGGCTTCGGCGCGGATCATCGCTTTGCGTTCTCCTCGCCATAGCGCCGCCGGGCTTCTTCCATCCGGCCCATCTCACGCACAGCGTTTTTGATGGCGGCTTCGTCAGACTTGTCAGCATAGCGAAACTCGCTGTCGGCGTAGCGGTTAATTTCCTGCAACACCATATCCACGGTAATCGGCTGCGTCATCTCGCGGATCATCCCCAGCTTTTCGTTGTATCCCTTGAACAGGAACAATTCCGGGTCATGCATCCATTCGTCCGGCAACTCAAAATCCATCGCCCGGACCTTGACCGCATCTGTGATATTCTTGATCGAGCGGCCGGTAAAACGATCATCAACTTGCTGGATCGCCTTCAGATAGGCCCCCATTTTGGCGATCGTATCCAGCCTCCCGATCTTTTTTTCGACCTGCTCCCAAACCTGAATTAGCGCTTCTTCATGGGGGCGTCCGTGGCCTTCGAACGAGGCAGCGACGGCCGTTTTGATTTCCTGAGCAGCGAATAGTTCATGATCACCAACCGGGATGTCATGGTTCTTGCCCATCAACAGATGAAGGATGTCGATGTAATCGGCGCGGGATTTTGGACCGTCTACCAAGAACCGCGCGCCCGCGCGCTGACGCAAGGCATCATCGACATTTTCGGGGTAGTTAGAGAACATCCCGAAGGTGCAATTGCCCCGCACAACCGTATTGGCGCCCGAGAACGCCTCCATCAATACCGCCGTAACCTCCTGTTGCCCCGCTGACGACTGGCGATCACCGCGTTTCCCGGCGATCTGGTCGATATCGTCCACCGTGCCAAAGCCGATCACATTTGGGTCCATCACATTGTTAATAAACGATTTTGCATTTTGGCCGGACTTGCCCTGATAGCTGTCGATCTGATCGATGCTGAAGTTTTGATAACGGAATGGGTAATCCGCCGCCTTGCAATATTCATCAACCAGCCCGGCCATCATCTGGATCAGCGTCGTTTTGCCAGTGCCCGGTTTGCCATCCCCCATGAAGGTGAAAATGAAACCGCCCATTTCGGCAAAAGGGTTCAGCTTTCGTTCAAAATCATAAGCCATCACCATCTTGGCCAGTTTCATCGCCTGATATTTGGCGATGTGATTGCCAACGACCTCATTGGGCCGCTTGAAGGTCATCGTCAGGGCCGATCCTTTGCCCCGGCGCGCAGGCGTGAAGCCCGCGATCATCAGGTCGTCGGCCTCGACACGGTAACGCGCATCAGCAAACGGACCGATCCGTTCCGCGCTTTGCGCACGCAGCGAAACCTTTTCCATCAACTGCTCGCCAAAGGCCAGCACAACCGCCACCAAACGCGCCCCGTCGCTGGCAAACAGTGCAATGTCCTGATCGAGCTCCCAAAGGCAGCCATGCAGGGCAAGCTGGGCATTGTCGCTCAGAACCTCTTCGACGACGCCGACCTCGAGTGTGGTTTCACTTGCCGCGCTGGCCAGAAAAAATGTCAGAGCATTGGCAAATGTGTAAAGAACCGCCAGCGCCTCGGCTTCCAGAAGCTGGGAAAACTCGGTCGAGTTTGCCTTGGGCAACCGCCCTTCAAGGTTCTCTCGTTTGAGTTCCGCCAGCCCTGTTTGCGCACCGAAAGCCTCACCAATTGCCAAACCGATGGCGATTGCGCGGCGCAAGGATTGCAGGACCGTTGCCTGCACCGGCGAAACAAGTGCATCACCACCATCCGAGGCCTCAATCCTCTCAATCAATCGCACGCCTTCGGGACGCGCAGTTGAACGGGTCACCAGCCCCGGTGTGGTTGAGCGGAACCGACGTGTTCGCGCAATCCCCGGCGAGCGTTCAGGCACGTCCGAAACATCCTTGGGGGATGCAACCCGGGGGGTGTGATCCAACCCCTGCAACATCGCAACCGCGGCGTCATAATGGATAAGAATCTCTTCTTCGCGCAATTCCATCTGATCGGCAGGTATACTCATTTTCTAACTTTCAAAGCCTTGGCTTGCCCCAAATTCACAACATCAACGATAACTTAACACACGCCCACCGGCCCCCACGACGAACTTGCGCACATCACGAAACCCCGGCGGGTCCATTTCGGCCAACACCTGATAAGGCCTTTCGGGCAATATCACCGCACGCTCAGTGCGGGTTGCACCGGTGTCTGCGCCGCGCCCGGAAAACGGATCAAGCGCAAAAATCTCGCGGTCGACCTTGCCAAACCAGCCTTTGCGGCTCTGCTCGACCCGCTCGCTTTCCAGTTCTTCAACCGTCCACGCCAAGGTCCAGTCCTGCCCCTCGGGCGCACGCGCATCTTCCAGCACTTGGCGGATCGGTCCGGCCTGATGCGTATAGGCGCTCGAATACATCGGCCCGACATGGATGCGGCGCAAACGCTTGGGGTGCAGATCGTCAAAGTCTTTGTCGAACCCTTGCGCGATTGTCAGCAGTTTCAGTCCGGCCACCGCCTGCGCCATCAGATGGCTTTGCACCTGAGGCCAGCGCCGCTGGTCCTTGGGCAGCGCAGTTTTTCCGGTGTCTTCAATCTCTAGCAGATAGATCGTTGGCAGGTTGACCTGACTGTCATAGACCGCCCAATGCACCAGATAGCTGCGCCGCTCTTCATCACCTGAATTGCCCAGCCAAATCGCCTCGGGATCGTTTTGCGCCCAGAACAATCGCCCGGTAAACAGTTCTTCATAATAAAGCCGTTGAGACAGCGAAAATTGCAGCTTGGTCGGAATGTCCAGATCGCCAACGATCGCGCGGATCATCTCGGATTTCAGGTCCGCCTCGGACATCATTGCGCTCAGATGACGCTCTGCCTGCAGCGCATCATTGGCCATTGTCATCAACTCGCGAAACACTGGAAAACCGCTTTCATGGGCGTCAAAGGCAAGCGAGCCAAAGAAAGTGCCGGTGTCGCGCCCGGTCATCAGGTATTTCATCGACAAAGCCTCAAAGCTGCGCCTGAGTGCAGTGACGTAGTGCCCGATCACGCCGACATCCGTATGAGTCAGCTGCCGCTCGCTCGCCATCACCGCGGCCACGCGCCCCAGATGGTCGGTAATCTGGTCAAACTTGCGGAAATAGCGCCGGGCCGCAAAGGTATCACTTAACCCGATGTGGTCGCGTGTCAGCCTGTCGGTCACGTCACTTGTGTTACTGGACGCCACTTAAGCCCCGTAGAGGTTCTTGTCGTGCTTTTCGACGATTTTCTGAAACCGGCGGGCGAACCGTTCATCCGCTTTAACCTTTTGTTCCAGAACCTTACGCGCAAACACCATGTGATCCTCATGCGCTTCCAGCATATCGGCCATCCGCTGGTTAGTCGCCGCACCAATCCCGGCCATCGCAGCTTGTGCTTCCTGATCCGTCTGCACGCCAATCTCATTAATCCGATGTGCAACATCCTGTTGTTGCGCCGTTTTCAGCGACTTAGACAGCGCATCATAAAGCACAACACGTTGTTTAGTGTCCGTCTGCAGCTTGTTGATAAGCACCATCTGCGTCGCTGCCTGATTTTGCAGCGAATCGACCCAGGTTTTGCCCTTTTCGATATAGCGCTCGAGCGTCTGGCTTTTGGCCAGCATTACCTGCTCGTGCTGAACACTTTCGTTATAAGACGTATTCAGCGCAGCCAGTTCGCTTTCCAGCTTGGTGCGTGCGGCCGCGTCCTGCTCAACGGAAATCTTACCTTCCAGCGCGATGATTTTCGGGTCCATTGCCAGTATATTGGCCCGCAGGGTTTCCAATTCGCCCACTGTTGCTTCACGCTCATCCAACGTGCCGGTCAGATTGCCCTCGACGCTCGATTTCTGCTGGTTCAGCATATTCAGCTGACCTTCCAGCAATTTCACGATCACATCGGACTTACCGATAAGATCCTGCAGTTTGTCGTCGATCGAGGCGTTGCGCATGCGTTCCTGGCGCAAGCTTTCGGATTTACCGCTTGAAAACACACCGACAAAACTTTCCCAACCGGTCTTGTTGCGCATTTCGTCAAAATCTTTGGAAAACCCGGATGTTACGTCATCCAGCCCCATGATCAGTTCGGCGATATTCGCGTTCATCAGGTCGGTATGAGCGTGAACCTCATCCAAAGTTGCATTTTCGATATCCAGAGCGATATCGTCGCCCGATTGCAGCTTTGCCCGCGCGATCTCGATCCGGCTCGTCAGGTCTGAAATCTTCGACTGTGCCGCAGCAACCTGTTCCTGACTGTCGCGTATCTGGGCATCAAAATCGGCCATATGCACTCCCTTAAAACTCTTTGTTGAACCGTATATTGGCAATGTTAGCGCAATTTACACCGTGGCGTCACCAGTTTCTGGTGCCGATTGTGTCTTTCGCGCAATGCCATATTGCGCATTTCTGTTAAGTGGCTTTTGATGCCCGGATAGAAATTCAACTGGGGAAAAGTGATGCGTCTGGAAGGTAAAACTGCAATCGTCACAGGCGGTGGATCGGGATTTGGGGCCGGCATCTGCCGAAAATTCGCCGCCGAAGGCGCGCAGGTGATGGTTGCCGATATCAACATGGATGCAGCCAGTGCAGTGGCCGAAAAAATCAACGCCACCGCATTTCGCGTCGACGTGGCCAATAATGACAGCGTCAACGCCATGGCCGAGGCTGGATTCACACTTTTCGGCCAACTCGACATACTTGTAAACAACGCCGGCGTAACCCATCTGCCTACCCCGCTGGAGGATGTGAGTGAGGAAGAATTTGACCGGGTGCTGGCGATCAACGCCAAATCTGTATTCCTGACGGCCCGCCACATCGTGCCACATATGAAATCAAATGGCACCGGCGCGATCCTGAATGTGGCATCCACTGCCGGGCTTTCGCCGCGACCCAATCTGAACTGGTATAACGCCTCTAAGGGGTGGATGATTACAGCAACCAAAACGATGGCCGTGGAACTGGCCCCATTTGGCGTTCGCAGCAATGCGATTTGCCCGGTGGCTGGTGAAACCCCGTTGCTCCAGTCGTTCATGGGGCAGGACACGCCAGAGATCCGGGAAAAATTCTTGTCGACGATCCCAATGGGTAGGTTTTCCACACCAGAAGATATGGGCAACGCCGCGTGTTTTCTATGCTCACCCGAGGCAAGCCTGATCACCGGCGTCGCAATGGAAGTCGACGGTGGCCGCTGCATATGAAACCTGGCGCCAAAAACCTGATTACTGATGTGCCCGGCATTCTGGTGGGCAATGCAACCGAGGCGACAATTCGGTCCGGCACAACGGTTTTAACTGCCGACACGACTTTCACCGCAGCCGTCCACGTTATGGGCGGCGCGCCGGGCAGTCGGGAAACTGATCTGCTGTCACCAGACAAATTGGTGCAAGAGGTGGACGCGTTGGTTCTGTCGGGGGGCTCGGCGCTCGGGTTATCGGCAGCGTCGGGCGTAGCCGATGCTCTGCGCGCACAAGGCCGGGGTTTCGCGGTTGGCGACCATAACGTGCCGATTGTTCCCGCAGCGATATTGTTTGACCTTCTCAATGGCGGGCAAAAGAACTGGGATACGAACCCCTATCCTGCTCTTGGTTGCCGCGCCTTGGAGGCGGCCAGTGACAGTTTTGAACTTGGCACAATTGGGGCCGGGGCCGGGGCGACCACAGCCGGGTTGCTTGGTGGGCTTGGCTCTGCGTCGGTAAAACTACCCTCGGGTCACACGGTCGGTGCTTTGGTGGCGGTCAACGCACTTGGCAGCGCGACTGTGGCTGACAGCGAAAATTTCTGGGCCGCCATGTGGGAACAGAATAATGAGTTTGGGGGACGTGGTGCGGCTGCAACCTACGACCCTGCGGCGGCACCGCTGACCAAAATGAACCTTGGGGGAAACACAACAATAGCAATCGTCGCCACGGATGCTGTTCTGACCCAGGCGCAGGCCAAACGCATGGCGACCGCCGCGCACGACGGTATGGCGCGCGCGCTGGTGCCCAGTCACACGCCGATGGACGGCGATTTGGTATTTGCGGCCGCTACAGGCGCTCGAGCGCTAAATGAACCGGTCGCCGACGCGCTGATGATCGGCCACGCCGCTGCCACCTGCCTTGCCCGCGCAATCGCGCGTGGCGTTTTTAGTGCCAAAGGGTTTGGTGGTGATATCATGCCAACATGGTCGCAAAAGTTCGGCTCAAAATCCGGCTGAACACCGACCACGGTGTCTAGGCACCGCCCAGAATATCCGCGATCAAAGGGCTGTCCGGGTCGCCCAAAGCGTCGATAACATCGAAATGGTGTCGCCCCGGTGCCATGCGCAGCACCGCATCGGGCCATGCTGCAGCCAACCAGCGCGACTGATCCAGAAACACCGGGCGTTCCTCGGCTCCGACCCAGATGGTGATGCGCGGCGCGGCCATTGGCGTATGGAAAATCGGGCTTTCCGCCTTGGCATCGGCCATACCCAGCCTCAGATCCTTGTTCATTTCAGTCTGGATCAGAGGGCGCAGATCAAACAGACCCGAAATAGGCACGCAAGATACGATCCTTTTCGCCACATTGTCCGGCACGTCAACACCGCCGCAAATCAGACGCGCCGCCAAATGCCCGCCCGCCGAATGGCCGGTTACTGCAACCGGACCGGCCACCATGCCAGCCGCAACCCCCAGCGCCGTCACCATTTCGTGGGTGATGTCCGGGATCGTCACCTCGGGCGTCAACGTGTAGGATGGCATCGCAACCGCCCAGCCCCGCGCCGTTGCACCCGCTGCCAGATGTGACCATGCCTTGCGATCAAATCGCCGCCAATACCCGCCATGAATGAAGAAAACCAACCCCTCGGGCTTGCCGGACGGATAGAAAATATCCATCGCCTGTCGCGCACCGGTTCCATAAGGAAGATTCAGTCGCGCGCGCCCAACCGCGGCCTCTACCTGACGCCATTCAGCGGCGGCCAGTTCCATATCTTCCTGAAACGTTTCACTTCCCGGAATGAAGGCGCCATTTTCATAAGCAATAGTCAGATCCAAATCGTTTTCTCCGGTTTTTAGGAGCAGTATACCCACTTGCCCAACCACGTTTAACCCTGCAACCGCCGGTTCTGAAAACACCGATTAATATTTTCTCTAAGTTTTTTCCAAGGATTGACCTGCGGCCCCCGTCCTACCCATTGTGATGCGTATGAAAACCAGTGATGAGGCCTTGGCCAAAGCAGCTGCAAACGGTGATCGCGACGCCTTCGCGGTGCTGTTGAAGCGGCGCTATGACGGGCTGTTCAGGCTGGCCTTTCGCCTGACCGGCAGCCGCGCCGAGGCCGAAGACCTGACACAGGATATTTGCACGCTTTTGCCCGGCAAGTTGCGCGCCTTTCGCGGTGAGGCAAAATTTTCAACCTGGCTGTACCGCGTCGCGGTAAATGCCGCCCATGACCGGCGCCGAAAAGCACATACCCATGCGCGCATGGCACAAAGCTGGGGCGAATGGGAAATCGCGATAAAGGCAGAACAGGCGGAAACATCCGGGCAAATTCTGTGGCTGAACGAGGCGATGACCTCCCTGCCCGATGATTTGCGCCAGACCGTGGCGTTGGTGCTGGACCAAGAAATCACCCATCGCGAGGCAGGGGATGTTCTGGGAGTTTCCGAAGGAACAATTAGCTGGCGCATTTCGCAAGCTAAGAAACACTTGCAAAAGCTGGCAGAACGGGAGGCAGGGCAATGAGCGACCCATTTGACAAACTGGATGCTGCGATGAAAGCTGCCACACCTGAACCCGATCGCCTTGCAAAAGCGAAAAACCTGAACTTGGCGATGGAAAATTTCGATCAGCTCCAAGGATCGCCGACGCCCGCACGTCCTACTGCTGAGAACCGCCCGATGGTTGGGCGGTTGATGGCAGGAGTAAGTTCAATGATCCAATCCCTTTCAACACGCGGTGGTCTGGTCGCCACCACAGCCATTGTTGCCTTCGGGCTGATCGTCATTTCACCCCAGGGCCGCAGCCTTTTGACGCCACCTGATGTGGTGCTGCCAAGCGCATCCACGCCCAAAGAAACCCGTTTGCGGAATGATTCTGACAGCCAATTATCAGAGGCTGATGGTGAAACTGCGTTGGGTGAAAACACAGCTGCCTCGGAGCCAGTATTCGTGTCGCCTGTTATATCGCAGGAAATGGCCGACGCCCCGGCGAGCCCTACGGGAACCATTGCAATCAGCCAGTCACTGTCTAAATCCGGCTCAAACCTGGTGGGGGGAATTGCCCCAATGCCTGCCCGCAGGCTGGACCACGACGTGGCACCTGCGCAGACCAACACCGAGGCTTTTTCAAACGAAGCGCCAAACCGGTTGAAAGTCACAGTTGATGACCCGGTTTCCACCTTTTCGATCGACGTAGACACTGCATCCTTCGGGGTCGTTCGTTCATCCCTTCACAACGGCATGTTGCCGCCCGCTGACGCCGTGCGGGTCGAAGAAATGGTGAATTATTTCCCCTATGACTACACCGCCCCGGATAGCGACGGCGCGCCGTTCCGCCCAACCGTAAGCGTTATGCAAACACCCTGGAACGCCGACACCCAATTGGTTCACATCGCGTTGCAAGGACAGATGCCCGCGATCGACGACCGGCCGCCGCTTAATCTGGTTTTCCTGATTGATACGTCCGGCTCGATGCAAAACGCAGACAAATTACCGCTGCTAAAGCAAAGCTTTCGGCTGATGCTTGGCCAGTTGCGCCCTCAGGATCAGGTAGCGATTGTCACTTATGCGGGCAGCGCCGGGCTGGCTTTGGAGCCGACTAATGCCGGTGATCGCGCCGCCATTATCGGGGCGCTTGAGCAATTAGAAGCAGGTGGGTCGACCGCCGGGCAGCAGGGCTTGCAACAAGCCTATTCCGTTGCAGAGACGATGGCACAAGGCGGCGAGGTTACCCGCGTTGTGCTGGCAACGGATGGGGATTTCAATGTAGGCCTGTCCGACCCGGAGGCGCTGAAAAACTTCATTGCCGACAAGCGTGACAGCGGCACTTACCTGTCGGTTCTGGGCTTTGGTCGGGGCAATCTGGACGACGCCACGATGCAGGCGCTCGCCCAAAACGGCAATGGGCAGGCGGCATATATCGACACGCTGAACGAGGCGCAAAAGGTGCTTGTCGATCAACTGTCCGGGGCGCTGTTTCCAATTGCCAATGACGTGAAAATTCAGGTCGAATTCAACCCCGCGACGATCGCGGAATATCGCCTGATCGGCTATGAAACCCGCGCCCTGAAGCGCGAAGATTTCAACAATGACAAGGTCGATGCAGGCGAGATTGGCGCCGGTCACGCAGTTACCGCAATCTACGAGGTCACCCCAACCGGGTCGCAGGCGGTGCTTAACAATCCGCTGCGTTATCAGGCCGATGCGGCGGATAAGGACACATCTTCAGAACTCGGCTTCCTGCGCCTGCGCTACAAAAAGCCGGGTGGAACAAAGAGTGCGCTGATAGAAATGCCAATCCTGCCGGAAGTGTCGCCCACCAGCGTAGATGTGCAGTTTTCGGTTGCCATCGCAGGGTTCGGGCAATTGCTGCGCGGGACAGACTATCTTGGCGACTGGAGCTATGGCGACGCGATTGCGCTGGCCAGCACGGCGCGGGGCGAAGATCCATTCGGCTATCGGGCTGAAGCGATCTCACTTATGCGATTGGCAAAAAGCCTGTCGACAGACTGACAAAAAACCGAGCAGAAAAAAGGGGCGCGTAGCTTTTACGCGCCCCTAAATCTTGCCAATTGGCTCAGGATCAAACTTCTACGGATTCGACGGCATTACCGTCAACAGTTTCGCCAGAGGCGATTTCTACCCGGCGTGGCTTCAACGCCTCGGGAACTTCGCGGGTAAGGTCGATATTCAGCATACCGTCGACATGGCTGGCACCGGTAACATGCACATGCTCCGCCAGATGGAACCGGCGCTCAAATGCACGGGTGGCGATACCGCGGTGAAGATAGGTGTGTTTGCCTTCTTCGGTCGCCCTTTTCGCCGAGATAATCAGCGCGTTTTCACGGACTTCAACAGACAGATCATTTTCGCTAAAGCCAGCGACAGCGATTGAAATACGCCAACTATCATCGGCGATTTTTTCAATGTTATAAGGTGGGTAGGTGGGCTGGGCGACGTCATTCGTCAGAACCCGGTCCATCAGGTCGGCAATCTGATCAAAGCCGACGGATGCACGGTAAAGCGGTGCAAGATCAAAGTTTCGCATGGGTCATCCTCCATTGAGCGATAACAAAATTTGCTCTC
>Ga0209345_10004105_pt1 | contig 14315 bp, 12 predicted proteins | sample Cruoilmetagenom7_FD_187294 | JGI IMG/M metagenome (GOLD analysis project Ga0209345, IMG submission 187294) | Oil polluted marine microbial communities from Coal Oil Point, Santa Barbara, California, USA - Sample 7 (SPAdes) (version 2) | ecosystem: Environmental > Aquatic > Marine > Oil seeps ... | reverse complement strand
TAGAATTTTGGTTCGAGGTCAAGGCATGCGAAAATTTTAACCGCAGGAATACATAGAGTATTTCGAGGATTAAAATTTAAGCATAACGCCGACATCGGGCCAAAAGGCAATTTTTAGAGGTGGCCTTGTTACGAACCTGTTAAATATTAATGTCCAAAGTATCAGATAGTATTCCTGGTATGATCTTTTCGCCATCCTTGAACATAAATAATTTTCTTCATCCTTGGGTGAATACAATATTATTAATAACAACTAGAGGTGCTTGATTATGAAAGGACTTGAATTATCAGAGATGTATTATAAAGAGTTTGGCGAGCCCATGATAAAAGAAAAGTTTCCTGAATATCATGGCAGAATAACAGCTGGTCTTGTTGGTGATGGATCTGACTGTTTTGGATTTGATGATGAATATTCCCGCGATCATGATTGGGGACCAGGTTTTTGTATTTGGCTTGATAATGATGATTATCAAAAAATTGGCCAGGTGCTTTCAAATGAATATGAAAAACTTCCTACACAATATAAAGGGTTTAAAAGGGTTTCCAGCCAGTGGGGACAGGGCAGGGTTGGAGTTATTGAGACAGGAGCATTTTACAGAAAATTTATCGGGGTTCCGCATGTGCCTCATTCTCTTGAACGATGGCTGTATATCCCTGAAAACAACCTTGCTGTATGTACTAATGGCAAGATCTTTACCGCTCCCTTGGCTAAATTTACCAAGATAAGAGAATCTCTCCTTGAATTCTATCCTGAAGATGTTCGTATTTCTTTAATTTCCTCAAGATGCCAGACAGCAGCACAGGCAGGGCAGTACAACTATCTTCGAGCCATGTCCCATAAAGAATTTTTTGCCGCGCGTTTTGCTGAAATAAAATTTTCTTCCGATATAATGTCATTATTGTTTTTGCTGAATAAAAAATATGCTCCATATTATAAGTGGAGGCACCGTGCTGTGCGCAAACTTGATATCCTTGGAGACTTTATGTATTCTAAAATCAAGGAACTTATTGAAACAACAGAATATAAAGCAAAAATATCTATAATTGAATCTATATCGGCAGAAATAATAAAAGAGCTTTACAGGCAAAATCTCAGTGATTCAAAAAGTGATTTTCTTCTTGATCACTGCCCATCCATACATTCAAATATAAAGGATGAGAAATTAAAAGCCAGAAATGTCTGGTCTGGATAATCTATCGTAAAAGGAGGTCAGGACGATGAAGAATGTTCTTATCATTGGAGGGAGTTATTTTGCCGGAAGGATCTTTGTTGAAGAGCTGCTTAAGACGAAAGATTATAAACTTTATGTTTTCAACAGGGGGCATCTTCCTTTTAATAGAAAGGATGTCACAGAACTTAAAGGGGACAGGGAAAACCTTAACGATATAAAAGGAAAAATACCTGATTTAAACTGGGATGTACTTGTTGATTTCTGTGCCTATACTCCTGACCATATAAGTAAAATGATATCTTCGCTTCCAGGAACCCTTAAGCATTATATTTTTATAAGTACTACCACGATTTATGAAAATGTACTTGAACTTCCTGTAGCTGAAGACGCGCCAAAGGTTCTAAAGGTTCAGCCGGAACTTGGTCAATATGCGGAATATGGATATAATAAATGGCGTGCTGAGTGCCAATTAAAAGAGGAATGCGTAAAAAAAGGGATAGAGTTTACATCTTTAAGGCCATCTATTGTTTATGGAGAATATAATTATGCTCCGAGGGAGTCCTGGTTTTTTGATCAAATAAGAGATAAAAAGCCTCTTGTAATTCCTGACCCAGGCCTTGCGCTTTTCAGCTTTGTTTATGTGGTTGATCTTGCTAAGATTCTTATAAAAACAATGTTAAATAAAAACATGTTTAATCTGGGATTAAATGTGACGTCAGAAGAACTTGTTTCATATCCAAGACTTTATCAAGTATTTAAAAACATTACGAATAAAGATTTTGAAACTATTGAGATGGATATTGAAACAATTAATAGTAAAAGAATTCCGATCCCTTTTCCTCCTGATATCCATCTTGTCTATTCAGGTAAAAAACTTCAGGATATTTTAGGGGTTAAATTTACTCCATTAATGGATGGCATGAAAAAAACTTATGCTTATTACCAGATGGTCCAGGACACAAAAAACAAGAACAGATGAGGGCAGAAAAAATGACTGATCAAGATCAGATTAATAAAGCAAAAGAATTTAATATATTGGGAAGAGAAGCAGCAGGCACTGGAGATTATGAAGAAGCCGCAGATTTTTTTGAGAAAGCTGCTAAAATTTATGAGAGGATAGATGACCATATAAACAGGGGATTGCAGCTGTTTAGTCTTGCAAACTGTTATGCTACTCTTATCAGGAATGACCAGGCGCTCGATATATACAGGGAATCTTATGACCTAATCAAAAACAATGATAAATTGCTGGAGTATCAGGCAATGATACTGAATAATCTTGGTCACCTTTGTGTAAGCATGAGAAATTATGATGAGGGTCGCAATTCCTTTGAAAAAGCATTAGGGATATTTGAAACTGTGAAAAATGAAAAGGCGCAAGCTTTTCAATACCAGAATATCGGTTCTGTATACAGAGATCAAAGGGAAAGCAAAGATGCTCTTGAGGCTTATTCTAAATCGATTGCGATCTTTAAAAAAGTAGGGCACAAACTGGGAGAAGCTGATCAGTGTACAAATATTGCCTATATCTATAGTGTTGATCGTAATGCTACTGAAGCTTTAACATGGTATAAAAAGGCTTATGAGATATATGTAGATCTGGATGAAGATGACAAATCTAATTTAACAAAAACTAATATCGAACAACTTGAAAAGGCAGTGTAATTCTTACCGCCTTTTCATCGAAAAATGGTATGACATCCCTGTCTGATCAGGCAAGCTGATCTCTTTTGACAGGGTTTTTCCTTTTCTGATAATTTTGATTTCGATTTTATCGCCCGCTTCACAGTAAAAAAGGCAAATTTTAAGGTCTGACATATCTTTTACTGGTTGATTGTCAAACAGGACAATAACATCTCCTTCATGAAGTCCCGCTTTCATGGCGGGACTATTATCCAGTATTCCTGCAATTGTCAGAAGGGGTTCAAGATCTTGAGTATCTGTTTTTTCCTCAATCTTCACTCCCAGTTTTGGAGCATTATTACCCTTGATTTTTGTGGTCAGAAGAACAAAATCGGCAATTCCTGTTTTAATTTCATCATCCTGAACTATGACGGTATAAGCTTCCCTGGATCGTCTGAATAGCCGTTCAGGGATCCCGTATTTATTCCTGATATGCCCATTTCCTGCCAGCACGACCAGCTTTTTGTCCGGATTGTTATCAATAAAACACATAGCTGTCTCTGCCATATATTCATCCCAGATTATCTGGGCCTGAAGAAAATTGTTGAAATCATTGAGATGATCCTGATTCCCATGCATGGCAAATACATCTTGAATATCCTCGCGGTATTGTTTATCAATTAAGTTCATCGCCTTGGGCAAGAGCAATTTTTGTTTACCAGATAAGCTGACCAGGCCTTCACGGGCGACTTTACGGGAGATATCCCCTTCGATGTTAAGGGCGATCAGAGGGATGTTATTTTCTTTCAGATAGTCAATTACAGGTTTATAGAGATTATAATCAAAGCCCCATTTTTCAAAGTATCGGGTCTGCTCTAGAAATTTTCGCTCATCAATTCGGCTTGCCAAATAGTTATCTATGGGCTTTTGATAAGAAACCTGGAACATTTCCATTCCTACACCGAACCTGATTCCTTTCTCATGTAATTTTTTAATAATTATGAGCTGATTAATGTGATGAGATAGAAAATCATGGCGTTCACCTACATAAATAATCCTGTTCTTTATGATTTCCGGCATAATATCTTCTATGGTTGATATGGTATCAGGTCTTACAGCCAATGCGGCCTGACGGGATATAACTGATATCCCGTTTTTTGAGTTAGCAATGAGTTTATGGGTGTTTTTCCCCTTGTTGAATGCTAATTCTGAATATTTTCCATAATGGGATATTTTCTGGCCTGCGGCCTTAAGCTCTTTTGCATTTTTAATATGAACAAGTAATAAACGTTTCGATGGATTGTAGGGGTTTTTATAGACTTTAAGGCTGACTCCATCATCCGGAATTTCCTGTTTGCCGAGAAGCATATCCGATATCTGATTATCAAAACCTGCTATCAGGAGGGATCTTTCTTTCAACATTGACATGGTAATCTTATCTGGCTCGATATAAATAATATTTTTAATTTTAAGGCAATCAATAAGGGTTTTATAGAGTGAATGTTTCTGGCTTGAAACAACAACTGTGAAGTCTGGAGCGCCCATGATGGATGCCAGAATTGGAGGTGTTTCATCGTTATGGAGTGACCTCATAACAAAATAATCTTCATCAAGAATAACTTCAGTAGGCAGTTCATCCAGAGGGATAACAACCTTTTCAAGGGCCTTGTTAACAGTAATTTGACTTTTTTTTATTCCTCCAGGTGAATGGATTGCTATGGGAATACGCAAGGAGTAGGGCTCGTTTTCTTGTTTAAGATCGAATTTTAACAGGAGCTGTCCGCTATTGACTATAATTTCCGCATTTTGAGTATCAATATCAGGAAGGTCATTTCGATTAAGCCATTGGCTAAAGTAGGAGTATAGCTTGTCTCCTGTAGTTTTTTCAAAGGCTCTCTGAATATCATGCCAGGAGGCCTTGTGGAAATGGTTTTTTTTGATGAATTCACCAAGTGCCTCAAGGAAAAGATTGTCTCCGTAACGTTCTCTTAATTGATGGAAAACCATTGCTGTTTTTCCATAACCTACTGCCCGTTGTGCTCTGTTTTGTCCGCTTTGAAAATCAACTATTTTTATCGCATTGTCCGGATGAACATAGGCTCCATAATCGAGCATTATTTGTTTACGATAGGCAAGTCCCCTGTTTTCCAGGGCTTCATAATAATAATCAGAGAGATACATCGTGATTCCTTCAGCCCAATTTCCATGGAAATAATCCGTATAAACAAAATTGCCAAACCATTCATGCAGGATTTCATGGCCCAGTGAAGTCTTGACAATAAAGGGAAGTTTAATAATATCTCTTCCAAGCAGAGTGAAGGTAGGCATGGAATATCCGGTGGGCAGAATATTTTCAACAATAGCGAAGCGTTTATAGGGATACAGGACAAACATCTCTTCATACATAGAAAGATATTGACGTGTATGTTCTATATATGTTTGTGCCAGCCCCGCATTTTCTTTAAAAAAATATGTTTCAATGGCAATATTATTATGCTTGACTTTCTCTACCATATACTTGGTTGAAGCTGCGAGATGGAGGGTATTCAAGGGATGCTTAAAGTGAAAGCAGTGAGTTTTTCTCCTGTTCTCCTGGCTTATTGAAACCGTTTCTGCTTCGGATATGGCAATAAAATCCTCCGGCAGTGTTACTGCAAGGGCATATTCGGCTAGAATGTCTGGGGCAGGATACCAATGATCCATTAAGAAAATATAATCTTTGCTGATCAGGCTTGATTCTGATCCTGTGAAGCGCGCTTCATATGTGATTTCTGTCTCTGTGTCATTTTTCAGCATCAGGGAGATCTTTTTATTTGCCTTATGGCCAAGAAGGACTTCTCCGTTAATCTTCATGTTTAGAAGTCTATCAATAAACAACTCAATACTGGTATTGGTCTTGACATTTAATCTCGCTTTTCCATAAATAATCTGATTTTCAGTATCCACTGATATATCAAGTTTATATCTAAGGTCAGCAGACCACCCGTTTACCGGAAGAAGAGTCAGCAATGTCAGTATCATAATTTTTATGCTCTTCAATAAATAATTCCTTAAATTTTAGAGGGATATTAATTTTGCTTAGTGTTAGGTATTATGCAATATTAAAAACTTTGCAACTATTCAGCTATTTCAAGGATGCTGATTTCAAACACGCAACAGGTTTAATCAGATTATACCTGTTGCTGTGGATATTAGCTGAATAGTTACAAAACTTTTTTGAAGACAGTATTGAAGGTATGTATGATTTTTAAGTTTGCAACTTTTAAGGTATTTTTTTGTTATTATTCGTTAGTCTCTTTGGTTGTCAGTAATTGCTCTATAAATTTGAGTAGATCCTTTGCTTGAACAACCCTTTGAATTACTGAGCAGACATGAATTAAGGATGCCTTACCATGGATTTTTATGATATTATCGATGGGTTCGGCCAATTAATTGCCGGATAAATTATTTTTTTAAAATATATCAGTTTTAATGACAAACTATAAGGAGAAAATTATGGGGGCGAAGCCATCGCTGATTGCGGTATCTGTAGTCTTTGTTATGGTTGTATTTATTTCTTCTGATCTGTTCTGCCAGGATTACATATCTCTTCCTGAGATTTACATCAAAGATGCAGTAATTTGCAGAGATTTAAAGAACCTTGAACCGGTTGAGCCCGGGAATGTTTTTCAAAATAATTTAAAAAAAATATTCTGCTTTTCACAGATTATGGGTGCGAAAGAAGATATTCAGATTAAGCATAACTGGTATTTTGGTGATAAATTGGTTGCCAGTGTGCCTCTCCATGTGGGCTCTATTGACTGGAGGACATTCAGCTCGAAAAGGATACTCCCACAGTATACTGGTGAATGGCGAGTAGAAATAATATCTCAGGATGGAGCATTATTAAAAAAGATATCTTTTGTTTTGGAGTAGTTCCATAAGTCACGCCCGAATGAAGACTGTTCTTTGTCTTTTCGATCCTTTAATTATGAAATACCGTTTGAGGAAGATAACCCATCTCCAATACATATGGGTGCCTTGAAAAATTAGAATTTTCGTCTGAGGACAAGGAGCGCGAAAATCAAAAAGCGCAGCATACATAGGGTATGTGAGCATTTTTTATCGTTCGCAGCGATACCGTAATCTGGCGAAAAGGCAATTTTTAGAGGTGGCCTAAAAATATCGATTAACCAGGTCAAGAATAATCTGGGTCTTGCCCTTACTCCTTTTGGGCCGTCAAGATAAAAACAGGGTTAAGTGCATTAAGGCGTTGATCTTTACCCATGGAAGTCCCTCTTGAAACCTGAACCTGGCTGATGGAAAATGACCATTTAAGGGATGAAAAAATATCTATGGTTCTGGATAATGATCCCATAAGAACAAGATTTAAGACAATTTTACCATCCGGATTGAGCCTCTTCATGGCTTCCAAAATGACCTGGTTGTCTTGTCCGATACCACCGCCTATGAAGATGCGATCGGGGTCAGGAAGGGATTTTAGACTTGCAGGCATCTCATTGGGGATAAGTTCCACTCCATAGGCACCCATACGTTTGATGTTTTCTCTGATGTGTATCACCCTTTGACGATCTCGTTCTACAGCCAGTACCCTTCCCTTTGGAAGCAACAGGGATGCTTCAATGGCAACTGAACCACTGCCAGCGCCTAAATCCCAAAGAATGTGATGAGGCTGGAGGCTAAGGGCAGCGATACTTAATGCCCTGATCTCTTTTTTTGTTATAAGGCCTCTTTGATGCAGATAGAGATCATCATCAAGTCCCAGGCAAAGTTTTACTTCGGGTTCTTTTGTTTGATTCAAAATAACAAAGTTAAGAGGTGTAAATTTATTTTGGGCAACCTCTTCCAGGGTAAAAGATCCTATTTGTTCCCTATCCCCGCCAAGTTCTTCAAATACATACATATTAAAGGTGTCTACACCTCTTTGGGTAAGAATTTTGGAGATACCGGAAGGATCAAGATCTGGATCGGTAAAAACAGCAACCCGCTTATTTGCGACCAGAGCATTTAAAAGAGGCTGTGGATCACGTCGGCCATGGAAGGATATGACAGGGATATCCTGCCAAGGGATCTTGAGCCGGGCGGCAGCTGCCTGTAATGTACTGACATTGGGATGGAATACAAGATTCTCCTGCTGAAACTCTTTTACCAGGAGATTGCCAATACCGAAAAATCCCGGGTCCCCATCTGCTAATACAACTACTTTTTTACCAAGAGCCATCTTTTCTTTAACTTGGGCCAGTGCCTTTTTGATGGGGCTTTGGAGGGGTATTTTATAAGCTGGATGACTTGTAAAATATTCAAGCAGCCTGTTACCTCCTGCAAGGACTTGCGCCTGGGCAATTATTTGGCTGAGTCTTGATGACAAGTCATCAGGATTGATCCCGAGGCCTATTACATGAAGTTTTTCCACTATGTTTGTCTTTTACCTTTGTCGTATGTTTTGAGTAATAATTTACCTGAAAAATCAAATAGATAAAATGTAATACAGGGTAATAGACCAGCAAATGACCGGGCTGAAACCAGGGCCCGGCTGGAAAGTCCCTGGAGAATTCTTTCCCTGCATCTATCCTTTAAGATATACTCAAGGGCCTCCCTTGCGGTATTGGCATTTGTGATGTTTGCTAGCATAGCCTGTTCTAAACCATATTCAGCGCACCAGGCTGCTAATCTTTCAAAGTCAATTTGGTTTTTTCTGGCATGAGTATAGGGATATCCATGTGCCATTTTAACTAGTTTACCGAAAAAGCAAGAAATCAGAATGCAAGAAAATTTTCTTTTTACCGCTTCCTGAAGTGAGAAGGCAAAAAAGTCAGCCACCTGGACACAGACCCGTTCAGGAAGATCTGGTAAATTTTTTCTTAATAAATTTTCGCTTTTACCACCAGTAGTCAGGGCAATTGTTTTGGAATCATCTGCCAAAGCAACATCCATGGACATGGTAATCGTATCCTTGTATGCCTGATTGGAAAAAGGCTTGACTGTTCCCCTGGTGCCGAGGATAGATATCCCACCGATTATTCCAAGGCGAGCATTGAGAGTCTTTTTAGCAATTTTTTCCCCATTCGTGACCTCAATTGTTATTCTCAGCTTACCACCGGTCAGGCCAGATTCCTTTAGCCCCTCTTTAACCGCATCTCTGATTTGCTGGCGAGGCACAGGATTTATGGCACTTTCACCAACAGGCAAAGGCAGCCCGGGCCTTGTAACGCGTCCTACCCCCTTGCCTCCTTGAATCAATATCTCCTCTTCCTGATTACCTTCCGATAGAAGCTCTACGATGCTGATTATATGGGCCTTATGGGTGGCGTCAGGATCATCTCCTCCATCCTTTATTATCGTAATAACTGCTTTATTTTCAGCCTTTGTTGCATTAAAGACAGAAATATTGAGACGGCCAACTTCTGGCAAAGGTATCTCCACTTCTTTAAGGCCTGTTTTTCCGCCAAGACAGAGGACACCTGCCTTTGCTCCTGCGGCTGCTGCTGAGCCGGTTGTAAATCCATGACGCAGTTTTTTATTCTTCATCTTATATTTTAAAATTGTTTTTTCATAGACGCATAATGTTTAATCAATATTTATTATTAATATATATTACTCTTATTGGATTTGACACTCAAGCTACAATTTTTTATACTTTATCTAGTGCCTGAATGAAAACTGCTAATTTCTCCAATTTCTGCGTTAGTCTCAAGTTTTAATTCTCAAAATACTTAATCTATTTCTGCGGTTAAAATTTTGCAGTTTTCATTTGAATACTATTTAATTTTAATAACCAAGTAAAAAAATCGCTCCGTGTCTTTTGGCTCGGTTTACGAGTCCATCAGCTTTATTACTAGCCAGAGAAAACACCTTATAAGGCCATGGATGTTCCTTCATTGCTCATCTTTGTTTATATATTTTCTGTGCGTAACTATTCAGCTATTTGAAGGATGCTGATTTCAGACAGGCAACAGGTATAATCTGATTAAACGTTGAAACTGTTTTTGAATCTATAAGAGATCGTAAAGAAAGAACCCATCAGGGCTGAATTTACCTATTAGTAGAATTCCCTACTGTATCATTATGCTTTTTAGCGGGTTCTTTCTTTACGACCTCTTATACGTGAGCTTTTCATAGTTTAATTACCTGTTGCTGTGGATATTAGCTGCTGAATAGTTACTTCTGTGCCTGGTATGATGGACAGGTACTTACTTTGGTAATCATGGATAGTTCAGGAAAAGGAATAAAAAATGGATGATCTGGTTAAGATTTCAATTTCAAACAATATAGCTGATGTGAGGCTTAATAGACCTGAAAAATACAACGCGCTTAGTCCTCAGATGTTTGAGGCCATCCTGGCAGCTGGCCAGTCGATATCCTCCAATAAATCAGTAAGATCAGTTGTATTATCGGGTGAGGGTCGGGGGTTTTGTTCTGGCCTGGATCTTGAAACATTTAAAGACATTGAATCAAAAGGGATAGATCTGTTTGGCTCAACTGAAAAAAAAAATCCTAATTTTGCTCAAAGCGCGGCTTATGTATGGAAGAAATTATCTGTCCCTGTAATTGCGGCAATGCATGGAGTTGCCTTTGGTGGAGGGCTCCAGATTGCTCTTGGAGCTGATATTCGTTTCGCAAGTCCTGATTTACGAGTGTCTGTAATGGAGATAAAATGGGGCCTGATCCCTGACATGTCAGGATCTCAAACACTTAGAGATCTTGTACGTCTGGATATCGCAAAGGAGTTGGTCTTTTCTGGCAGGATAGTGTCTGCCCAAGAGGCTGAAAGACTGGGGCTTATAACACGAATATGTGATGATCCCTTAACAGAGGCGTTTAAGCTGGCAAAAGATATAGCAAAGAAATCGCCTGATGCCATAGTTGCTGGCAAGCGGTTACTTGAAGAAGCCTGGCATGGGAATTCAACGGATGGGCTGATGCTGGAGGAAGAACTTCAAAAATGTTTACTTGGTTCTCCTAATCAGGTCAAAGCGATAAGAGCTAATTTTAAGGAATGAAAAAAAGTATTTCTGGTATTGAGCTTCTAAAGCCTGAAAACATACTATAGATCTTAAGATAAAAATTTTAGGTACCTTATCGATCGTCGGAGTATTATTATAATACGCCTTCCTTCCTCTGGCCTTCCCAAAATCATTATCTTAAGGTCTATGGGGTCAATGTCACAAAGTTAAGCAAGAAACCGATAACAGATTGTAATTATTTAATATTATGTTATATTTAAGTTTATATCAACGTATATTTCCCAGTGTGAAAGGAGAAAAAAATGTTAAAAAAAATTAAAAAACAAAGTGAGGCTGGCATGGAGCCTGCTTTCCGAAATCTGTGCCAACCTTGTTGAATATCTAAAAAAAATCCTGCACTCAAAAGATTTTGTCAACCGGCACAAAAAGTTTGAAAAAGATTTTACACATTAGCGAAGTCTACCCTTTGAAACCATGTTTCTTTATTTCATAAACTTCATCAAAGGCTCCTGTCAAGATGAATCAGGCCATTACTTCAAAGCTTTATTCAGATTAGATGTCCCCGTTGTTTTTGTTACAAAAATGGCCTTGAGTCTTGCGCGTAGAAAACTTAAGGGTACTTCTAAAAATTAGAATTTTGGTTCGAGGTCAAGGCATGCGAAACTTTTAACCGCAGGAATACATTAAGTATTTCGAAGATTAAAATTTAAGCATAACGCCGACATCGGGCCAAAAGGCAATTTTTCAAGGTGCCCTATAGTATGAGTTGGCCGAAGTATAGAGGAGGATAACCCTAAAATCTTTTTCTTGAATAGTGTAAAATATAAGATAATTAGGAGAAAAATATACGATATATGGCAAGAATAATCCTTAATTTACCGGAAAAATATCAATTTAGCACAGAAATACAGGTTAGAATCTGTGATATTAATTATGGAGGACATCTAAGTAATGATGCTACTTTAAGATTGATACAGGAAGCAAGAGTCCGATTTTTTGACGCCCTTGGATATGACCAAGGGAATGTAGATGTAAGTATTATATTAACGGACAGCGTTATATTATACAAGGCCGAAGGCTTTTATCGAGATCATCTCAAGATCGAAGTGGCTGCTACAGATTTTACGAAAAAATCATTTGATTTAATGTACCGTGTAACCAACATAAAAAATGGCAAAGAGATCGCCAGGGCCAAAACAGGGATATTAGCCTTTGATTATAAAACAAGAAAAGTAAGCACCTTGCATGAAGATGTAATTTACAGATTCAAAAACTGGCCGAATGTATAAATATCATTGGCCATCAAAGTTGATTTTTAAAATATATAATTTTATAGAAGCTTCCCCCGCTAGCTGAAGGGGTTTAAATGGTTTCATCTCCAGGCAGGGGCGTATTTACCTGCATGGAAGCATCGCACTTAGACAGAGACTTCCTGGCTGATTAATGAACTTTTTACTACGGGCCCATTAGAATGAAATATTTGCGTATCGCAGAACGCTCATGATTTCATATTTAATAACAGACATTAAAAGATCCTGATTAATGATATCAACCTCCTGAAGGATCTTGTTGTTATAGGATAAAATATCGGTTGCTGTTTTTTCCAGATCATGATTTTTGTTGTATAATTCTATTACAAGATCTTTATATTTTTCTGTTTTTAGAGTTCCATTCTTTAAGACTTGGCTGGCCTCTTTTCCTGTAACAACGCCATTATGTTCAAAGGCGCATAATTCGGATTTACAGTCGGCAAGTCTTTTTTGCGACTTAAGATATAGGCCAAAGTCATATTGTGGTGATGGTTGGCTCAGGTTTTCAATACTATCAATAATTATGGGAGTTGCATCTGTTGGGAATATGGCCTTTAGAGATGGAACGTAAGCCGCAATGGCACATTTACTATGACCGGGAGAGATCATAAATTGCACTTCTATCCCGTTTCCAAGATTAATAATGTCATTGTCTTCTACTGTATAATCAACATTGATGGCATCAATTTTAAGATTCAGATCCTGATATTCTTTTTGCAGGCTATTCTTGGCAATCATTTCTTTGTTTGTTGCTTCAATCATATTAATTACTTTTTCTTTGGCAAGGGCTTCTTTAGCATGATTTGAGGCAACAATTCGGATATCAGGATATTTCCTTTTAATATATGGAACGGCTCCACAATGATCAAAATGTGAATGAAGAATCACAATATATTTTATTTTTTCAGGAGGGAAGTCTATTCGGTTTAACTGTTGCTCCAGGTCTGGTGCGATCCAGCTCATTCCACCGCCAATAATCATTGCGTCTTCCCCTTTAAGCAGATACATACAATTTGTTTGGGTTCCAAGCAATTCAATAGAATCATTAAGTCTACCAGGTTTATTAATCCACATAGTCCATTCTCCAATTGGATAGATATTCACATTCTTGAACAACCCATTGAGAGCTATACAAGATACAGGATAATAAAATGAATATATTTATACCATATCGCGGTAACGTCAAAGTCAGCATCGGATATTTGGCAAGCAATCTGTTGGTGGATGATTTTGATCCACAAATAGAAAGAGAACCATAATTCTCTTAGAATATTGAAGAAGTTATAATGTTTGAGCAAATTTGGCAACAAGAATCCTGATGAGGTTGCATCTCATATGGATAGTGAAGAAAAAGACTGTATTGGCTATATGCCGATTAATCGTAAGGCCATATGGGGTTTTGCTGCCATGTCACGTAGTGCTTTGGCAATAAAATCTTTTCGCCCGATAAGATGCAAGATGCTAATGACAAAATTGCGCAAAGTGGCAATCACACGAGGTCAGAACTTTTTGCTAATTTGAGATTGATCCTCATCAAAAGTTACATCACGAACATAATGGCTTTTATTTTCAATACTCCAATGTTCGCGGGCAAGGTTGAGAAGACGTTCAGGATCTGCCTTGGCTGGTGATAAGCTTGTAATAAGGCCACCTCTAAAAATTGCCTTCTGGCCCGATGTCAGCGTTATGCTCAAGTTTTAATCTTCGAAATACTTAATGTATTCCTGCGGTTAAAATTTTCGCATGCCTTGACCTCGAACCAAAATTCTAATTTTTAGAAGTACCCATAAGACAAACTGTTTCTTCATGGACTTTGCCGGACTTGATATTTTCGCTATACCGATTAAGATGGGTGACTTGACCGCAATAGGGAAAAAGAACAAAAAAATGGTTCATCTGACAAAGTACGCTTTAATCGGATGAACCAGAAAAAAATCACCTTTTTCTTTATAAATTATAATTTTAACAAGTTACGCCCGAGAATGACGTAGTCCTGGATACCATATAGCTTTAATTTAGCATATCAAAAATTGATTTGATAGCCTTGAATATCTACCTCGGAAAGTTATAAATTAAGTTTTTTTTCGGTGAGCAATGAGTATCAAGAACAAGGTAGAAACCGGGAAAATTAGCAGTTCTTGTTCGGACCCTAAATATAATCCACCATAAAAAAAGCAGCAGCTTATAACAAGCTGCTGCTTTTTTTATCAGATCTTGAGATATTTAATTTATTTTACAACTCTTTTC
>Ga0209345_10004103_pt1 | contig 14330 bp, 14 predicted proteins | sample Cruoilmetagenom7_FD_187294 | JGI IMG/M metagenome (GOLD analysis project Ga0209345, IMG submission 187294) | Oil polluted marine microbial communities from Coal Oil Point, Santa Barbara, California, USA - Sample 7 (SPAdes) (version 2) | ecosystem: Environmental > Aquatic > Marine > Oil seeps ... | reverse complement strand
GTGCACTAGGCATCAACAAACTTGGGTCATTTGGTGATAACGTTGCCTTGTACGGAAAGGACAAGCCGGCATTACTTGTTTTGAAACCTTCAGATGGCCAGCCAGCAACCGTCGCAAACGGTGCAACTCTTGATTTTGCGGCGTCTACTCGGGCTGACGTCGACGCGTTCCACGCTGCGGGCATGTCCAAAGGCGGCTCCGATGAGGGCGCGCCAGGTCCTCGCGATCACCTGCCAAATGCCTATGCCGCTCATCTTCGTGATCCTGCCGGCAACAAGGTGTGTGCATATACGTTCAGTTAATCACAATCCTATTTTGGTGCCACGGGTGCTTACGGGAATCAGCAGCAGAAGAAATAAGCGGCCCACGCACCAAAATTATGGATGAAGATCAAGATGATAAAAGCGATGATCGAACTTTTTCTTTCTACCTCTGTAGTTCAGGAATGTTAAATTTGGCATATTACCGGTGAAAACCGAATCCTTGAATAAATCCAACGGCGGCGTACAGGGCGTGTACTCGCATGCCAGCGAGAAAACGGGAACGGACATGACCTTTGCGGTCTATGTCCCGCCGCATGAGCAGGGCGCGAAGCTTCCAGTGGTTTGGTATCTCTCGGACCTCACCTGCACCCATGCCAATGTCATGGACAAAGGTGAATATCGCCGCACCGCGAGCGAACTTGGGCTTATTATCGTTGCGCCAGACACAAGCCCGCGCGGTGATGATATCCCCGATGATGCCGACTGCTATGACTTCGGTAAGGGTGCTGGCTTTTACGTAGACGCCACTTGTGAGCCGTGGAGCAAAAATTACCGAATGCGGTCTTACATCGAGAGCGAGCTTCCAGAGCTAATCGGCACCAAATTCCCGGTCGACATGGGGCGGCAAGGGATATTCGGTCATTCGATGGGTGGGCACGGCGCGCTGACTCTTGGTTTGCGCAATCCGGAGCGTTTCAAAAGCATATCGGCCTTCGCTCCCATTTGCGCGCCGATTCAATGCCCTTGGGGAGAAAAGGCTCTTGGTCGCTTTTTGGGCGAAGCCCGCGCAGCCTGGCGCGAATATGATGCGGTAGCGCTTATAGAGGACGGAGCGCGGGCGGATTATCTGCTGGTTGATCAGGGGACGTCAGACCAGTTTTACAAAGAAAAACAGTTACAGCCTGAGTTGCTGGAGGTCGCTTGCAGGGATGCTGGCATCGGTCTGACACTCAATATGCGAGAGGGTTATGACCACAGTTATTATTTCATTTCTACGTTCATGGAAAATCACCTCAAATGGCACGCGGACCGGTTGAGACGATGAATTGCACTATTGCTATTGGTGGCGCGGCTCATGGTGGAGCGCAATCAGCAATTTCGTTGTGCCAGCGGAAGTTTGAGGGTTCACTCGCTGCTACTGGGGATGAGCTAGGATTCCCCTATGAACGACCACCGTTCTCCAAAGAATATTTGGCCGAGAACAAGCCGTTTGAAGCGAGCTTGTTCCGACCAGAGAAATTCCGGGACGAGCGTGACGCAATGATGATCCTGTCAACGCGGAGTATGGCGGTTCATACCGACAGGAAGATAATACTGACAGATGGCGACCACGAGATTGGCCATTTGAAATTGATCCGGGCGATAGGAGCAATTCCGTGTCAACCTCCCTTATCCGGTTTTGATCTGGACGGTATTCACTACGTTCGGACCAGAACCGATGTTGATGGGATGATAGCGATGAGAGATGCCGATCCGGACACGATTTTAGTGGGCGGTGGGTATATTGGTTGGGAGGTAACCGCCGTTCTAAGAAAACCCGGCAAAATTGTTATTATGTTGGAAGCGCTGGATAGCGTGCCAGCGCGTACGGCTGGAGAGCCGTTGTCGTGGTTTTATAAAGCCGAGCACGTCTCGCAGGGGGAGCAGATTTTACTCGAGAGAAATATCGCTGGAGCATTTGGCAAAGCTGGCAAAGTCGCAGGAGAACGATTGCCGGACGGCACCGAAATCCTGGCGCAAATGGTGATTGTTGGCATGGGCGTTGGACTTGCTCTACAACGGTCAATTGATCTAAGCACAGAGGGAGAAAATGGTGTGAAGGATTATGTGCCGAGCAAGAACCTTATTGAAAGTCGCACGGAGATACCCCCAGATAAGCGCAAGGCCGCAACTATGCTAAAGGCACTACTAACGTGAATAAAGAGGCGCGTCTTTCTGAAATCGTCGCTGCCCATGCGGCGCGCGAGGGCGCGTTACTACCGATCCTAATTGATATTCAGATAGCATTTGGCTGCGTCGATGACGATACCAAGCGACATGTTGCAAGAGCCCTTAACCTCAGCCGCGCCGAGGTGCACGGCGTCGTCAGTTTCTATCATGACTTTAAGGAAGTCCCGGCTAAGCTGCCGGTGCTTAAATTGTGCCGGGCCGAGGCGTGCCAAGCACGAGGGAGCGAAGTGCTCGCAGACGAGATTTTCGCAGTTGCGCAAGGCAGATGTCAAATCGAACCTGTTTATTGCCTCGGCCTGTGTAGCGTCGGCCCCAATGCGATGATCGGCAACGATGTCCATGCGCGGCTAGACTCACCGGCACTCGCCAGACTGATAGAGTCTTTGTGATGCGGATTTGTATTTCCGAGGATACTCTTGCCATAGCCTGTGGTGCTAATCAAGTCGCTGCGGCGCTCGTACAGGCGGCACCAGATGCCGAAATTTTGCGAGTCTCCAGCTGGGGTATGCACTGGCTTGAGCCGCTCGTCGAAATTGACGGCATCGGTTACGGGCCCGTGGGAGTTGAAGATGTTGCCGCCATCCTCGGTGGCTCCTCGACTCTCGCCATTGGGACAATCGCAGAACACCCGTTCATCCAAAAGCAGCAGCGCTTAACATTTGCCCGTGCCGGTAAAACCCGGCCACTCAGTCTGGAAGATTATCAGGCGAACGGCGGTTGGCTGGGTCTGAACAAAGCCCGCAAACTAAGCCCCAAAGCGATCATCGAAACGGTGACCAAATCCGGACTGCGCGGGCGAGGCGGAGCCGGTTTTCCAGCTGGTATCAAGTGGAAAACAGCGCATGATGCCGAAGGGGCAAAAAAATATATTGTCTGTAATGCCGATGAAGGCGACAGCGGAACCTTTGCCGACCGGATGCTGATGGAGGGCGATCCCTATTGCCTGATCGAAGGCATGGCGATTGCTGGTCTCGCCGTAGGTGCAGGCAAGGGTTATATTTATGTCCGAAGCGAATATCCGCATGCGATTGCCAAGCTGAACGCAGCGATCAAGGCCAGCGCGCATATTTTTGCGCCCTTTGCCATCGAGGTACGGGCCGGCGCCGGCGCCTATGTTTGCGGCGAGGAAACTTCGTTGCTGGAGAGCCTCGAGGGTAAACGCGGCGAGGTGAGGGCCAAGCCGCCACTCCCGGCTCTGGAAGGTCTGTTCGGTAAGCCGACGGTGGTGAACAATGTTCTGACCCTCGCGGCCATTCCCTATATTCTGGCTCATGGTGCCCAGACCTATGCCGATTACGGCATGGGCCGTTCGCACGGTACCATGCCGATCCAGCTGGCTGGCAATTTGAAATATGGCGGCCTGTTCGAGACCGCCTTCGGGATCACGCTGGGCGAACTGGTCAACGAAATTGGGGGTGGTACCGAGAGCGGCAAGCCGGTCAAAGCTGTCCAGGTAGGTGGCCCGCTGGGTGCCTATCATCCGGTTAGAGATTTTCATCTAAAATTTGACTATGAAGCTTTCACCGCAGTGGGCGGATTAATCGGCCATGGTGGGATTGTAGTATTCGATGAGACAGCCGACATGCTGTCCCAGGCCCATTTCGCGATGGAATTTTGTGCGGTCGAAAGCTGCGGCAAATGTACACCGTGCCGACTGGGTTCGGTGCGCGGAATGGAAGTGCTCGACCGTATTAGAGCTGGCGGCCGCGCTAAAGCGGACCAGGTCGAGAGCCTGCCGCAGATGCACAATGCCTCGAAAACCGGGCGCGGACTGGACGAGCAAATGACCTTGATTTCAGATCTTTGCGAGACGATGAAATTTGGATCCCTCTGCGCGCTCGGCGGTTTCACACCCTATCCGGTGATGAGCGCCATAAAACACTGGCCGGAAGATTTCGGAGCGAGCACCGATATGGTAAAGGACAAGTCATGACCTATCAGCCGCAAAAGGATTTTGGCACGCCGGCTTCCAAAGCCAGTAATATGGTGACGCTTTCGATCGATGGCCGTGACGTCAGCGTTCCCGCCGGAGCCAGCGTGATGCGCGCTGCGGCGGAAATCGACAATAATATTCCCAAACTCTGCGCGACCGACAATGTCAATAGCTTTGGCTCCTGCCGTCTCTGCCTGATCGAGATCGAAGGCCGCAAAGGCACCCCGGCAAGCTGCACCACGCCGGCTGAAGAAGGCATGGTCGTGAAGACCCAGACGCCGCATCTGCAGAAATTGCGCAAGGGCGTTATGGAGCTTTATATCTCCGACCACCCGCTCGATTGCCTGACCTGCAGTGCCAACAATGATTGCGAGCTTCAGGATCAGGCCGCCAATGTCGGTCTGCGCGATATTCGCTATGGCTATGAAGGTGCCAACCATCTTGGCGAGGCCAAGGACACTTCCAACCCCTATTTCGATTTCGACCCATCCAAATGTATCGCCTGTTCGCGCTGCGTGCGGGCCTGCGACGAAGTGCAGGGGACTTTTGCGCTGACCATGGACGGGCGCGGCTTTGCGTCGAAAATTTCTGCCGGCCTGCCGACCGATGATTTTCTGTCCAGCGAATGCGTCTCCTGCGGCGCCTGTGTTGAGGCCTGCCCGACGGCAACGCTGCAGGAAAAGGCGGTCACCAAATTCGGCAAGCCCGACCGCACCGAAATCACGACCTGCGCCTATTGCGGCGTCGGATGCACCTTCCGCGCCGAAATGCGTGGCGAGCAGCTGGTCCGCATGGTCCCGTGGAAAGACGGCAAGGCCAATCGCGGCCATAGCTGCGTCAAGGGGCGGTTCGCTTGGGGCTATGCCAATCATCAGGATCGCATTATCAAGCCGATGATCCGCGAGAGCATCGATCAGCCATGGCGAGAGGTTGGCTGGGACGAGGCGCTGGGTTACGCGGCGAGCGAAATCAAGCGCATTCAAAGCAAATATGGGCGGCTCAGCATTGGTGGTATCACGTCCTCTCGGTGCACCAACGAAGAAACCTTTCTGGTTCAGAAATTGGTCCGTGCCGGTTTTGTTAACAATAATGTCGATACCTGCGCGCGGGTTTGCCACTCGCCGACGGGATATGGCTTAAAAGCAACATTCGGCACCAGCGCCGGCACCCAGGATTTTGATAGCGTCGAAGAGAGCGATGTCATTCTTGTTATCGGTGCAAATCCGACCGACGCCCATCCGGTTTTTGCCAGCCGTATGAAGAAACGCCTGCGCGGTATTGACGGGAAGCCGCCAGCAAAGTTGATCGTTATCGATCCGCGAAAGATTGCACTGGTGAAGTCACCCCATATCGAGGCCGCGCATCATCTGCCGTTGCAGCCCGGGACCAATGTTGCGGTCTTGACGGCAATGGCCCATGTCATCGTCACCGAAGGGCTGGCGGACGAAGCATTTGTCAAGGAGAGATGCGACTGGAACGAATATAGCGAGTGGGCCGCTTTCGTTTCCGATGAGCGCCACGCGCCCGAAACGCTTGAACCAGTGACCCGGGTTCCCGCTGACGACTTGCGCGCCGCAGCGCGATTGTTTGCAACTGGTGGCAATGGAGCAATCTATTACGGGCTCGGCGTTACAGAGCATAGTCAGGGCAGCTCAACCGTGATGGCGATTGCCAATCTGGCGATGGCGACCGGCAATATCGGTCGGCGCGGGGTCGGCGTAAACCCTCTGCGCGGCCAGAATAATGTCCAGGGCGCCTGCGACATGGGCAGCTTCCCGCATGAATTGTCCGGCTATCGCCATGTGTCCGATGCCGATACCCGCGCCTTGTTCGAGAGTGACTGGGGTGTCCCGATCGACTCCGAACCGGGGCTGCGCATTCCCAATATGCTGGATGCCGCTGTCGATGGTGAGTTCAAGGCGCTCTATGTTCAGGGCGAGGATATCTTGCAGTCAGACCCCAATACCAAACATGTTTCGGCAGGGCTGGCGGCGATGGAATGCGTGATCGTCCACGACCTGTTCCTCAACGAAACTGCGCGTTATGCGCATATCTTCCTGCCCGGCTCGACCTTCCTCGAGAAAAACGGCACCTTCACCAATGCCGAGCGCCGGATTCAGCTGGTTAACAAGGTGATGACGCCGGTCAACGGCATGGAGGACTGGGAAGTTACCCAAGCGCTAGCCAACGCGATGGGGCTTGACTGGAGCTATAGCCACCCTTCAGAAATCATGGATGAAATTTCTCGTCTGACGCCGACTTTTGCAGGCGTAAACTTCGAACGCTTGCGCGAGGCAGGTTCGCTGCAATGGCCGGTCAATGAAGCTGCGCCCGATGGTTCGCCGATCATGCATGTCGACGGCTTTGTGCGCGGCAAAGGCCAGTTTGTCGTTACAGACTATATGCCGACAGATGAGAAAACCGGTCCGCGCTTTCCCCTGCTGCTCACGACCGGGCGCATATTGTCGCATTATAATGTCGGCGCGCAAACCCGGCGTACGGCCAACACTACCTGGCATCCCGAAGACTTGCTGGAGATGCACCCCGCTGATGCGGAAAACCGCGGTCTGAACGATGGCGACTGGGTAAAATTGTCCAGTCGTTCCGGCGAAACAACCCTGCGTGTAACCGTCACCCACCGGATTGCACCTGGCGTGGTATATACCACCTTCCACCACCCGGCTACACAGGCCAATGTTGTCACCACTGACTATAGCGACTGGGCAACCAACTGCCCGGAATACAAGGTTACCGCAGTACAGGTGAGCACCTCCAATGGACCCACCGGCTGGCAGGAAGATTATGAGCAGTTATCCGGAAAATCACGCCGGATCGAAACCGTTGAAGCTGCCGAATGAACACGCTTGATCATCTCGTTTACATGACGAACCAGATTGCCCGAAATTTCGGGACCTTGGCTGAACAGGAAGCGGCTCAGGCTACGGCGGATCATATCCTGAAATATTGGGATCCGCGAATGAAGAGCCGTATCATTGCACATGCGGCCGATGGCTGTTCGGATTTGTCCGGCATCGCAAGACTGGCCGTTTCCATAATCGGTTGCAAAAACGGATCCTCTTCTCCGGGTTCACCTCCCGTGTCGGCGTGAATGACAAACTATAAAGCCCAAGTGATCCGCTCTGAATCAGGGGCCCCTGAGATTGCCTACCGAGAGACCGCGATAGAAGCTCCGATTTCAATTGAGTTTAATGGTGTTGGCTATGCCGTGATGATGGCGACGCCGACTGATCTGGAAGATTTTGTCATTGGATTTGCGATCAGTGAAATGTTGATCGAAAGGACTGACCAAATTGGTCCGATAGGCGTTCACGAACATGAAAAAGGCTGGATCATTCGTGCGAATTTGAACCCGAATAAAGCAGAAGTGATTTTTGAACGTGCCCGCACTCGTATTGCGGAAAGTAGCTGCGGTCTTTGCGGCCTCGAAAATCTGGAGCTGGTCGACAGACCGCTACCGAAAGTTTCGGCGCATTCCCAAATACCAAGCCAACATGTGTTCAGTGCGTTGGGAGCTTTGCACGAACATCAACCGCTCAATCGCGCGACTGGCGGCGTACATGCCGCTGCCTGGGTTGACGAAACCGGAGCGATCAGGTGCGCTCGCGAAGATGTCGGCCGGCACAATGCACTCGACAAGTTGATTGGTGCAACAGCGCAAGGCGATATGGCAGTATCTCAGGGTTTCATTCTCGCCACATCGCGCTGTAGCTACGAAATAGTAGAAAAGTCCGTGATCGCGGGTGCAACCACACTGGTAACGATTTCGGTACCTACCACCCTCGCAATTGAACGCGCGACATCGTCCGGACTATCATTGATTTGCCTAGCAAGAGATGATGCCTATCTGAAGTTTAACGGGAATATTCGCAAATGACCGAACCATACCGTTACAAGTCCAATGCTGGCAGATGCATTTGGTCCGGGGAGTTCAGTTGGCGCGGCTTGCGAGCGTCACCGGATTGGCAGTGGCCAGCTATACACATGGCGGCGTCAGGCGGTGAACGGTCAGCTGGATGGCATAAACCCGTCAGGCCGCGTGGTTGCCGCACCTGCTTTTGCCGAAGCCTCGCTGGATACTGGCCAATCGGCCGAGCGGTGGTAAATCCTACAAAGTCCGGTCTGACCTGCCTACGGGCATACGCTTGACGGTCGATGCGGCGGTCGATGCCGATGCGCTGGCACGGGTAATCGGCGTATTGAGTCGATGATCCCGCTATCTTCTTCGACGCGCATTTATCTCGCTTGCGGTGCAACCGATATGCGCAAGGGTTTTAATGGTCTGGCTCTATTGGCTCAGCAAATGCTACACAAGAACCCGCATTCAGGAGCTTTGTTTGCCTTTCGTGGCAAGCGCGGAGATCTGGTCAAGCTGCTGAGGTATGATGGTCAGGGGATGTGCCTGTTTTCCAAACGGATGGACCGTGGGCGTTTCGTCTGGCCGATGACAAGACCGGCAAAGTGCATCGCTCGTCGGCCCAGCTTTCCATGCTTCACTCCGCTATTAAATGGCGGTGGCAGATACCGCTCATTCTTACCCCAACAAAGACGCCCGGATCGCCGAGCTGGAAGCTGTTTTGGCGGCCCGTGACACGCTGATCGAGACCCTGCGGTTACAACTAGACAAACTGCGCCGTATGACCTTCGCGGTCAGTCCTCGCAGAAGTTTGTCCAGCAGATCGGACAACTGGAACTGGCGCTCGAAGGGCTGGAGAGCGAAGCTGCGGTTTCCGATGCCGGGCCCCTGAGCCGATCGTAAAAGCCGGGCGTCCATATCCCGTTCGCGCTTTACCTGATCATCTGCCATGTACCGAGCGCCGCATCGAACCGGAGACAGGTGCCTGCGCCTGCCCTGATTGCGGCGGCACCCTTCGTCCGCTTGGGCAAGACAGCGACGAGATGCTTGATGTGGTGTCGGTGCAATGGTGCGTTATCCGTACCATCCGTCCCAAGTATAGCTGCCGTTCCTGCGAGAAGATTGTGCAGGCCCGTGCGCCGGCCAAAGCTATTGCCCGGGGTAAAGCCAGCTTCGCTACCCTTGCCCATGTCGTCGTGAACAAGTTCGATCATCATCTGCCGCTCTACCATCAGTCCGAGATGATGGCAGCGCAAGACATTTACAGGTTTGCTGCAGGCTGATGGCTATGCAGGTTACTATGAGCTCTATCAGAATGGCCGAGTCAAGGAGGTCGCCTGCTGGGCGCACTTCCACCGCAAGATATTTGAGAACCACCAAACAAGCCCGATGCCGCTCACCACCGAGCTGCTGGAATGGATTGCAGGATTATACCGGATCGAAGACGATGTTCGCGGTCAGCCACCCGATATTCGTCGCCAGCAGCGCTAGGAACACAGCAAACCGCAAATCGAGGCGCTGCGGCGCAGCGTGATCGACGATGCCTTGCGCCGCTTGTCGCCCAAATCGAACATGGCCAAGGCGCTAATCTATGGCCGCAAACGCTTCGATGCACTCACGCGCTATCTCGGCGAAGGCATGGCCGAGATGGACAATAACATTGCAGAGCGCTCCATCCGCTCCATAGCGATAGGCCGAAAAAATTGGTTATTTACCGGATCCATGACTGGTGGGACACGAATCACCGCCATCTACTCGGTCATCGAAACTTGCAAACTCAATCGCGTCGAACCCCAAACTTATATCACCGATGTAATCGAAAAAATCGCGTCCGGCTGGCCCGCTTCCCGTTGGGACGAACTCATGCCATGGAACTGGGCAGGTAATAACCTACGGAACCGTAAAGCTGCATAATACGCGGCCTCCAGCTCTCGCTTACGGCGCAAGCAGCATGCGCAGCGGCACACAGGAATCTATGGCATTCGATCGATTGACGGAAATCCGTCGTTTTATCAAACGCTTGCCGATCCCCATGTCTGCGGGGCGATTGATCGTTATCACGCCTTCGACCACATCCTGGTCGAGAAACAGCGCGGTAAACTGGCCGGAATCCATGTCGCCACGGACGATGACATCAGCCCTATCGTTTATTCTCCCAGTGACCTGCAAGTTAATATCGTACTGGTCTGACCAGAACCAGCATGGCTTGCAGAAGTTGGGTCTCTGGCCAAGCATCGCTGCTGCAGCTGCAGCGCCTTGGTCTGCCGCATTCTGGTATGTTTCAAGCCGGGTCCGCCCGCCAAAGAAATCTGGCTGGTCGGCCACATCTCCTGCAGCGAATACATGCGGATTGCTGGTCCTGCACTGCTCATCGACGATGATGCCGTTACCAATTGCCAGCCCGGCATCGCGTGCCAGATTGACTGCCGGAACAATGCCGATGCCCACTACCACCGCCTCGCAGGCCACTTGAGTTCCGTCCGACAGATTAACCGCCGCAACCCGCCCATTGGAGTCGAGCGCCAGTCCTTCAACGCCGATACCAAAGCGAACGTCTACTCCCCTGGCGCTGTGCTGTCGACCTAACCATCCACCGAAGCGTTCGCCAATCGTGCGGACCATCGCAACGGGGGCCGGTTCGATCGCGATGACCTGACAGCCAGCCTTGCGAGCGCTGGCGGCAACCTCAGCACCAATTACGCCCATACCGATCACAACGATCCGTGCCCCGGCAACCAGATCTTTGGCAAGATGGTCTGCATCGTCCTTGGTCCGGAGATGATGGACGTTTGGCGCATCTGCCCCAACCAGCGACAGCCGCCGCGCTGCCCCGCCTGTCGTAAGCAATATGCGGTCGGCCTTGACCTTTTCACCGTTTTGCAAGGTCACGGCGCTGCCCAGCAGGTCCAGGCTTTCTGCGCGCGCACCAAGACGCAGGTCGATACGATTTTCACTATACCATGTCTCGTCTTGCAGAAAGAAGGTTTCGGGTAAATTTCCATTGTTCCACAAGACTTCTTTTGAGAGCGGCGGGCGCTCATAAGGCTGCCAGCGCTCCTCGCCGATCAAGGTGATACGACCTTCAAACCCGTTCTGGCGCAATGCCGCTGCGGCCCGCCCGCCGGCCAGGTTGGCTCCAATAATTGCGATCGTCTGTGGCATGTTCAATTCCATCCTCCTACTATCCGTATCATGCAGCTTCGAGGATCAAGTCGCTGCATGGATAGAGGCGACAGGCGAGAACCAGCCCGGCTGCTTCGTCCTGGTCGCTGATCCGTGAGCGGCTCATCTTGCCAGTCTTGTAGTCGCCTCCGACCACCCTGACCCGGCAAATCCCGCAGCCACCGCCCCTGCAGCCAACCTCGATGCCGTCAGCTCCGCACCGCTCCATTGCGATCAGAACCCGTTCGTCTTCGCCGCAGTCAAACTCCGCGCTGTCGACAATCCGGATTCGGTGCAGCCCTGCCATCGTTCTAATCCAGGCTTCTAGCCTTGGCGGCCGCTTTCGACGCGAAAGATTGCCCTCCGACCGCGAAATTGCCTGCAGGCATTTCGCGCAGGATGATCCGCACCGATTCACGCGGCGTACCGATAGAGGTGATGGTCGCGTCCGTTAGCGCCTGGATCAACCGCTCCTTGTCGTCGGCTGATCGTCCTTTAAGCATGTTGACCTCGATGATCGGCACTTATACCTCCACCTGGAACATGATGGTACCCAGCCCCTGGATCGTCGTTCGAACAGTTTGCCCCACGGCGAGGTTCGGCGCAGCGGTGATCCCACCAGCCATGACGATATCGCCTGCGTTGATCTGCTCTCCCGCTTCGGCGACCAACCGCGCCGCCGCGACCAGTGAGCGCAACGGATGGCCCAGGATCGCTGCGGTCGAACCGACCTCCGTCACCTGCCCGTTTATTTCTAGGATAACGCCAAGATTGGAGAAATCCCTTGTGGGATCGTTCCATGGGCCAATCACAAGCCCGGAAGAGGAGGTATTGTCTGCAATCACATCGCAAAGCGAAAATTTGAAGTTCTCATATCGACTGTCGATGATCTCCATTGCCGGAGCGATCGCCTCCACCGCCGCTAAGGCTGCCGCCGCCGTAACCCTTCCCGACAACGGTGCCTTCATGAGAAAGGCCACTTCCGGTTCAACCCTTGGGTGGACGAAGCGAGCGCGCGACATTGCCGAACCTTCCTCGATCAGCATCGCATCAGTCAGACGGCCCCAGGCGACCTCATCGACTCCGACCTGCAGCATCTTGGCCCGGCTGGTCAGCCCCATTTTGACGCCGATCCGGCGTTCGCCGCGCGCGAGGCGATGATCGACCGACAGCTTCTGGATCCGGTAAGCATCGGCCACACTCAGCCCCGGATCGCTGCGGGTCAGCTGGGGAATCGCACGGGCATTGAGCGCGGCGCCGTCCAGAATTTCTGCGTATCTTTCAAGTCTATCCATTACCATTCGCCTCCGCTGCCCGCTCGGAGATGATATCTAGGGTAACATCCACGATCATGTCTTCCTGCCCGCCGACCATGCGCCGCTTACCAAGTTCAAGTAGGATTTCGCGGGTATCGAGGCCATATTGCTCGGCCGCTTTTTCTGCGTGCCGGAGGAAGCTCGAGTAGACCCCGGCGTAACCTAGACTAAGTGTTTCGCGATCAACCCGCACCGGGCGGTCTTGCAGCGGACGGATAATGTCCTCGGCTGCATCCATCAGCGCCATCACATCGCAGCCATGATCCCAACCCTTGCGGTCGGCTGCTGCGACAAATACTTCAAGCGGAGCATTACCGGCGCCTGCCCCCATCCCGGCAAGGCTGGCATCGATCCGCACCGCCCCTTCCTGGGCGGCGACTATCGAATTGGCCACGCCAAGCGAGAGGTTGTGATGGGCATGGATGCCGCGCTGGGTTTCCGGCTTAAGCACCCGGTTATAGGCGCGCAGACGATCACGAACTCCATCCATGTCAAGCGCACCGCCGCTATCGGTCACATAGACGCAATGCGCGCCATAGCTCTCCATCAGCAACGCCTGCTGTGCCAAAGCCTCTGCATCGATCATATGGCTCATCATCAGAAAGCCCGACACATCCATGCCAAGATCGCGGGCGATGCCGATGTGCTGCTTGGCAACATCGGCTTCGGTGCAATGGGTCGCGACCCGCACCGACCGCACTCCCAGCGAGTAGGCCCGTTGAAGCTCCTCGACCGTGCCGATCCCTGGCACCAGCAAGGTCGTCAGCACAGCACGATCAATCGTATCGGCGGCAGCTTCGATCCATTCCCAATCGGTATGGGCGCCAAAACCGTAATTGAACGAGGTGCCGTTGAGACCATCGCCATGCGACACCTCGATCGCATCAACGCCGGCATCATCGAGCGTTTTTGCAATCGTGCGCACGCTGTCGGTACCATACATGTGCAGGATGGCATGCATCCCGTCACGCAGGGTAACATCCTGGATGTAGAGTTTGTCGGTTGCGGGATCGAAAGTCATGCTGCAGCCTTTTCGAGTTGCTGCTGGGCGAGACGTTCGCCGGCCGCCTTGGCCGCAGCAGTCATTATATCCAAATTACCGGAATATTTGGGCAGATAGTCACCTGCGCCTTCGACTTCGAGGAATACGCTGGTCTTGAGCCCCACAAACTCACCATAGCCCGGGATCTTCAACGGGTTGTTCGAACCGAACCGCTCGAACTGCACTTCCTGCTTGAGCCGATAACCCGGCACGTAGGACTGGACGGTTTGGACCATCTCTTGCACCGATGCGCGGATATCGTCCTCATTGACCAGATCGGTGAGTGTGAAGATCGTATCGCGCATGATCATCGGCGGTTCGGCCGGATTGAGGATAATGATCGCACGCCCGCGGCCTGCGTCGCCAACATCCTCGATCGCCTTCGCCGTAGTTCGAGTGAACTCGTCGATATTCGCCCTGGTTCCTGGCCCGGCCGAACGCGAGGATACTGACGCCACGATTTCAGCATAATGCACTTGGGAAACACGAGAAACGGCTGCAACAATCGGTATCGTCGCCTGTCCGCCGCAGGTAACCATATTGACGTTTCGGACCCCACTGTCGAGCGCCGCATCGACCGGAGGCACGAAGAACGGACCGATCGCAGCCGGGGTCAGATCGACCACCAGCTTTCCATCCTGCTGCAGGGCTGCGTCATGTTCCTTATGCGCATAGGCCGTGGTCGCGTCGAAGGCGATGCCGATCTCCGGATAAACGGACATCTTGCGCAGCCCCTCTATCCCTTCATGGGTCGTGGCAACGCCACGCTCGCGGGCCATCGCAAGCCCTT
>Ga0209345_10004102_pt1 | contig 14336 bp, 14 predicted proteins | sample Cruoilmetagenom7_FD_187294 | JGI IMG/M metagenome (GOLD analysis project Ga0209345, IMG submission 187294) | Oil polluted marine microbial communities from Coal Oil Point, Santa Barbara, California, USA - Sample 7 (SPAdes) (version 2) | ecosystem: Environmental > Aquatic > Marine > Oil seeps ... | reverse complement strand
TCTCTTGAGATTGATCTGGGGAAACAACTTTATCTTTGGTCCCATGAAACAATGCGACGGGGTCTTTTATCTCTTGCAAATGTGAAATTGGAGATCGGCTAACAAAGCGATCATACTCAGTTGTAAAATCACCCGTTAAAAATTGATGATAGTATCGTTCGAATTTATGAGTATATTGAGCGTCATCAACCAGGTCGCTGACGGCATAACTGCAAATTCCCGCTTTAAACAACCCCGGGAATTTAATCAAAAGATTCAGCACGCTAAAACCACCTGCGCTTGAGCCCTTAATTGCGATTTTTTCCGGATCCACTAAACCATGCTTTTTTAAGGTATAAATCAGATGAACGGCGTCTTGAACTTCCGCCTCTCCCCATTTTCTGCGAAGAGCGTATTGATAATCGTATCCAAAAGTAACACTACCGCGATAATTCAAGTGTACAACCGCGAACCCATGGGATGTGAAGAATGCTGTATCTAAAGAAAAGCCGGGATGCTTGACGCTTGTTGGACCGCTGTGAATATTGAGAATGCATGAGGGTGGTAAGTCGCTCCGTTTATTTTGCCCAAGAGGTGGAAAATACCAGGCATATACTATTGAATTATCATCAGTAGCAAATGTAATCTCCTCGGGTTCAGCAGAGAGTTCTTGTTGACGTTTGTTTTTTAGAAAATTCGATAAAATCTTGTTGCCTGAGATTCGGACGATCTGATCAGTATCTCTTATTGATGAGCCGATGAACATAATATCATTGGATGTTTTAGAAACCGTGATCTGTGAAGCCCAGATATAGGGAGAGATGTCGATCGATTCCAGTTTCGAAGTGTTAACATGCACTTTCGAAAGTGAAGCGGTTCCCTGATGGTATTTTATGAAATAAATTGTGCTGCTGTCACTTGCCCATTGATAACTGCGTGATCCTTGTACCCAATCAGGCAGTCTGAGATGAAACCCATTTCCTTTGATAATTGTTTTTTTAGCATGTGTATTTAGATTGTATAGAACGAGATCGTCCCAGTTTCCATTTCGCCGGATATAACTGAGCCATTTCCCGTCGGGGGAAAACTGAGGTTGGTTCGCGGATTCTTCCAATTTTCCATCAATATAATCCTCTTTTAATAATTTTAGCTGCATTCCACCTATACGGCCAATCTTAATCTGCGATGCATCCCAGGGCATATACGGGTGATTCCATTCAACCCAAGCGATTCTCTCCCCATCTGGATGCCAGGTAGGATGCATATAAAAATCTGATCCCATAACTAGTTGATTGGGCCGGGTGAGTCCATGCGTAGGAGTGATTCCAATACCATTAATATCACCCTGGTTAAACACATATATAACCCATTTTCCATCTGGGGAAATTTTTGGAGAAGATGTTCTGTCGTTTGCGGGTGTGATGCGTGTGATATTTTGATTTGTCTTCAAATTTATCTTGAAGATACTTCCACTTTTTTCAGATACTACGGCTAAATTTTCACTGATATCAAAATCGCCACCGCCATAACCAACGGTACCTCTTACATTTAAATCCTGAGAAAGTTTTGTTTCTTCACCGTTATCAGCTATTTCAAATAACTCGCCTTTTCCGTCATTATTAGTTACATAGAAAATGCTATTTCCATCCACAGAATAATATATGTCATTAACTCGTTTGATAGACGCAATTAATTCCTGAATGCTTATCGGCTCATTAATTTGTAATATTTTCTCCATAGAGTTAACCCTTAAAGTGAAAACTCACTGCTTATAACAGTGAGTATATCAATCAATCATATGGTTATTTAATATCTTTTGGCCGCCATAATTTTTTTAATTTCACATCTTCGCATTTAATAATATCTTTCCATTTATCAATTTTTGCGGTGATATATGCGATAGACGCAGTTGGTAAACTTTCCACTTTCTCTGTTAATATTTGTAGTAAGGCTTCAGAACCTGGGTTATGGCCAATAATCAAAACAGTTTTCTGGTTTTTCGCATGATCAATAATGGCTGAAAGGATATCTTTTGGTTCTGCCATATAAAGTGCATCGGTGAAAACGACCTCTTTTTTATACTTCATGCCCTCAGTTAGATGATCAGCTGTTTCCTGTGCTCTTACAGCAGTTGAGCAAATGATAATATCCGGGATGATTTTCTTGGATTTTAAAAATTTTCCCATTCTTTTAGCGTCGTTTCTTCCGCGCTTTTTTAATGGGCGTTCATGATCGGTAAGATCTGAGTTTTTCCAGCTAGATTTCGCGTGCCGCATTATCAGTAATTTTTTCATGCGACTATTCTCCTCTATGAATGAGTAATCTGTTTTAACGCGGTTAGTATATCATAATGAGAAAAATTTTCTGTAATTATTCTAATCAGTATTATGATATGTTTGGTAACAGGTAAAAAAAATAAATGATGAAACAGTTCGTTGGTGAAGAAATAAATGTGCAGTTCGACAAGGAATTTATATTGGAAAAAAAACCACCTTGTCCAAATTCCTTTATTTGGCAAGCAGAAATTTTCGTTGTGAGGGAATTGATTTCCTCCTGGTTTGATTATGAGCGTAAGGGAAAAAATGCAAGGAATATGCGGGATACACATTTAGTGAGGGCAAGGAAAAAAGGATCATGGGGCGTTGGTAGAATTTATTTTAAGGTTAGATGTGATCTCGGAAAAATAGTTGTGATTTATTATGATAGATCTCCGAAAAATGTGTGTGACAGGAAAGGGAAGTGGATTCTTTTCAGTATCGAATCATAATAGATTATTTTTAATATAATACTCGCGGCTTGCTGCAGGGACAGAAATTTTAAAGGTTTAGCTAGTCTGTAAAGTGAAAAGTAATTAAATGATTCAAAATAATCGCAGAAGTAAATTTGGAGTCTAATTCATTTTCAGAATTTGCGGGGATAACTTTTGACATTTCCGGAAATTACGATAGGGAGTATGGTGAAATTATTTCCGAGCAAATATTGTGGTTAATAAATTCCCATCGAAATGGGGAAAACCTATCTTTTCAGCTTGGGTCAGGTGGTTTTTGATGTAATTGGTTGGTATATAATCGGGTGTTTGAATTTTTTGAAACTTCTCTTGCATATCATGAAAGATACGCATAGAATATTATTCTAGAGAGCTAGTTTAATATAAAAACCTAATCCAACCAAACTGATAGCTGCCATAAGAATTAGTGTTGCTGTTAGAAAAACCTTTTTATTTTCTTGAATGATCACATTCTCGCCAAATAGATTCTTGGAAATCCCAAAACTGGGGCCAGCAAACCATGCATAAAGGACCCCCCCTACTAAACCTCCCACGTGCCCCCAATTATCTATGCCGGGTGATAGACCGAGAAATAAATTTACAGCAATCATGAAGAGGACATTTGTTAATAAGGGTTTTGCGGCACTGCCAAGTAGATACCTGTTTTTGTAAATATATACTCCTTGTGCTGCGATCAACCCAAAAATTGCAGTAGATGAGCCTAAGGATACATGAGGTGAAATCAGGAAAGAGATGACGTTTCCGAATATTGCACTAATAACATATAAAAGAATGAATGATGTGCTCCCATATTTCCTTTCAAGCGATGGGCCGATCGAATAAATGGCGTACATATTGAAACCTAGATGAATAATTGATCCATGTAAAAATGCTGGTGTTAGAAATCGCCAGAAATCTCCCTGGAGAATGAATTGGTTGATTTTTGCCCCATAAAAGAGAAGTAAATCATAACCAGATAGCCATTCAGTAATGTTTTGTAAACCAAAAATAATTATTGATAACGCAATGAGTAAATAGGAAATCGAGAATTTTATTTTCATTTTATCTGAGGGGGTTATAAATCAATCTTGTGCTTATGTGTTTTGTGATGTTCGGCAGTGATAATTGCTTCAATGATCTCAACAGTTTCGGAAAGCTTATTTTGCGCGTTCACTACGATGTAGTCAAACATGGATGCTTTTTCTAATTCAACCTGAGCTGTTTTGATCCGCATATCCAGATCTTTTTCTTTACTTAATCGCCTCCCTTTCAATCTTTTATACCACTCTTCTTGGTTTGAAGGGGTAAGGAATATTAAAATGGAGTGAGGAAAAAGCGTTTTTATTTTTTCCGCGCCCTGCACATCTAATCGAAAGATAATATCTTTGTTAGTTTCGATAGCTTTCTTAACTTCAGATTTAGGTGGTCCCTTGTAATCTTGATATACCTTGGAATATTCAATGAGTTCGTCGTTAAGAATCATTTCTTCAAACTTCTCCCTGGAAACAAAGAAATAATCTACACCTTCCACTTCACCTGGTCTGGGTTTTCGAGTATTTGCAGTTACGACGTGATGAAGCGGCAGGTCGCCATTTTTTAAAGCCCTTAAGACTGAATCTTTTCCAACGCCTGAAAGGCCTGAAATGACAATTATCAAAGGTGTGTCTTTTAATATTTGGAAATTTACTTCTGAGTTTTTCAATTGAACCTTACCAATTTCAAGATCGATGTTGTTAGATTATAACGGATATCTTTAGATGCGAAATTGAAAAAGCAATCAGCCATCTGTGATATGGAAAATTAATAAGTTCTTGCTGCTGTTCTTAATTGGGAGTAGTTATACATCCAGCTTATTTTTCTAATGAATGAAGCCAGGGACGCTTGCCTTCCGCGAAAAAGGCGCACATCATCTCCGACTGGATCTTTCCCGGCTGCACTGAATGGTTCGTCTGCATAAGCGCCATGAAAAGCAAAGTAGGCCTGATTTAATTTTCTAATTTGATATCCGTTTTCCCAGAAGTACAACCGCTGTGATTCCATGAATTGTTCCGCCTCGTCAACTTTTCCTTCGGCGAGCAAATCATCTACTTTAATTCTTGTTAGATACATTTCTTTTGAAAAATCGAAGTTCTGCAGTTGAATCAGTTTTTGGGTGGGAAATGAAGTTTGAAAAGTTCTAGGCAGAATTTGAGTTATTTCAATGAGGTCAGTGTAAAAGGTTTCAATGACTGCCTGGCTGATCTCTCTGCCACTGATATTTGCAGTTGTTTCATTCATAGTGCGTAGCACAGGAGAGGACGCATATCGAATTCCCAATGGACGTAAAGACAAATAGTTGTGAATCCACTCGTGTGCGATAGTTTCAATTAAATACTTTAGATCCATAGTATTGATAACCATTGTTGGGTAGGTGCCAACACCTCCTATAGGAACAACCAGCGCAGAATAATTCAGATTTGCTTCCACATCATTTTCTAGTTTGATAATTTCATTTAGTGTTATGTCTGCTTTAAGTGAAATGCTTTTCTCTTGCTTGATGATTCCTCGGGATGAGATAATTAATTGCTTGGGTAGTTTTGTCGTTTGGAAAAGAATAGGCGGAAAAGGTGTTCCGAATTCCGTAATGCCAAGTGTTTTAATTGTCTGGCTAATTTGATGTTGTAGGACAGACTCAGCAATTTGTTTTTGCAAATTTAATAAGAGAGATATTTTATATAATTCATCTTCAAACTGCATGGCTTTTTCTTCTGGTGAGGAAACTTGCGGATCGCTGTAGATTTCTGAAATCATCTTTTGTAATTCATTTGATGAATTTAAAAGTACGAAATAATCCCCAATGATTTTTCGTTGCTGAAAATTATTTAGATGATGCGCTGGTCCTATACTGTAAAGCGAAAATTTCTCCCATCCAGCAGCAAGTTCCCATCCAATGTAATCAAATTCGAATGATCTTGTATATCGGCGAATACTATCCGAAGAAACAATTGGATACCAGTTGCTTGTCGTAATGACCAAAATCAGAATCATGAACGAAAGGATAAGTTGGGATACTCTTAGTATTAATTCTTTTCGCATTTCCAAGAAATTATATCTTGAGGTGTGTCGAAAGGCGTAAAATGTTAATAAATGTATATAGATTTTCGTATTGACAAAAAACGAAAAAAGTAATATAAATTGTACAAAAGAATATTTTATATAAGTAAAAGGATAAAAAAATGGCCAGGCCAAAAAATTCACCAGAGAAAATTGAATTGATGCGTAATAAGATGATGGATGCAGTCATCGAATTGCTGGATGAAGTTAGCCCAGAAAAAATAAGCATCCGCATGATCGCAGAAAAGATAGGCGTTTCGCATATGGTTTTTTACACATATTTTGAAAACCGCGAAGCGATTATGAATGCTCTCATTGATCGCCAACAGACGAGAATAGATCACCATTTTGAAGGGTTGTTAGAAAAAGCTCGCTCGGAGAAAGTTATTGAAGTTCTGAAAATGGTTTTGAAAGACTATTCAGTAACAGCGCACGAACATCCCAAGATATATAGTTTATTCTGGTTGACTCCAAAGGAAGAAAGAAAAGGCAAAGAAAAGATTCATTCTTTCCGTCATCTGGAACCAAGTATGAGGAACATCTCTCAATTGATTGAGCTCGGGATGAAGAAAAATGAATTCATTTCACGTGACCCGAAACTTGCTGCAGCAACAGTGATGGCGATTATGAACGCGCCATTAATCCTTCACCTGTGTGGTAAAAAACCAGCGGAATTTATATGTGAACAAATGCTACGTGAAACTACATCTGCAGTGTTTGCTTATTTGACAACTGATTACGTAAAATAGTCAATTCCATACTAATACAATTTAATTGGTCTAAATAACCAAAGATATTTGAGGTGTTAATGGTTAAGAAAGAAGAGAAAAAGTCAACCGGTGAGGTTGATCCCAAAGTAAGTTTTATAAATATGATTATGGCTCTATTTAAAAAACGTCCATATCTTGTGATAGGAGGGTTTTTTGTATTTATAACCTTAATAGTCTTGCTAATTAGTAAACTAAATTCTGGAAATGATATTAATAACGAATTTCAAACTGAAATTATTGAACGGGGTGATCTGATCGCGATTGTTGGCGCAACTGGTATCGTTGAGCCGAATCAATCGACTGAACTGAATTGGGAGACCACCGGACGCGTAGAAATTGTATATGCTGAAGTAAATGACATGATCGAGCAGGGTGAAATATTAGCTGTATTAGCGGATAACACATTATCTCAGTCAGTAATCCTCGCGCAGGCTGATCTTGTTTCCGCGAAGCGCGCTCTGGAAGATTTAGTTAATTCAAATACAGAAAGCGCATTAGCGTATACAAATCTATTGGATGCAGAACAAAAACTGAGGGATGCGGAAGAAGAACGGGATGATTGGAATTACAAAAACGCGAGTGATGAAAGAATATTTTCAGCCCGGTTTGATTTTTTAATAGCGGAGGAAAACTATAAAGCTGCGAAGCTTGTTTATGACAATTTTGCTGATCTCGATGACGACGATTCACAGAAGTTAAACGCAAAGGAAATATTGGACGAGGAAAAACTGAAGCGTGACAAGTCTTTACGGATGCTGAATTACATTCTCGGAAAATTTTATGATCAACAGGTCGCGGAAGACTTCGCGGAGTATGATGTTGCCTTGGCGCAATTAGAGGATGTGCAAAGAGAGTGGGAGCGCGTGAAAGATGGCCCCAATGCGGATGATATCAGTGTTGCTGAATCGAAGGTTGCTGCTGCAGAAGCGACAGTATCACTTGGAAATATAGAAGCTCCTTTCAATGGAACCATTACCAGGGCGGATCCAAAAGTGGGTGATCAAGTAATTGCTGGCAGCAGGGCTTTCCGGATTGACGATCTTTCGAAATTGTTTGTAGAAGTAGAGATATCTGAAGTGGATATCAATCGAGTCTCAGTTGGACAAAGAACAGATCTTACTTTTGATGCAATAATCGGAGAAACTTTTTCAGGGAAAGTAATAGAAGTGTCTTCTGTGGGAAATGATAACGGAACTGGTGTTGATTTTCTGGTGACCTTAAAAATAATTGATCCCACTGTGCTTGTTCACCCTGGAATGACTGCGGCCGTGAATATTATTGTTAGCGAGATTGAAGATGTATTATCAGTTCCTAACCGGGCAGTAAGGCTAAAAGAAGGGCGACGAATAGTTTATGTTTTAAGGGACGGAGAAATACAGGAAGTTGAGGTTGAATTTGGCTCTTCTTCGGACGTTCATTCTGAGATTACTGCTGGGGATATCAAGGAAGGTGACCTGATTGTTCTAAATCCTCCAATGGAGTTTGCAACTAACGGGGGACCTCCGGCGTTCATGAGGTAAGGGATGGAAAAAAAAGATTATGTGATCCTTGCAAAGGAAGTTACAAAAGTTTATCAAATGGGGGAAGTATTAGTCAATGCTTTAGCTGGTGTATCAATAAAAATTTGCCGTGGGGAGGTTGTCGCCATTATGGGGCCATCCGGTTCCGGAAAATCCACATTAATGAATATTATTGGCTGCCTGGATCGCCCAACATCAGGAGAATATTATTTAGATGACCAGTTGGTATCAAATATGACTGATAACCAACTGGCGAGTATCCGGAACAAAAAAGTTGGGTTTGTTTTTCAGAATTTCAATTTATTATCACGTTCAACTGCGTTGATTAATGTTGAGTTACCTCTTCGATACGCGGGAATTATTGAGGGAAGGCGAGAAAAAGCTGCCCAGGCATTAGAATCAGTTGGTTTGGGAGATCGATTAAACCATAAACCGACAGAACTTTCGGGTGGTCAGCAGCAAAGAGTGGCAATGGCGCGCGCAATCATTAATAACCCATCAATAATCTTGGCAGATGAGCCTACTGGCAATCTTGACTCCAAGTCTGGAAAAGAGATAATGGATCTTCTGCTAAATATGAACAAGGAATTTGGGACAACTTTAATTGTTGTTACACACGATTCGAAGATTGCAAAACAAACAAAAAGAGTGATTGAACTTTATGATGGATTGGTGAAAGGAAAGAAAAAGAAATGAATCTCACGCAATCTATTCGAGAAGCATTAGAGAGTTTAGTCGCAAACAAATTACGGGCTGCATTAACCATCCTCGGAATTGTTATTGGAGTGGCAGCTGTTATCGCGATGTTGGCAGTTGGCACAGGCGCTCAAGATACGATTATTGGTTCGATAAGTGGAATCGGTACAAATCTTTTGTTTGTGTTCCAGGGTAATTTGCAGCAAGATATACGAAACGAACAGCCATTAACTGTGGGTGATGTTTTAGCATTTTCTGATATATTTCAAGCACCCCATATCGAGGCCGTGGCATCAATTGTTTCTGGGAATATAGGAATTGCTTATGAAGGGAAAACTACATCGGTTGAATTGATGGGTGTCACACCGGAATTTGAATATGTGCGGAATTATGATTTAATAGAAGGCAGTTTTATTACAGATGACCATGTAAATGGCCGTGCATCAGTAGCCCTGCTTGGCCCTGAAGTTGCAGATAAATTATTTGGAAGAAGAGAATTTATCACAGGTGAAACTATCCGCATTGATGGTCAACCTTTTCGCGTTATAGGCATTCTTGCCGCAAAAGGAGGGGGGTCATTCGGAAGTCAGGATAACGTGGTTCTTGTTCCTATCACAACAGCAAGGGTTCGCTTATTGAATCGGGAGCGGGACCATGTGGATGTGGTATTTGTCCAGGCAATTGATGCGAAATCGGTTCCTTTAGTTTATGAGGAGATTGCTCAGATTTTACGAACCCGACATCGAACTGAATTGGGTGCTGATGATTTTACAATTTTCACACAAGATGATTTTCTGTCCGTCGCTGGAACCATTACGGATGTTTTTACAATTTTTCTGGGTGGTATTGCTGCAATTTCTCTCTTAGTTGGTGGTATTGGCATTATGAATATTATGCTGGTCTCTGTTACCGAACGGACGAAAGAAATTGGCCTTCGGAAAGCTATTGGGGCTAAGAAGTCGGATATCCTGATTCAATTCCTTACAGAATCTGTCTTATTAAGCTTATTTGGCGGCATCATCGGAATAATTTTTGGATGGGTCATCTCAGCAGTTGTGGGCAGAATAGCAGCAGCGAGCGGTACACCATTTTTCCCTGCGGTAGGATTAGATGCTATTCTTTTAGCAACTTTATTTTCAACAGCGGTTGGTTTATTCTTCGGGATCTATCCAGCGAACCGCGCCGCAAGCCTTGAGCCAGTTGAAGCGCTCAGGTATGAATAAGTTTTCTTAGAAACAACAATCTATCTGCTGGAATCTTGCACAAAGCATGATGACATGTGTCAAACGATGGAAAAATGGGATAATTGGACACTCAAAAAAAAGGAACAATTCACTTAGAATATATTTATTCTTGTATATAGGAGGTACTTAAAATGAGTTCTTGGAGAATATTACTGACAGATGGTTTACAAAAAGCGGGCAAGGAAATACTTGATTTTGCAGCTTCCGTTGACGACCGCAAAGGTATAACTGCTGAAGAATTGTTATCGGAGATTAATAATTATGATGCAGTCATAGTTAGGGGGCGGACAAAGATGACGGACGTGGTTATTGCGCAGGCAAAAAAACTAAAATTGATAGGACGCTGTGGAGTTGGGGTTGATAATATTGATCTGCAAGCAGCTAAAGAAAATGGAATAACAGTTGTTAATGCTCCGGGGGCAACATCCACATCTGTTGCGGAACTGACTATGGGATTGATATTTGCATTAGCCAGAGAAATTCCTCGAGCGGACGCGGGAATGAAAAAGGGTGAATGGCTTAAGAAAGAACTTGTAGGGGTTGAATTGGACAAGAAATCCCTTGGCATCATCGGCTATGGGCGAATTGGCTCAAGGATAGGTAAGATTGCCGTTTCTGCAGGTATGCGGATCAATGCATTTGATCTTTTCTTAACCCCAGAAACCACACAGGTTCATGGAGGAGATCTCCTGCCGTTTGATGAGGTGATTAAAAAGTCAGATTTTATTACCATTCATACTCCATTGACGGAAACAACCAGAAATCTTATCAATGACGAAGCAATTTCAAAAATGAAGGATGGTGTCTTCATAATTTGTGCTGCCCGCGGAGGAATTATTGATGAAAAAGCGTTATTGGATGGATTGAATTCGGGTAAAGTTGCTGGGGCGGCGTTGGATGTGTATGCGAGTGAACCACCCACAAACCAGGAACTGATCAGTCATCCTAAAATAATTTGCACACCCCATATCGCAGGTCAAACTGCGGATGCCCAGAAACAAGCATCCATTGATATATCCACAGAGGTTTTGGCTGGTCTAAGAGAAGAAAAATTGCGATGGAAGATTGTTTGAAAATTTAAGGAGAACTTTATGACAGAAAAGATGAAATTGTTAAAGGCAAAATTATCAGAGCTCGCGGATTTACGTGCAGCCAGCGCTGTTTTAGGATGGGACCAACTGGTCAATATGCCCGAAGGTGCGGCAGTTGATCGCGGAGAGCAGATAGCAACCATTGAGAAAATACAGCATATAAAATCCACATCAGATGAACTGGGTGTTTTACTTGATGACTTAGCCGAATATGCAAAACAGTTGGATCCTGATTCTGATGATGCACGGTTGGTAAAAGTGGCGAAAAGAGATTTTGACAAGCAGTCCAAAATACCTACCGAATTTATTACAAATTTCGCTCGCGAAACAACTGTGGCTCAATCTGTTTGGGAGAAGGCAAAAGGTTTCTCTGATTTTGCTATGTTCCAACCTAATCTGGAGCGCCTTGTTGATCTTAGGCGGGAATACGCTGATTTCTTTAAACCCTGGGATCATGTATACGATCCACTTTTGGATGATTTTGAACCTGGAATGAAAACCAGCGAAATCCAGGAAATTTTTACTGCTCTTCGCCCAAAGCAGGTTGAATTGATAAAAGCAATTAGTGAAAAAGAAAAAGTTGACCGATCTTTCCTTTATTTAAATTACCCGGAAAAAAATCAATGGGAGTTCGGAGAGGAAGTAATTACAAAGTTTGGTTATGATTGGAAGCATGGACGCCAGGACAAATCTGCTCATCCATTCACCACTAGCTTCGGAATTAATGATGTAAGGATTACCACTCGTGTAAAAGATGATTATTTACCGACTGCTATGTTTGGCACATTCCATGAATGTGGTCATGCGCTCTATGAAATGGGTGTCGCCCAGAACCTAAATCGTTCTCCTTTAGCTGATGGAGCTTCAATGGCGGTACATGAATCGCAATCTCGTATGTGGGAAAATTTAATTGGCAGATCGAAACCATTTTGGACCTATTTTTACCCTCGATTACAAGAACTTTTCCCCAGCCAATTAGGGAATGTCAGCTTAGATAAGTTTTATCGCGGAATTAATGCGGTTGAACCTTCCTTAATACGGGTGGAAGCCGATGAAGCAACTTATAACTTGCATATTATGCTCAGGATGGAATTAGAAATTGCTTTAATGGAAGGAAGCATGGTGGTGAAGGATGCTCCTAATGCATGGAATCAAAAATTTGAAGAATATTTAGGGATTGTCCCGACTAATAATGCCGAGGGAATTCTACAGGATGTACATTGGTCTTTTGGCGGGTTTGGTTATTTCCCGACATATGCTTTGGGTAACCTGGTCTCCTCGCAATTATGGGAAAAAATGTCTGAAGAGATTAAGGATATTGATGGCAAAATTGAGAATGCTGAGTTTGAGGTGATCCTGGCCTGGCTGCGTGAAAATGTCCATGTTCACGGAGCAAAATATGAACCACAGGAAATTGTTAAAAAGATCACGGGTTCAAAAATTACTCCAAAACCATTTATTAAATATCTTAACCATAAATTTGGTGAAATTTACGATTTGTAATTTAAACATACTCTAAATATAAAAACCCCCTGGGATAATTCCCTGGGGGTTTTTTATAAGAAGTGAGAGATTTCTCAATATTTTACAGAAATAATCTTATATATCATTAATGCTTTGTTTTACCTTTTTAACTTAATATACATTTAATACGGAGGTATTAATGAAAAAACAAATTTGGATAGTTAGTCTATTAGTAATTACGGCGATCGTGGTATCTGCCTGCAGTGCCTCAAGCAAATCTACCGAGCCGTCAGTGGTTGTTGAGCAGCTCCCTGTAGAGAAAAACGAAAATGCAAGTGTGCAAACTGAAAGCGAGCCTGGTTTGTCGGAACAACCTGAGCTTTCTTTCCCCGTTTGGTATTCTATGCCATTGACAGATGTGAACACTGGGCAGGTTTTTACCGTTGAGGAAAACCTTGGAAAAGTGATCCTGGTTGAGACTTTAGCAACCTGGTGCTCAAACTGTTATAAACAGCAAATTGAGGTTGCCAAATTTCATGACCTTCTGGGAGAACGGAATGATTTTATAAGTCTGGGTATTGATATAGATCCTAATGAAGATGTTTCTCTCCTAACAGAATATGTACGTAAAAATGGATTTGAATGGTTGTATGTTGTAGCAAACGTAGAAATGATTGATGAAATCAGTTTGCTCTATGGCCCTCAGTTTCTCAATCCTCCCTCTACGCCGATGCTAATAATTGACAGGAATGGACATCCCCACCCACTGAATTTTGGTGTCAAGAGCGCAGAAGAATTGTTGAATAACGTACTTCAATATTTAGAAGAAAGTGTCGAATGATGTCCTTAAGTAATATTCTGACATCGATCGGGATAGGATTATTGGCAACAACAAGCCCGTGTGTTTTTCCTCTTTACCCGGGTTATTTGGCATACCTCAGCGCAAGCGGGGAGAAAAATGGTTCAAAGAATAAGCATCAATATTTCTTGGGTTTCTTTGTTTTGCTTGGTGTACTGGTAATGATGCTTGTTTTGGGAGCAGGAATTTCTCTGCTATCTTTGTCTATTGGTAAAGCTCTGTCTGTGATCGTTCCTTTAGCAGATGGAATCCTGATTGTATTGGGGGGATTATTGATATTCAATCGCAATCCATTTAAACAGCTTCCTCAGATAAAAATACCAATAATGTCCCATCCTTATGCGAATGCGTTCTTATACGGATTACTTTATGGCCCTATTGCACTGCCTTGCTCTGGACCTTTGGTCGTTTCAATTTTTGCTATAAGTTTGCAAAGCACCGCATTTCTGGCGCGCTTAGGGACGTTCTTATGGTTCGGATTAGGGTTTGGGTTGCCGTTATTCGTTTTATCTTTTATGGGAGGTGCTCTCCAAAAACCGATTACACGATTTTTTACACACCATTCACGGTGGGTTAATCTGTTTAGTGGGCTGCTGATTGTTGGATTAGGTGTGTATGATCTGTGGACAAATTGGGACTTTATATTAGCAGGCTTAGGTTTTTAGAGAGCTTAATTAAAATCAAACATTGAAGTGCGGTAAAACCGCACTTCTTTTTCATTTTAGAAAGCAAGTCCCGCCTGATAAAAAGCAGGATCGGTGGGGGTTTTGCCGCTTGGATCCCAAACGTACACCCAATCACCAACAACTGCCCAATCAAACAACCAATGCGCGTCGGCAACAGACTGATTCAC
>Ga0209345_10004101_pt1 | contig 14337 bp, 6 predicted proteins | sample Cruoilmetagenom7_FD_187294 | JGI IMG/M metagenome (GOLD analysis project Ga0209345, IMG submission 187294) | Oil polluted marine microbial communities from Coal Oil Point, Santa Barbara, California, USA - Sample 7 (SPAdes) (version 2) | ecosystem: Environmental > Aquatic > Marine > Oil seeps ... | reverse complement strand
TGATGATATCTTAATACCCAAAATAGGATTGTCATACAAAATATCTAACCGTACAACTTTTATGGCTGGTTATTATATGCAGCCAAGCTGTATTGATGACGATGAATATTCCGGACTTTTTAATTATCTTGACAATGATATGCATGCATTTTCTTGGGGACTTAAACGCACTTTTCCTCCCAAATGGAAACTGGTAAAGCCATTTGAGATCAATGTTGCTATGCAGTATCAATATCTTAAAGACAGAGCTGTGCGCAAAAAAAGAGTTGACAACAGTGTTTCTACAGCTGAAGGTGATTCAGACTATTACTGGGATAATATCAATCCTGATTATGAATTTGGAGGAGATAATTTTTTAGTGGCAGTTGAACTTGTTATTAAATTATAATCTTTTATATTTTACAAAAGTTAAACAGGCTGTTTTCAGAATTTATAAAATAAAAAGTGTGGCTAATAAATTCAGAAAACAGCTTTTTTTTTAAAGGCTATTTTTTAAATTTTATTAAAACATCTCCTGTTTCCACTGTCTGGCCGGCTTTGACAATGACTTCAGAAATTGTAGCATCGCAAGGTGATGCCACACCACTTTCCATTTTCATGGATTCTATGATTACTACTTCTTGTCCTTTATGAACAATTTCTCCCTTTTTTACTTTAACATCCAGTATCATTCCTGGCATGGGACTTTCAAGCCTGTTTTTTTCAATAGTTTTTCTCGGTTTTGGCATAAAGTGTGCAAGGCTCCACTCTTTGGGAGTATAAATTTCAAATGTTCTTGTTATCCCACAATAAGCTCCCCAAAGAAAATTTCCTCTGTAGTTTAGGCGAAAGCGATGTACCTGCTTGTCAATTTCCAGCTTTAGACGTCGCCGAAAAAATTCAAACTCAGGTGTTATTACATGATATTTACTATCATCTACAATAATTATCCAGTCTCTAATATTTTCACAATCAAGGTTTCCTGTAAGTGTCAGTTTAAATACATCCTTTTCACCTTTTACCACATAATAAAACTTGTTTTTTGGTCTGGGAGTACCTCCCACATGGGTTGTCATGGGTTTAAGAGAAGCTTTTACTAAATTTTGCCTGTTGTGATAGACAAGTGTGGCAGCAAGAGCCATATGGTGAAGATGCTGCGTGGGAGGATCAACTTTTGCAGCCTTATTTTCCATATGCTGTTTAATAAAATTTGTAGACAGTTTGCCACTTATAAATGCAGGATGGTTAATAATAGCATTTGTATAATATACATTTGTGGCAAGACCTTCAATATGATAACCGTTTAGTGCATTTGTCAGATTATTGATGGCCTCTTTTCTGTTATTGCCTTTGGCAATAACCTTAGACAGCAGGGAATCATAATATACACCAACAATACTACCCAGGTTAACACCACTATCTACCCTTATATTTTCTCCTTTTGGCTGATAATATCTTGTAACCATTCCTGTTGAAGGAAGAAACTTTCTGCTGGGATCATCAGCACAGATTCTTGCTTCTATTGCCCAGCCCTGATAATTCATATCTTCTTGTTTTATTGTTAACTGCTGCCCTGATGCAATTTCAAGCTGAAGTTCAACAAGATCTAATCCTGTTACCATTTCTGTTACAGGGTGTTCAACCTGAAGTCTTGTATTCATTTCAAGAAAATAGTAGTTTCCATCAGAATCTAAAATATATTCAACTGTGCCAGCATTTGCATATCCTGCTTCTGCAGCTAAAGCACATGCACTTTCTCCCATTTTTTTTCTTAACAACTCGTTTACAGCAACAGATGGAGTTTCTTCGATTATTTTCTGATAGCGCCTCTGAATTGAACATTCCCTTTCAACCATATAAATAATATTTCCGTAATTGTCAGCAAAAACCTGTATCTCTATATGGCGGGGATTGAGTATATATTTTTCTATAAATATCTTGTCATCACCAAAAGCTTTTAATGTTTCAGTTCGGCATGACAAAATATTAGTCTCAATTTCATTTTCTTTATAGACAATGCGCATACCTTTTCCACCGCCTCCGGCAGCGGGTTTTAAAAGTACTGGATATCCGATTTTTTTAGCAATCAATGCTGCTTCGCTTAAGTTTGTAATGGCTTTTGTATGACCTGGCACTGTTGGGACACCTGCTTTTTGAGCCAGCTTTTTTGCTGCAATTTTATCACCCATTGTTTTAATGGCTTTAGAAGAAGGACCTATAAATGTAAGCCCTTCATTTACTACCATGTCACAAAAATCAGCATTTTCTGACAGGAAACCATATCCGGGATGAATAGCCTGACAATTTGTTTTAATGGCAACTTCAAGTATTTTTTCTTTTACAAGATATGATCTATCTGCTTGTGAATCACCTATAAAAACAGCCTCATCTGCCTTTTGCATATGCAGATTGCGAGCATCTGCTTCAGAATAAACAGCAACTGTTCCAATTCCCATTTGCTTACACGTACGCATTATTCGTATAGCTATTTCACCGCGATTGGCAATTAGAATTTTATCAAACATATATTACGTTCCTCACAAAGGTATGTTTCCGTGCTTTCTATCAGGAGATTTGACTTTTTTACTTTCAAGAAACTGCAAAGACCTAATCAACCGGTGTCTGGTGTTTCTTGGAAAAATAACATCGTCAATATAACCTCTTTCAGCAGCAAGAAAAGGATTTAAATGTATTTCGCGATATTCTTCCATCTTCTCATCAAGAAAAGCATCTGCATTGTCAGATTTTTTCATCTCTTTTCTGTAAATTACTTCACATGCCCCTCTAGGGCCCATAACTGCTATTTCAGCAGATGGCCATGCATAATTAATATCACAGTGAAGATGCTTTGAGTTCATAACAAGATAAGCACCGCCATAAGCTTTTCGAACTATTACTGTAATTCTTGGTACTGTTGCTTCAATAAAGGCATACAAAAGTTTTGCTCCATGGCGTATTATTCCTGCATGCTCTTGTTCCGGCCCTGGCATAAATCCCGGAACATCAACAAAACATATAAGAGGAATATTAAAGGTATCGCAAAATCTTACAAATCGTGCCGCCTTACTGGATGCGTTGCTGTCTAGTACTCCTGCTAGAACCGCAGGCTGATTTGCCACAAGCCCTATGGCCTGTCCTCCAAGACGACCAAACCCGCAGATAATATTTTTTGCATAACCTGCTTGAATTTCTAGAAATTCTGCCCCGTCTAATACACTGCTAATTAATATATTCATATTATAGGTATGGTTGGGATTTGCAGGAACAAGATTGTCCAGTGCAGGATCTGTTCTGTCAGATGGATCCCGCAGATCCATAAACGGTGCTTTTTGCCGGTTGTTTGATGGTAGATAATTTATAAGTGTTCTTACTTCGCGCAGACATAAAATATCATTGGGCAAGACAAAATGAGCAACACCACTTTTAGTTTGATGAATTTTAGGACCGCCTAGTTCATCTAAGGTAATATCCTGATGAATAACAGTTTTTACAACGTTTGGTCCGGTTACAAACATATAAGAAGAGTCTTCAACCATAAATGTAAAATCTGTCATTGCCGGACTGTAAACAGCTCCTCCGGCACAAGTGCCCATTATGCAGGATATTTGAGGAATTACACCGCTTGCATGGACATTTCTGTAAAAAATTTCTCCATATGCAGCAAGGGAATCAACTCCCTGCTGAATGCGTGCTCCTCCTGAATCATTAAGGCCTATGATAGGTGAGCCCACACGTACAGCATGATCCATTACCTTGCAAATTTTCTGGGAATGGGCTTCCCCCAGTGTTCCTCCAATGACAGTAAAATCCTGGCTAAAGATAAAAACTTCCCGACCGTCTATTGTGCCATGGCCAGCGACAACACCATCTCCTGGATAACTGCGGCCATTTTTTGATGAAATTTCACGACCTTTTTTCAATATATCAAACTCTTCAAAAGAGCCTTCATCCAATAAAAGATCAATGCGTTCCCTGGCACACAGTTTTCCTCGTTGATGTTGAATTTCAATTCTGCTTTTCCCGCCACCTGAAAGAGCTTCATCCCTCATTTTTTCAAGTGTTGCACGATTATCCTGTTTTTGCTCCACCATAATTAAAAGTTCCTCTTCCACTAAAAATCATTACCATGGCAATTTACAAAATTTATTAATTCAAACTTTATGATTAGCTTTACTATACAAAATTTGTCAAAAAAATGCTACAATTCAGTTGTAGTATGCTATTATCAACTTATCAAAGCAATTTAACCTTAACTTAAAAATTAAATCATGTTATTTAAAAAGTTATATACATTCAAAAATCGTAATATATTATCTATATGTCATTAATATGTCAACAATATTTTAACATTCAATACCAGGCAAAAGCATCTGTAATAGCACCAAATTAATCATATTTTATAAAGGTATTTACCCATGGATAAAACAAAAAATGATTTGTTGTTAAATGATGCAGTTTTTCTTGCACAAAAGTGGCAGGATAAGGCTAATGAAATTATAACTTCTGCGGAAAAAAAACATCAGGATCAAATGGCCCGCCTGCTGGATTATCCTTTTGATAAAGTTATCACAACCATGATGCTTGATCAAAGTTTCAGGTCTGATAATTATTTTCGTGTTGCAGATCAAATTAACTGGATAATTAGAAAATATGGAATGCCTGAATATTTTAGCGGCCTGGAAAAATTTCTCATGCGTTTTTTCCTTGGCATAGGCAGACATTTCCCAAATATTTCAGTTCCGCTTATGATAGATAAAATGCGCCAAAATGCTGGTCGTGCTATAATTGTTGGCAGTCAAAACATTTTGGATAAACATTTAGAGAAAAAGAAAAATGAAGGTGTAATTGTCAACATCAATCATCTTGGAGAAGCAGTTCTCGGAGAAAAAGAGGCACAACTGCGCCTTAACAGTTACATTAAGGATTTGAAAAACCCGGCAATCGAGTATATTTCTGTTAAAATATCTACAATATATTCCCAAGTCCATCCCCTTGCTTTTGATCATACTGTAAATGTATTACATGAGCGTCTTTCAAAGCTTTATAGTGTGGCAAGCAATAATTTTTTTATAAGAAAAGACAAAACAAAGGTTCCTAAATTTATAAATCTGGATATGGAGGAATATAAAGATGTTTATATTACCTGTGAAGCTTTTAGAAAAACTCTGGATAAAAAAGAGTTTAATAATTTTTATGCAGGAATTGTATTGCAGTCATATCTGCCAGATTCATTTGCAATTCAACAGGATTTGACCAAATGGGCAGTTAGTCGCTTAAAGTCAGGCAAAAGTCCCATTAAAATCAGGCTTGTAAAAGGAGCTAATATGGAGATGGAACAGGTGGAATCAGCACTTTGCAACTGGCCTTTAGCAATGTATGATAATAAACTTGATGTGGATGCAAATTATAAACGCATGATTGAATTTAGCATGGAACCTGAAAATATTAAAGCTGCTCATATAGGTGTTGCATCACATAATCTTTTTGATCTTGCATATTCTTTTGCTCTTGCAAAAAAAAATTATGTTATAAAATATCTTTCATTTGAAATGCTGGAAGGAATGGCAGATCATGTTTGCAGAGCTATTTCAAAAATATCTAAAGATGTTCTTGTTTATATTCCTGTTACCGAAAAAGAGCAATTTACAAATGCTATTGCCTATCTTGTTCGCAGACTTGATGAAAATACAGCCAAAGAAAATTTTCTACGGTATTCATGTAACCTTACCACAGATTCTAATCAATGGAATTTTTTAAAAAATCAGTTTATTGCGTCATATAAGCATATGCATAAACCGAAAAAATTATCACATCGCATCCAAAACAGAGAAAATGAGTTGTGTCTGGAAAAAAAAGGCACCTATTATGAAATGGATTTTGATAATGAGCCGGATACAGATTTTTCAATTCCGACAAACAGAATATGGGCAGAGAAAATCAAAAAAAAATGGAAAAAAACAGATAAAAATAAACCCTTTGACATCCCGTTTGTAATAGGAGGAAAAACATGTTGCAGCAAAAAAAATAAAATTAAATGTTTTGATCTCTCTACAATAAATAACAAAACAGATGAAAAACTGCAAATAGCTTCTGTTTTTTTTGCAGATGAAAAAGACGCAGATAGAGCTGTTTTAATAGCAAAAGATGATCCTGATGGCTGGAGAACAAAAACCATTAATAAACGCCATAAAATACTTTCTGATGTTGCAAAACAGCTTCGTCTTTTACGCAAAGATTTGATAGGTGCAGCAATGGCAAATACAGGCAAAGTTCTTGCTGAAGCTGATGTGGAAGTTTCTGAAGCTGTTGATTTTGCAGAATTTTATCCGTTTTCAATTAAAGCTTTTTTTAATAAAAGCAATCTTAAGTTAAGGGGTAAAGGAGTAGGAGTTGTTATTTCTCCATGGAATTTTCCCATAGCAATTCCCTGCGGAGGTATTACAGCTTCTCTTGCAGCAGGAAATACCGTTATTTTTAAACCGTCTTCAGCAGCAGCTGTTGTAGCATGGATATTATGTCAGGCATTTTGGAATGCAGGTGTGTCCAAAAATGTTTTGCAGTTTTTACCTTGCAGCGGTTCTACAACAGGCGTCAGCAGACTGACAAACCATCCTGATGTGGATTTTATTATTCTTACTGGAAGCACAGATACTGGATTAAAAATACTGCAGCAAAGACCAGATGTTTTTCTTGCAGCTGAAACAGGAGGGAAAAATGCAACAATTGTAACATGCATGGCAGACAGGGATCAGGCTATTAAAAATGTTGTTAATTCGGCTTTTAGCAACTGTGGACAGAAATGTTCTGCAACTTCCCTGCTGATTTTAGAAAGAGAACTGTTTGAAGATAAAAGGTTCAAAGCACAATTAATAGATGCAGCAGAAAGTTATTCTACTGGATCTGTTTGGGATTTTAAAAATAAGATGGGACCTTTGATCAACCCTCCAGAAAAAAATTTGGAAAAAGCTATTAAAAAGCTTAATAAGGGAGAATCGTGGGCACTTAAACCAAAGAAAATCAATAATAATCCCTATATGTTAACACCATGTATAAAATGGAATGTCAAACAAGGATCATTTTGTCATATGACTGAACTTTTTGGCCCTTTGCTAAGTGTTATGTGTGCTGAAAATCTGGATCATGCTATTAAGCTTGTAAACCAGACAGGTTATGGCTTAACTTCAGGCATAGAAAGCCTGGATAAAAGAGAACATATACTTTGGAAAGCTAAAATAAAAGCCGGAAACCTGTACATTAACCGAGGGACAACAGGTGCAATAGTATTGCGCCAGCCTTTTGGCGGTATAAAAAAATCTTGCATAGGGCCGGGACGAAAAGCTGGGGGTCCAAATTATGCTGCAATGTTTATGGATGTGGAAGAAGCTGGCTATCCATCTGCTGGAGCTGTTTATTCTGAACATTTTTTGCTTACACTGTCTCAGGAATTAAAACAAAAAGTTGATCAGGAAAAGTTTACTCAGTTTAAAGAAGATATAAAAAAAACAAGTTGTGCCATCAAAAGTTATATTTTCAATATGGAAACTGAGTTTTTAAGGGAAAAGGATTATTTCCATTTGCGGGGACAAGATAATATTTTTCGCTATTTTCCAATAGGCAAAGTTATTGTCAGATTGCATAAAAAAGATACACTTTATGAGTGTTTGGCAAGAATTTCAGCAGCTATTATTTCAGGATGTAAACTTATCTTAAGCATTCCTGTTGATTTACATAACAGTGTTACTGATTTTTTGTCCTGCAGCACTGGTAAAAAATTTGTTTACAAAATACCTGTAATTCGTCAATCTGATACAAAGCTTATTCAAATGATGGGTGATGATGCCGACTGTATCCGTTATGCAGCGCCAGACAGAGTTTGCAATAAAATTTTAAACAAAGCAGCTTTAACAGGATTTTATATTTCCCGCGACAAAGTTAAGATGGAAGGCAGATTAGAACTCATGCACTATTTGATGGAGCAAAGTATATGTGAAAATTATCACAGGTATGGAAATCTTGGAGAGCGTTCATATACAAAAAAAACTGCTTTCCATACTTTATTTTAAAAATTCAATAACACCAGCCGCATGTTTTTTATGTCACATTTTTGACCTAATCTTAAGTTTTTATCTATTTTCACCCTTATTTAATATTACCAAATAGAAGGTAGAAGCAAAAAGGGTTTAAAAAATTTCCTGCCACTAAATATTTACTATCACAAGCAAATATTTACTACCACAAGCAAATGTTTAGTTTATTATTAAATACTTTAGTTTTGCTATATTAATAAAGTTTAAAGTCATTGACATGGGGGAATAAATAGTGCTAACGTTGCGTAATTTTTTAAAAATCCACACTTTTTTGTATCAGTTTATTTGTTTTTAAAAGGTAATATGAAGAAAATGAAGATACTAGTTATTCTTATATCCATAGTTGTTCAGTTAATTTGTTTTTTACATATCAAGGTAATATACGCTTCTGATATGCATTCACAAAAGCTTTCTTTATCTGAAGTAGTAGAAATAGCATTGCAAAATAATTCTCAAATTAAAGAGTCAAAAGAAAAAGTAGGAGAAGTTCTCGAAGAGAAAAGAAGCGCAAGATCCGATTTTTTTCCTAAATTAACAGCTTCTTATTCATATACTCGTTTGGACGAAATTCCATTTATGAAAAGCCCACTTGGTTCACTGGGGTTATCAAATCTTGACAATTATCACTGGGAGCTTACAGCTGTGCAACCTCTTTTTACCGGTTTTGCTCTTTCAAACAAATATAAAATGTCAAAAAATAAAATTAAAACCCAAAAGGCTGAAAAAAACACAGTGGTTTTAGAGGTGGTAAAAAATGTCAAACAGTTATATTTTAAGCTGTTGCTATCAAAAAAATTTGCACATGTTGCAGCAGAATCTGTACAAAATCTTATGCTCCATAAAAAAAATGCTGAAAAATTTTATGCCCAGGGGATAATTCCTTATAATGATCTGTTAAGGGCAAACGTGGCTCTTGCTAATGTTGTCCAAAACAAGGAGAAGGCAGATGCCGGTGTGAGAATAGCAACGTCAGGATTAAATATTTTGTTAAACAGGGATATTGACAGTAAAATTGATATTAAAGATATACATTCAATGCCTTCTTTTTCCACTGATTTTAATGCAATTGCCAAGGACGCTCTTTTAAATCGTCCTGAGCTAAAGGCTGCACGGCTTGCTGTAAAAAGTATTGATAATGGAATAAATATTGTCAGAAGCTCTTACTATCCTCATATTGCATTGGTATATAGGTATGAACAAAATGGGGAAAACAGTTCTGCTACAAGCAATGATTACTCGAATATGTATAATTCGAGTATAACTTTAAAAGCGGATTGGACTTTATTCCAATGGGGAAAAACAAAAGCTAATGTTTCAGCATACCGTTATAAAAAACGTTCAATACTTGAAAAGCTTGAAAGCATTAAAAATGGAATAATGTTTGAGACAAAAAATGCTTTTTTAGATCTTAACGTTGCAAAAAAAAATATTAATACTGCAAAAGACTCTCTTGCTCAGGCAAAAGAAAACTGGCGTATTACAAATTTGCAATATCAACAGCAGATAGCAACTTCAACAGAGGTTTTGGACGCAAGAACATTTCTAACGCAGGCCGAGACAAATTATTATCAGGCGCTTTATGGTTATTTGATTTCTATTGCAAAACTTGAAAGAGCAATGGGAAGAGACCATAAAGAAAGTGTTTTAAATAAAAATACTTATGCAACCAGCTAATTTTAAACACTATTTTTTTTATTTTAATGTGCCATAGTATTGCAAATCAAATAGAAAAATAATAAAAAGGATAAAAGTAATGTCGTCAGATAATAGGAAAACAGGAAAAATATTAGCTCTTATTGTAATTTTTATATTTTTTGGATTTGCAGCGCTAAACTATATTAAAGCATCCATAAGCAAAGATGAAGGGGTATATAAAAATAAAAAATATGCTGTTCATGTAGAAAATTCAATAAATATGAGCATAAAAGAAAATATTCTGCAAACAGGTGATATTCGTTCTTTTAGTGAAGTTGATGTCTTTTCAAAAGTGCCAGGTGAGATAATTAAAAAAATTTATGTTGAAAAAAGTGATTATATAAAAAAGGGAACTCTTATTGCTGAGTTAGAAGATGAAACAATTCTTGCAAAAATAGAAGGAGCGCAAGCTGCTTTAGAATCAGCACAAGCTGCCGTAAAACAAGCTCAGGCAAATTTTTTTGTTTTAAGCAAAGACAATATTAGACTTGTAAATCTTTACAAGGAAAACGCTGTTTCCAGACAAAAACTTGATCACATACAAGCTCAGGTCAAAGCATCAAAAGAGGCAGAGCTTCTTGCTATAGCACAGGTCAAAAGTGCAAAGGCTGCAATAAAGCAGTTAAATATTTTTTATTCAAACCATAAGATATATGCTCCCATAGGAGGATGTGTAGCCATTCGTTATGTGGATCAAGGAGCTATGAGCACACCAGGCAGACCAATTGTTAAAATAGCAAATGATGATGTAGTAAAAATTATTACAACTGTAACCGAAAAAAAATTACCAAATATTAAGACAGGAATGAAGGTGGAAATTAATGTTGACCCTTTTCCAGAAAAAACTTTCACAGGTTTTGTAACACTTATAAGTCCTGTGCTTAATCCTGTTACAAGGACAGTTGAAGTTGAAATACATATAAATAATGTTGATCGGTTGTTAAGACCTGGCATGTTTGCAAAATTAAAGTTTTATATGGGTGAAAAAAAAGCAACTGTTATTCTACGCGATTCTCTTGTTCGCATCCCTGGCACAGGTAGCGTGTATGTTTTTGTTGTTGAGAATGGTAAAGCTGTTCAAAAAAATATTACAGTTGGTATTTCTGATGGAAAGTATGTGGAAGTACTTTCCGGCATTAAACCAAATGAGCTGGTAGTTTTTCAGGGTCAATATACCCTCAAAGATGGGTATGATGTTTCTGTGCAGGATCAAATCGGGGGAAAAATATAGATGAAGCTTCCTGAATTTGCAGTTAAACAGCCTGTTGCGACACTAATGCTGTTTCTTGCTATATTTTTGCTAGGAATTTTTTCACTTGTAAAACTTAATGTTGATATGTTTCCTGAAATTGATCCACCAGTAATTTCTGTTTTAACAGCCTGGTATGGAGCCAGTGCATCAGATGTGGAAACTGAAGTTACAGAACCATTAGAAGATGTGCTAAATTCTATAAATAACCTGGATACACTTTCTTCAAAATCATTAGATAATTTGTCGATTGTTTCATGCAAATTTGACTGGGGTACAGAGCTTAATGAAGCTTCAAATGATATCAGAGAGGTGCTTGAATTTGCAAAAAGAGAGCTGCCTGAAGATGTTGAGCCTCCTATTTTATTTAAATTTAACAGTTCAGTGGCTCCAATTATAATTTTGACAGTAACAGCGGAAAAAAACTGGACAAGGCTTTATCACCTGGTAGATAAAAAAATCAGCGATGAACTTAAAAGGATTTCTGGTGTTGGCGCTGTTTTAATTTATGGAGGATTAAAAAGGCGAATAAACATATTATTTGATAAAGATAAAATTGAAGGATTCAACCTTTCATTGCACAGAATAAATCAGACCCTGGCAGCTGAGAATTTAAATGTGCCAGCAGGAAGAATAAAAGCCGGTCTAAAAGATTATTTTGTACGGATTCCAGCGCGTTATCAATCCATGCAGCAGATCAAAGATACAGTTATAGGCTATTTTAACAAGCATCCTGTTTATTTAAAAGATGTGGCTGAAGTTAAAGATGGTTTTGAATCTGTAGATATGCTTGGATGGGGTGATGGAGTTAAAGGTGTGGTTGTCACAATTCAAAAACAAACTGGTAAAAACACAATTAATATTATACGAAAAATAAATAAAAGGCTCAACAAAATAAGAAAAAATCTGCCTTCTGATGTGACGATTAACATTGTAAAAAATGATTCGGATGATATCATGCTTTCAATAATAAACCTTCAAACTTCTTTATTTTGGGGCATGTTTTTTATAATAATTGTAACTATTGTTTTTTTGCGAAAAGTAAGAACAGTTTTTATTATTGCCACAACTATTCCAGCATCGTTGATAGTTACTTTCATATTTCTTTATATTTGCGATTTTACCATAAACGTTATGTCACTTATGGCTCTTGCTATTGCTGCTGGCTTGGTGGTAGATAATGCTATTGTTGTACTGGAAAATATTATAAGGCATGTTGAAAAAGGAGAGACTGTAAAAACTTCTGCCATGTTTGGTGCAAGTGAAATGGGACTTGCAATTTCGGCATCAACCCTGACAAGTGTTGTTGTTTTTATGCCGTTAATATTTCTTTCAGGAATTGCAGGAATGTTTTTAAGGCAGCTAGGCTTAATATTAGCCTTGTCTCTTGTCGCATCTCTTTTTACCTCTCTTATGCTAACTCCAATGCTTGCAACAAAACTTGTTTCTTCATCTAAAAATTCAAAAAATAAAAATAAATTTATTGCATGGTTTTACAAGTTGGTTGAAAATAGTTTGAAAAAACTGGAATATGTATATAAAAAGCTATTAAATTGGGCTTTGATGAATTTATTGACCGTTATTATACTTGCTGTTATGATTTTTGTTAGCAGTATTTCTCTTCTTCCTTTTATTTCCACTTCTCTTTTTCCAGTAGTTGATACAGGCGATGTCTGGATAAGGTTTCGTATGGCTGAAGGAACCAGAATTGAAGAAACTACTAAGATAATTGAAAGCATATATAAAGAATTTGACAAACTTGTAAGACCTGAAGAGATAAGGCATTCATATGCAACATGTGGTGAAACAAAAGAAGGGGTTGCCACTGCAATCGGGCTTGATGAAGGACCAAATGTGGGCAGCCTTACTTTCAAGCTTGTTGACAGGAATAAGAGAAATCGTTCAGCAGAAGATATAGCCTCTATATTAAGAAAAAGAGTATCAAAAATACCTGGAATTACCAAAATTACAGTTAGTTCAAGAAATGTGTTAACAGGAGCTCTTCTAGGCGGGGGCAAGCCAATATCTCTTGAAATTCAGGGAACTGATTTAGAACAAAATTTTATGATTGCCCAAAAAATAAAAAAAATCATGAATAAAATACCAGGGCTTGTGGATATTGATATTTCACAAAAGGATTTAAGGCCTGAATTATGGGTTGAAGTTGATAGAGGAAAGGCTACTGATCTGGGTTTAAATATTGCCATAATAGCTGGCACACTCAGAAACTATTTTTATGGTGTTGAGGCGTCAAAATTCAGAGATTCTGGTGACAGGTTTGATATCTTTTCCTGTTTTTCTGAAAAAGATAAAAATAACCTGGAAAATTTATTAAATGCGCCCATATTTACGCCCACCGGAAAGATGATAAGACTTAACAATATTGCCAGAATAGTGGAAGGTAAGGGGCCTGTTGAAATTGAAAGGAAAAACAGGTTCAGAATAATCAAAGTAGAAGGTGATACCTTTAACCGTTCAATAGGAGCTGTAACAAAAGATTTAAAAAAAGCATTGAAAAACCTTGAACTGCCACCAGGGTTAAATATCAAACATGGAGGAGAGGTGGATGAACAAAGAAAAACATTTCTTGATTTGACTGTTTTTCTTGTAATTGGAATAATGCTGGTTTATATGCTTATGGCATCTTTGTTTGCAAGTTTCAAAGATCCGTTAATTGTTATGTTTTCAGTTCCTTTTGCATTTACAGGTGTGATTTATATCTATTATTTTACCGGGACAAGTTTTGGAATAATGTGTTTTATGGCTAGCATCTTACTTGTAGGCATTGTTGTAAATAACGCGATAGTGCTTATAGATTATATTCACCTTCTTCAGAAAAGAGGCAGACCATTAAAAGATGCCGTAGTGGAAGGTTGTACAAACAGGTTGAGGCCAGTTTTAATGACCACTTTTACAACATTTTTTGCAATGCTGCCTGTTGCAGTATCTGATTCTGTGGGAGCAGAAGCCTGGAATCCTTTAGGGATTACAATGCTTGGCGGACTTTCGGTTTCAACTCTTGTGACACTTTTTTTAATACCTACGATATACTATCTTTCGGAAAGAAGAAAGGAAGGATGATTTTGCAAAACAATACAAAAAAAATGTTATTGATGATATATGATGTTATGTATGATGAAGAGGTTATTAAAGCTCTTTCCCAGTGTCCTGTTGCAGGCTTTTCTAAATGGAATAAACTATTGGGAAAAGGACAAAAATCAGATCCTAAAATGGATGATGCTGTATGGCCAGGTTATAACTGTGCTGTAATAATTGAAATCGATACATCTAATGAAAATATCATTTATGATACTTTACAATCTCTTT
>Ga0209345_10004099_pt1 | contig 14347 bp, 9 predicted proteins | sample Cruoilmetagenom7_FD_187294 | JGI IMG/M metagenome (GOLD analysis project Ga0209345, IMG submission 187294) | Oil polluted marine microbial communities from Coal Oil Point, Santa Barbara, California, USA - Sample 7 (SPAdes) (version 2) | ecosystem: Environmental > Aquatic > Marine > Oil seeps ... | reverse complement strand
CACTTCTGAGAAAAGGAGGGAAAAATTTACAACGAAGGTCTTTTGCCGGTCAAAGGGAGGGGATGAAACATTAACCTTGAATCCAGACCTGTCACTCAAAGGTGTCGGAAAACTATTCTGGATGTCTCCGAAAAAGTGCATGGTTCCGTATGCTACACCAATCACAGGCATATAGGTAGGATTCTCAACTTGTACCTCTCTGATCAGGAGAGAATCAAAGTCGATTTCCTGTGCATTAGCCCGGCCTGGCAGCGTAAGCATTGCTGCAAGGGAATAAAATAACGCTATAAAAAGCCTGTATCTCATACGGGTGTAAATCAGCCTCCCGTTGCCTTCCTGGCATCAATTACATTGATCCTTTTACCATTCCTGTAAGCGACAACAAACGCCCCACTGACGCCCCTGGATACAACGGTTTTCCTATATTCATTTGCCTGGTCGTAAGTACCGAAAGAGCCAACTGTATATTTATACAGGCCATCGTGCCTTTCCACCAGGACAGGCCTCGTTAAATTATTGGCAGCAAATGTTTTGTCCGCATCGGTGAACCTGCCCCCGGCAGCCAGTTGAACCCTGTAATATATACCATCCTGAACAGGCAGGCGTTGCCTATCAGGAATGACGGAGGATCCTGTACCAGTTGTACGGGTCTCTCTGACAACAGGTTTTTCTTCCTTGACAACAGGTTTTTCCTCTTTCACGACAGGTTTATCTTCCGTAACAATAGGAGGCTTGATTTCCTCCTGCTTTTCCTGGACCGGTGGTTTGTAGGCAGGTGGTTCTTCCCCTTTACCTATGGAGGCCATAAGGGCCTCAATGTTCGCGTTACTGATCCCGCTCAGGTATACATCCATCTGTGCAACATCGACGGAGATATTACGCCCTTCCAGAATATAAGAAAGCTTACCACTGATCTGAAGATCATCGATGCTTTTCGAAGCATCCGGAATCAACCTGTAACTGACGGTGAAGCCGGGTTCGTCCGGCAGGTTCATCCAAACAAATTTGGCTACCCCGTCTTTATATGTAAATAGTCCCTCCCTTGATTCCACTGCCACAGCCTGGAATCCCGAGGGGATCTGTTCCTCAATCTTGGCAAACTTATTCATGTCCTTCTTGTAAACCAGCAAATTCACCATGATATCATTGCCCGTTCTTGCCTTGTAAGGTATTTGCCGGATACAGGTAACAGTGCTGGTTGCCGGAGTGTTTACCTGTTCCGTTGTTAGGACAGATGAATATGAGGCGATATCAATTCGTTTGTCGGCACTGATAGTGGGTGATGGTGTGATGTTGATATTCTCGCTCTGCAGGGTAACCGATTTTCTTTCGTTGTTCTCAACATAGGAAAATTCTCCACCAATCGTAAAGGTCCCTTTTAGTCTCTCATTCACCGATACCTTATAGTTAAGGAGTATTGGATTTTCCGAAGGCAGTTTTAACCAGATAAATCTTACTCTCTGGTTATCAAAGCTATAGTCAGCGGAACCTGAATTCTCCTGTCTGGCTTCCAATCCTGAAGGTAATTCCTGTTGTAACCTGCTGAACTCTTCAAGTTTCCCCTTATCAATGGTAATGGATACACGAAATTCCTGCCCGGCTCCAACTACTGAAGGAACTGTCATTTTAACGGACACCGGGTCCTGGGACATCAGCATGGCAGTGCCCAGGAACAGCAGTAAAACTGCGGTAATTGATTTAATCATAAGATTATCAATGTTTTACATCAAACATGTAAATATCAGAAATATTTGGTAACAATTCAAAATAATAAATTAACAATATCTTACTGCTTTTAAGTTTTTGCTTAACAGACATATACGATAAAGACCGCAGGCAGGTTACTAAAAATTAGGACTGAGAAGGTATTTTGAATAAAACTGCTCTATGTGATCAACAGCCTCTTCAGCATCATCCACAACGATAAAAAGTTCCATATCTTCTTTGCTGATATTTTGTTCTTCTTCCAGTATCACATCTTTAACCCACTTGATCAGGCCTGCCCAGTAGGATTTCCCGACCAGGACAATGGGAAATTTTCCGATTTTGTCTGTCTGTATCAGTGTAATGGCTTCAAAAAATTCGTCCAGTGTACCAAAACCACCAGGCAGGACAATAAAGCCCTGTGCATATTTCATGAACATCACTTTCCTGACAAAAAAATGATCGAATGTGATGAGCTTGTCCGGATCGATAAACAGGTTGGCTTCCTGTTCAAAGGGCAGGTCAATATTTATCCCCACTGATTTCCCCATTCCTCTCTTGGCTCCCATATTTGCAGCTTCCATAATACCCGGACCGCCACCTGTAATTACACCATACCCCCGCTGGGTAAGCTGAAATGCGATCTCCTCGGCCAGTTTAAAATACTTTTTATCAGGCCCAGTCCTGGCCGAACCAAATATGGAGACGCAAGGACCAATCCTGGCCAGTTTTTCAAATCCTTCAACAAATTCAGACATGATCTTAAAGATACGCCAGGAATCTGCTGCCTGGATTTCATTCCAATCCTTGTTTTCGAAGGCTTTAATAACTTTTTCTTCGTTGCTGCTCATGCTTGCTTATTTTATTATTTTGATTTTTTTGGATATTCTCCGGCCGGGGCACCGAAAGACCGTTTCAGTTCTTCTTTCAGGAATCCCGCTGTATAACTTGTTTCACATTGTGCAATCTCTTCAGGTGTTCCGGTACACATTACTTCGCCACCTCGTATACCTCCTTCTTTACCAAGATCAATAATATAGTCAGCCACCTTGATCACATCCATATTATGTTCAATTACGATCACTGTATTTCCACGGTCGACCAGCTTATTTAATACCTCGAGAAGGATGCGTATATCATCGAAATGAAGTCCGGTTGTCGGTTCATCAAGAATATAAAGGGTTTTTCCGGTATCTTTCCGGGCCAGTTCCGCTGCCAGTTTTACCCTTTGGGATTCACCACCAGATAAGGTGGTTGATGGCTGTCCAAGCGTAATATACCCTAATCCGACATCTTGCAAGGTTTTCAGCTTGTTCGAAATGGCCGGGATGTGCTGGAAAAATTCAACGGATTTATTGATTGTAAATCCCAGGACCTCGCTGATTGAATAACCTTTGTACTTCACTTCCAGGGTTTCCCTGTTATATCTTCGCCCTCCACATTCCTTGCATTGTACATAAACATCCGGCAGAAAGTTCATCTCAATGGACTGGAGTCCGGCTCCCTTGCATTCATCACATCTGCCTCCTGCTACATTGAAAGAAAACCTTCCGGCCTTATAACCCCGGATCCTGGCTTCAGGTGTCTGTTCAAACAATTTCCTGATATCAGAAAAAACACCGGTATAGGTGGCTGGATTTGATCTGGGTGTTCTGCCAAGCGGAGACTGATTCACCTCTATCACCTTGTCAATCAATTCCGTACCATGAATAACATCATATGGGAGGGGATCTTTCACTGAACGATAGAACTGCTGGCTGAGAATGGGATGCAATGTTTCATTTACCAGCGAGGATTTTCCGCTGCCTGAGACTCCTGTTACACAAATAAATAAGCCCAGTGGGAAAGGTACAGAAATATTTTTCAGGTTATTTCCCTTTGCACCTGTAATGACCAGTTTTTTACCGTTGCCATTTCGCCGTGTGGCAGGGAGAGGGATCATTTTTTTGTTATTCAGGTAATCTGTGGTCAGTGTTTTTCTACGGCTGATCTTATCGGGTGCTCCGCTCGCCACCACTTCTCCTCCATGACGGCCTGCTCCTGGTCCCAGGTCAAGTATATGATCCGCAGCCAGGATCATTTCCCTGTCGTGCTCCACTACGATGATTGAATTACCAGTATCCCGGAGTTCCTTCAAGGCATGGATCAACTTCAAATTGTCTTTCTGATGCAGGCCAATGCTTGGTTCATCGAGGATATACAGGACGTTCACCAGCTGGGAACCAATCTGGGTTGCAAGGCGGATCCGCTGACTCTCCCCCCCCGATAAACTCCTGGCACTTCTGTTGAGGGAAAGGTAATCTAAACCAACATCCAGCAGGAATTTTAGTCGACCTCTCAATTCCTTCAGGATATCCCTGGCGATGGTAAGCTGACGCTTACTCATTCGTCCCTCAATACCATCAAACCATTTAAATAATTCTATGATGTCCATGCCAGCCAGGGCAGCAATGTTTTCCCCATCCAGGCGATAATGAAGGGCTTCCTTGTTTAGCCTGGTACCCTGGCAAACAGGACAGAAAACCTTACGGATATATTGACCTGCCTGTTTCTGGGCACGCTTACCATTACTTTCAGTGCTTAGGTTAAGGTAGATATGGTTTACAATGCCATCAAAACTCAAAAAGTAATTCGAAGATGTTCCCAGTGGTGTATTCTGTAGCTTGAAACTCTCTTCTGAACCATAAAGTACCTTCTCAAAAGCTTCTGCTGGAATTTCCCGGATTGCTGTCTCAAGGGTAAACCCGTATTTTTTAGCTACTGCTTCAAGTTGCCAGAAGATAAGTGCATTCCGGTAAGCCCCCAGAGGCTCTATCCCGCCTGATCTGATGCTTTTGCTTGCATCTGGAATAATTTTAGATATATCTACTTCGTTGATTTCCCCCAGTCCACTGCACCTGCTACAAGCCCCCTGGGGAGAATTGAAGGAAAAGGTATGCGGGGCAGGTTCATTATAGGAAATGCCACTCGTCGGACACATCAACTGTCGACTGAAGAATTTTACCGTGTTTTCCTCTACATCCAGGACCATCATGATGCCCTTTCCCTGGTTCATGGCAGTCGAAATGGATTCTTTAAGTCGTTTGCGGTCGTCACCAACCTCCAATTTATCAACTACAACCTCAATATTATGTGTCTTGTACCGATCCATTCGCAATCCATGGGTCAGCTCCGTCAATTCACCATTTATGCGGGCATAGAGAAATCCTTTTCTTCTGAATTGCTCAAAAAGTTCCCGGTAATGTCCCTTACGCCCTTTGACCATTGGGGATAGCATCATGACCCGTTTTCCATTGTATTTCTCCTGTATGAGATGCAGGATCTGGTCATCTGTATACTTTACCATTTTCTCGCCGGTAACATGGGAATGGGCATCTGCTGCCCGGGCATACAAAAGCCGTAGAAAATCGTAAATCTCTGTGATTGTTCCAACCGTTGAACGGGGATTGCGCGAGGTTGATTTTTGTTCTATCGATATCACCGGGCTTAGTCCGGTTATCTTATCTACATCCGGCCGCTCCATTGATCCGAGAAATTGCCGTGCATAGGCAGACATAGTCTCCATGTACCTGCGTTGCCCTTCTGCATAGATGGTATCAAATGCAAGTGAAGATTTGCCGCTTCCGCTTAAGCCCGTAATTACGGTCAGCCGGTTCCGGGGGATCTCCACATCTATATTCTTCAGGTTGTGAACCCGGGCACCCAGCACACGGATGTACAAATCATCCTCCAGGAATTCGTTATTTAACTCAATGGCCATCTCTTAATCCATACTTTGGCTGAATTCACGGTAACCCTTCCTGGGTATAGATATCTGGTATGTTTTGCGGCTGGTATTGCTCAGTTTATTATCTCTCAGCCAGGGATTGAAAATCTTAAGGACTTTATAATTGATAGAATACTCTCTGGCAAAAGCGGCAAAATCTTCGACAGCAGTGTCTACATTAACCTGGTAAATAGGAATGTTGGGATACAATTCATCTTTATCGAAGAAAAAACCATATTTTTCAGGTTCTGACATGATTAGCTTCAAGGCCAGCAAGCGGTAAACATAACGACCGGTTTCCTCATTCAGCAGGATATCGTAATAGTACCTGCTGTCCTGCCTTTCAACCTGTCGGTTCAACCCTGTCCTCCCCACATTATAGCTGGCGGCAGCCATTGTCCAGTTACCATAAAGCTCATAAGACCTGAGCAGGAATTTACATGCGGCTTCGGTGGATTTTTCCAAATGATATCGCTCATCTACCTCACTGTTTACTTCCAATCCGTATTCTTGTGCTGTAGCTTTCAGGAACTGCCAGTAACCAACTGCCCTGGCTGGTGATGTCAGGTTCATCAGGTCACTCTCCGCCACAGGCAGGTATTTAAAATCTTCCGGGATCCCATGTTTCTCCAGGATCTTCTCAATGACCGGAAAATGCCTGTTAGACCGTTTGATCAGCAACATGGTATGGGATTGCCAGTAAGAATTGATAAGCAACTCACGGTCAAGGGACTCCAAAACATCAAAATTTTCCAGCGGGGTCCGCTCTCCGGCAAAATCCAGTGATTCAGGAATGGGTACTGAAGTAACTACATACCTACTTTGATTTTCTTTGTCTTCCTCTTTCTCATCCGTGGCCCGGATGAATAAAACCACTACCAATGCGGTTATGGAGACCAATCCCACGAAGGACAGGGCAGTTCGTGTTTTTCCTGATAGTAACATGCACTTTTCGTTTTCGAAAAAACACAAAAATACGGATTTTTTATGGAAGAAATAGGAGTTCTATGTCTGAAAAATAGGAAGAGAGAGCTTAAAATGTATAGAGCAGACCTGTATAAAACCCAATGGTATAGGGATGCGATTTGATCAGTGATCCTGTATTAATGGAATTCAGGTAATAACGGAAAGTTGGCTCAAGGTTAATATGGAATCTTTTCGAGATTGAATAATCCACCCCCATTCCGACCACACTGCTGTAGTTTACAGGTCTGAGGTTGTCGGTTGTGCCTATCTCTTCCTTATCTGCACCGTCCTGGTAGTAGGCTGAATTCCCCACCAGGAAATTACTGCTGAGTCCACCGAGAAAATGAAAACCAAGTCTCCTGTCCACTACCCGGTATCTGAGGATCAATGGTAACTCGAGGTATTGAAATTGCTGTAGTATCTCTCCTTCAGGGGTATTTATACTACTTTCCCTGGCGTATTGGGTGGCAAGTTCCCAGCCTGCCTGGGGGACTGTATTGGCTGTAATGGCATAATCCACTCCCTGTTGTGCTGCAATGATCCCGGTAGAGTTATTGATGGAAGCCTGGACACTTGAAGTCTCATCAAAAAAGCTGTTTTTGTTGTCTACACTGGCATAATATGCATTCCCTACTTTCATGCCCATATTGGAAAAATAAAGTCCGGATTGAATGGATAGGCGTTTCAGCGGGGCATAATGAACATTCACTCCGCCAGCATAGGATACGACCCCCTCTTCAACATCATTATAATAGGAGGCACTGGAAGCGTTTCCGCCTGAGGCCTCCAGGTTCCGGTAACTGTAAATTGGAGATACCTGGGTTCCAACTCCCCATTTGTCATGTGATGCTACCTTTTCATTACCCCATTCATCAAACACATCTATTCCTCCAGTTTCATCAGGTACTTTTGAAGGATAATGAGTCACAGCAAGCAAGCTCCCAGGTTCTGTAAAATTCGTCTGAATACCTCTGGTGTACCTTGGTGGAACAATCTTAAGCTCATCATAAAAGGTTTGTTCAGCGGGGACAAGCACAGCATATTCATCATCTTTAGTATCTACCGGGATCAGCCCCGTTTTACTGACGATAATTTCAGTATCAGTCGTCCTGTTTTTGATCCTTCGGTTAATTGTTGGAGTAACTATCTCGTTATCAGTATTTTCCGCCATGGTATCGGGGACTATCGTTTTGCTGTTATCCGTCTTTTCGAGGATTCCTTCTGCTTGTATTTCCTGGGTAGCAAATTGGGTTTCCGGTCGCTCCCGCAGCAAAAACCAGGTGGTTCCAAGTACCAGCAGAACAGCTATGGAAGCTGCAATCCGGCTTACCCAGAAGACCTGCTTTTTTCTTTTGTCTGAAAGCAGGGAAGAAGCAATTCCATGCCATACCTGGTCCGGGGGGGCCGCTTCATAATATCTGAGCTGATCCCTGAAGGGTTGATCTGTCTTATTTTGCTTCCTGCTCATTTCTCCCTGATGATATGCTCATTTGTATCAAAATACTGTTTCACCTTTTGCTGCAGAATATTCCTTGCCCGTGAGAGGTTCGATTTTGAGGTCCCTACCCTGATACCCATCATCTCTCCGATCTCTTTATGGGAATATCCTTCTATGGCATAAAGATTGAAAACCATCCTGTATCGCGGTGGCAGATCCTGAACCAGACGGATCAGGTCAGCGGCAGATAGTCTTTCAAAAACATCCTCATGTACCATTTCATCCTTTTTCACCGTATTATCTGTTAACGGGTATAATCGAACCTGACTGCGGTAACGTTCCAGTGCTGTATTGATCATTATTCTCCTTATCCAGCCTTCAAATGATCCTTTTCCCCCGAACTGTTCGAGTTTACGGAAAACCTTGATGAAACCCTCCTGAAGTATATCAGCTGCATCATCCCGGTTATCTGCATATTGAAGACATAGACCAAACATCCTTGTAGAGAACATTTTGTACAATAGTTCCTGGCTCTTCCTGTCACCCTTCAGGCAGCCATTAATTATATTATCTAGCTGGTCCACCAACTAATACAGTGAGAATTTGACAGTTAAAATTACTACAATTTTGGTGGACAAAAACTCTGCCACAATTATTGTCGCTGTTCAAACAATAGATGAGTGAAAGTAAGAGAAGGTTGCGTATGATACCTATAAATGAATTACCTCGCCGTAGGCAGCAGCTGCTGCTTCCATAATTGCCTCAGACATCGTGGGATGAGGATGTACGGATTTGATCATTTCAATACCTGTGGTTTCCAGCTTCCTGGCCACCACAATTTCTGCGATCATTTCTGTTACGTTTGCACCTATCATATGGGCGCCAAGCAATTCACCATACTTTGCATCGAAGATCATTTTTACAAAACCGTCCTTTTGTCCGGCAGCACTTGCCTTGCCGGATGCCGAGAAGGGAAATTTTCCCACCTTGATATCATAACCGGCTTCCTTTGCAGCATTCTCCGTCATCCCTACAGACGCTACTTCCGGACTGGTATAGGTACAGGCAGGTATATTGGCATAATCAAGTGTTTCTGTATGATGCCCTGCAATTTTTTCGACACATAGGATGCCTTCGGCGGATGCTTTATGGGCCAGTGCAGGTCCGGGTACAATATCTCCAATGGCATAGATTCCTGCAACATTGGTACGCATATACTCATCCACTTTAATTTTGCCATTCTCTGTTTCAATACCAAGGCCTTCCAGACCAATGTCTTCTATATTGGGACTTATACCAACTGCTGAGAGTACAATATCAACTTCAATTTCCTCTTCCCCTTTTTTTGTATTGATCTTTACCTTGCATTTTTCACCTTTCGTGTCTACTGATGTTACTGTGGAACCGGTCAAAACTTTCATTCCTGCCTTTTTGAATGAGCGCGCCAATTGTTTGGAAACTTCTTCATCCTCAAGAGGTACCACATTTGGCAGAACCTCCACAAGGGTCACCCTGGTGCCCATGCTGTTATAGAAATAAGCAAATTCACTTCCAATGGCACCTGATCCGACCACTAACATACTCTCCGGAAGCTCCGTCAAACTCAGGGCCTTGCGGTAGCCGATTATTTTTTTTCCATCGATCTCCAAATTTGGCAACTCACGTGAGCGTGCCCCTGTAGCAAGAATGATAAAATCGGCATCAATAGCAGTTTTCTTTCCTTCCGGATCTGTAATTTCAACTTTTTGCGGAGCGGCCAGTTTCCCGGTACCTGTTATCACTTCGACCTTGTTCTTCTTCAGGAGGAACTGAACCCCTTTACTCATACCGTCAGCTACCCCGCGGCTCCTTTTGATGATGGCCATAAAATCAGGTTCGGCCTGACCGCTGAGGGAGATCCCATAATCCTCTGCATGCTTGAAATAATCATAAACAAGCGCACTCTTCAAAAGGGATTTAGTAGGTATACATCCCCAGTTAAGGCAGATGCCACCAAGATTTTCCCTCTCAACAATGCCTGTTTTAAGACCCAGCTGGGCTGCCCTGATCGCTGCTACATAGCCGCCCGGACCACTGCCGATTACAAGAACATCAAATTTCATATATTGGATTTTTTCAGCGTTATAAGTCTTTTATTTCAACCAAACAAAATTAGGAGAAAATCCGGTTATTAGAAAATATTTGTTTTGTTCATAAAAAGGCCTTACCGATACTTAATATGTTCCTACTTTTGTAATCACGCAGGGAGGTTAATGCCATGAGGATCCCCACATTACTTATTATATCCATGCTTTATTGCCTGGTCCCGCCCACCGTGGTGTTTGCCCAGGAACAAGCCGCCCTGGACAGTCTTGGAAACCTTCTGGAATCAACTGAAGGCCAGGAACACCTGCAAATCCTCTATAAACTTTCAGAAAACAGGTGGCTGCCATTCGAGGACAGGTTATCCTACACTGAAGATGCCATCGATTTTGCTGCCAGGTCCGGGGAAGTAAGGTGGTTGTACGAGGCCCATCTACGCCAGGGGAAGGTTTACAGCCGGGAAGCGATGGACCAGGAAGCACTGGAGTCATTTGAAAAAGCGCTGAATATCAGTGAGGAGTCTGGTAATACGGACGGCATTATTAATTCTCTGTTCTGGTTGGGCAAAACATATAAATGGCTGCGGGATCCGGAGAATGCCGCTGACCTACTGCACCGCACAAGGAGAATGGCAGCGGAGAACAGAAATGACCCGATGGAAACAGATGCCCTTTACGAGTTGGGGGAATTAAACCGCACCTTCAGGGAATATGAGCCGGCCATGGCTTATTATGATACTGCCTATGCCATGGCGGAAGCCTCCGGCTCAGGAAAAAAGATGGCAGAAATCAATGCTTCCCAGGGCATGGTGATGTATTATCAGGGGGAGTTCCTGCAGGCAGTCGGCTTCTATGAAAATGCCATCCGGCTGTTTAATGAGCTGGGTGAAGAGGAAGATGAGTCGAGTAATCTGCTTCGTCTGGCCAATGCCAATTACCAGCTGGCCAGGTACGATTTAGCCCTGGGACATTACCAGCAGGCCCTGGCAATTTTTGCGAAGATCAATCATGAACCTGGTAAGATTGCTGTCCTGAACGGAATGGCGTTGATCTATTTCAGCCAGGAACAATTTGACAAGGCCCTGGAAACCCACCTCGAATTGCTAAATATGAACCTGGCAAGGCAAAACCAGGAAGAGATTGGCAGGAGCCTTCACAATATCGGGACAGTCTACAATAAGATGGCCGGTGATTCGCTGATTGTTTTGTTCGGAGATTTTTACATGGATTCAATCAAGGCTGAGCCATCAGACAAGTACCTGGACCTGTTCGGGGAAGCGCTGGACTATTACCAGCAGGCCCTGGAGGTATGGGAAGAAGAGAATTATAATGAAGGTATAGAGGGCTCCCTGCATAATATGGGCATTATCTATGTAACTGCCGGGAAACCTGACCTGGCACTTCCCTACTTGAAGCGGGGCCTGGACATTGCGCAGGAGCTGAACGACCGGGCAGTTGAATCAAGTATTTACCTTCGCTTGGGACAGGTCTATATGCTATTTGAAAATTACGGCAGGACCTCGGAATACCTAAACAGGTCACTGGATATTGCATTGGAGTTGGATATCAAGGAAACGCTGACAGGTGTTTATGAGGTTATGTCAGACATGTATAATAAACAGGGACGATACAGGGAGGCCTTGAATTATTTTAAGCTCCATGCTGCCATCAGGGATACACTAACCAGAACGGAGAGACTGGATCAAATCACAGAAATGCAGGTGAAGTACGAGACTGAAGCCACTGAAAAGGAAAATGCCCTCCTGATGGCTGAGTCAGAACTGGCGGATACCAGGCTACGGTGGACAAGGATCATTCTGACCTTAACCATCATCGCCATCCTGATCTTTATTGGCCTGCTTATTCAGCTGATCCGTGCAAACAACCTGAAAAAGAAGACAAACATTGAACTGGCCCAGAAAAATGTGCTGATCACCGAGCAGAAAAAAGAGATCACAGACAGCATACAATATGCCAGCCGGATACAGGATGCCATGCTTCCGCCCGGTGATTATCTTGACAGCCTGCTCCCTGAGCGTTTTATCCTATTCAAACCTCGGGACATCGTAAGCGGCGATTTCTACTATATCACTGAAAAAGATGGAAAAATCATATGTGTAGTGGCGGACTGTACCGGACACGGGGTGCCAGGGGCATTGATGAGCATGCTTGGCATCTCTTTCCTTAATGAGATCATCAACAAGCACAGGACCCTGCCCCATAGCAATGAGATCCTTGAGGAACTCCGGGCCCATGTAATCAGGTCACTTCGTCAAACAGGAAAGGTTGGGGAAAGCCAGGACGGCATGGACATGGCTTTATTCATTGCCGACATGAAGAACATGAAAATGGAATTCTCCGGGGCCTATAATTCGCTCTGGCTTATCCGCGAGGGAGAACTTTTCCAAAAAAAGGCTGACAAGATGCCCATCGGTATCTACAGCTCCTCTGACAGGTCATTTACCAGGCAGGACATTGACCTGCAAAAAGGAGATATGGTCTACTCTTTTTCAGATGGCTATTCTGACCAGTTTGGTGGTCCTATGGGGAAAAAGTTCATGAGTAAGAATTTCAGGAAGTTGCTGCTGAACATCCATTCCAAATCCATGAAGGAACAACAAAGGATCCTGGAGGAAACTTTCGAGCAATGGATAGCAGATACCAGCCAGGTCGATGATATCCTGGTAGTAGGCATCAGGGTTTGATCCTGGCTACCTCATCCCAAACCACATCTTAAAAGGATTTACTTTCTCCCTGCTGACAATAAGCTCTTTATCAAATGCCTGGTGAAGAACTATTTTTAACCTGCTGTTGGAATGAATAATTACATCCTTTATCCCATTGATATGAATGAAAAAAGTACGATTGATCCTGAAAAACAATTCTGGATCCAGGACCTTTTCCAGCTCATCCATCTTAAAATCAACTATGTACTCCCTGCCCTTGCCGGTAAAAATATAAACTACCCGTCCATCAGCATAAAAGAGAGTGACCTGTTCCGCAGGTATTGACCTTATATGATCTCCAATCTTAATCATGAACCTTTGTTTGTAGGAATGCTGGTATTGGTCCAGGACTTTTGCCAGTTCTTCCAGCTCCAGCCGCTGGTTTCCACTGATCAGGTTCTCCCGAAGGGTAGATAGTTTATTCATGCTGCGGAAAAGGTCATCATAAGATATTGGTTTGAGCAGGTAATCAATAGAATTGACCCTGAAGGCCTCCAGTGCATATTCATTATATGCCGTTGTAAATATGACAGGTTTATTTATCCTGACCTGCTTGAATATTTCAAAACTGATACCATCTGTTAACCTGATATCCATAAAGACAAGGTCAGCTGCCTGAGCATTCTCTACAAACCATTCCACACTGCCTGCTACTGATTCCAGCCGTTGAATGATCTCTATGTCCGGATCATACCTTTTCAGTAATAACTCCAGCTTGTCAGCTGCGGGTTTTTCATCTTCAATAATGAGTACATTCATTTTGTTTGTCGTCATTAATCTTCCTTTATCTCCGGGATATGTGGTACCTTCCACTCAATTTTATCTTCCGCTTTGTTTACTTCGATCTCAAAACCCGTATAATGAGTATAAGACCGGTTCAGCCTGTTAAAGTTACTGGTTTGCACATCAGCAGGCATTATCCTGAGACGGTTATTACATCCAACCAGCACATTCTTATCTGCATCAAGGGTGATTTGTATGTTCGCATGAGACAGTGAGTTGATAATCATGTTATTAGCAATATAAAAAACAATATAACTCAGGGTGCCGGGGATGATTTTTACCTGGCTGAAATTTTGGCCTTTCCCATATCTCAGGGACAGGTCTTTTGCCCCTGCCCTACACAGGAGATACACCAGCTCTTCCATAGATTTTATCTCAAGATCCATCGCCACAAACTCTCTCTGCCGGTTCTCCAGAAGGTAACGGTAATGGTCAGACAAGTTCCGTATATATTTCTCGGCATCCTGAATATCACAATGGATAAGCGATATTAATGTTTCAAGGCAATCCATCAACAGATCCGGATTCATTTCATTCTCAAAAGTCTCAAGTTCCAGCTCCAGTTGTTCTTTGTGATTTTCTTCATGTTCCATAGAAATGGCATGTAAATGGCCAATCTGAATGATGCCCATATAATAAAGATGGATCAACATCTGAAACAGGATCATGAGGACATTCAAGGTGATCAATTCTGTAAGAAAATGAAAGTACCCGATAATAAAAATGAAATAGACCAGGATGGTAACTGAGGTGAGGGTGAGGGAAAAGAGTATAATCCCGGTGAGGTGCAGGATAAGCCTGATGGTGCTCCCACCAGTAAATATTTCCTGTCCCCTTCCCTTTTTCAACCAGCGTGCAGCGCATTCATGATTGAGATAAGATC